>Ga0164242_10000838_pt1 | contig 36651 bp, 35 predicted proteins | sample OricomgcompostMG_FD_108783 | JGI IMG/M metagenome (GOLD analysis project Ga0164242, IMG submission 108783) | Miracle-Growth compost microbial communities from Emeryville, California, USA - Original compost - Miracle growth compost (MG) ... | reverse complement strand
GCGCAGCGCGACGATCGCCGCCTGGATTTCCGCGATCACCGCGAGCCCGAGATTCGCTTCCTGCAATCGCACGCCGCCGGTCTCGAACAGCACGACGGGGCGCACGAGGCGGCCGCGCTCGCAGTCGGCGAGCGCGAGTTCGAGTGCCGCCGCGATCTTGCTTCCGGCGACCTCGCCGATGCTGCCGCCCTGGAACGCGGATTCGATCGCGGCGACGACGGCCGGTTCGCCGTCGATCGTGCCGCGCGCGATCACGACGCCGTCGTCGGCCTGGCACACGATGCCCTGCAACGGCAGCCACGGCGATTCGAGCCGGTCGAACGGGTCGAGCAGTTCGCGAAACGTGCCCGCGTCGAGCAGCGTGCGCGCGCGCTCGCGCGCGGTCAGTTCGATGAAACTGTCGTGCAGCAGCATCGGATTGGCCGAGTTGGCAGCGGTGTTCATGACGCGGCCCCTTCGCCGTCCTGCGCGGCCTCGACCGCTTCGGCGAGCCGCAGCGCAACGACGCCCGGCGTCGCGCCGAAGTCGTTGATCTCGATGAGCGCCGCGCCGTCGTAGCGCGTGAAAAAGCGGTCGAGCACGCTTTTCCAGATGTGCGAATAGCCGTCGACGCTCGTTTGCACGACCACCTGCGCATGCATCGCGTCCGCGGGCTGTAGCAGCACTTCGAGATCGCCGGAGCCGACCACGCCGACGTGCGCGCGCGTCGTTACCGCGCGCTGGGCGGGATAGTCGAAGGTCAGTCGTTCCATGAAGCCGTCCTTTCGCGGGTGCGGTGTTGAAGCAGTCTGTCGATGAACAGCGTCGCGGCGAGCAGATCGGCCGCGCCGCCCGGCGACGCGTTCAGCGCGAGCAGCGCGCGTTCGAGCGCGTCGAACGCGGCGCGGCCGGCGGGCGTCGCGATGCCGCCGAGCGCACGCACGCGGCGCGCGCCTCGCTGCGCCGCGTCGCGCCCGGCGAGACCCGCACGATGCAGTACGCAGGTGTCGTCGAGCGACGCGATGATCGCGAGCAGCGCGTCGATGCGCGCGACGCCTTCCGTCCGGCCTTGCGCGCGCGCCGAATGCAGCGCGGGCAGGCCGACGTGCAGTACGTGCGGAAAGCCGTCCCGCGCTTCGCGGCGCGCGCCGCCGGCCTGATAGAGCCGACGTGCGCGCTCGCCGTGACTGTCGGTCGGCGTCGCGCGAAGGTCGTCGAAGCGCGCGATTTGCGCACCGGTTTCGCAGATGCGCGCGGGCGCCGACAGCGGATCGTCCGTGCAGCACGCGTCGACGATCGTCGCGCCCGCGACCAGCAGACCGACGATCCAGATCGCGCCGCGATGCGTGTTGCTACCGTTCGTCGTCCGTAGCATCGCCGCCTCGCCGGCGCGGCCGATGCGCGCGAGCTCGGTGCGCAGCGCGACGCCGGGCCGCGCGCCGCGCGCCGCGCGCGCGAGCGCGGCGAACGTCGGTTCGAGCGTGTTCGCCGAGCGCAGCATCGTCGCGAGGTCGAGGTCGCCGTGCGCGCCGCTGCCGCGCGCATCGACGAGCGCGGGCTTCGGCGTGAGGCGGGCCTCGTCGATCAGCGCATCGCGCGCGAAGCGGGCGAGCAGCGCGTCGGACGCGAGCGAATGCGCCGCACGCGCTGCTGCCGTGGGTTCCGCGCTGCCGCCCCAGGCGGTCTCTGCGGGCACTCGCTGTCCGGGGAACGCGCGCATCGCGGTCACCAGCTACGGAACCGCGCGGGCGGCGCATACAGGCCGCCGGACCACGTGACGAGATCGTCGATGCTGCGCGCGGCGAGCAGCGAGCGCTTCGCGTCGCCGCGACGGATGCCGAGGTCTTCGGGGTACTGAACGATGCCGCGTCTGCGCAGTTCGTCGGTTTTTTCCGACTTCGCGCGCAGCCCGATCGGCGTGACGCCGGCGACGGCCGCGAGCGCTGCGCGCCGTTCGTCGATGCCTTCCGCGCGGTGCAGGTGGGCGATGCCTTCCTCGGTCACGACGTGACTCACGTCGTCGCCGTAGATCATCACCGGCGCGACCGGCATGCCGCTCGCGCGGCCGACTGCGATCGCATCGAGTTCGTCGACGAAGGTCGGCTCGCCGCCTTTCTTCCAGGTCTCCGCGAGTTGCACGACGAGCTTGTGGCCGCGCGACACGGGGCCCGTGTCCTTCATCAGCTTGAGCCACGCGTCGCTCGCATGACGGCGGCCGCGCGGATCGTGGCCCATGTTCGGCGCGCCGCCGAAGCCGGCGAGCCGGCCGCGCGTGACGGTCGACGAATTGCCGTCCGCGTCGATCTGCAACGTCGAACCGATGAACAGGTCGACGCCGTACTGGCCCGCCATCTGGCACAGCACGCGGTTCGAGCGCAGGCTGCCGTCCGGCCCGGTGAAGAACACGTCGGGCCGCGCGGCGATGTAATCCTCCATCCCGACCTCGCTGCCGAAACAATGCACGCTTTCGACCCAGCCCGATTCGATCGCCGGAATCAGCGTCGGATGAGGATTCAGCGTCCAGTTGCGGCAGATCTTGCCGCGCAGTCCGAGCGATTCGCCATACGTCGGCAGCAGCAGTTCGATCGCGGCGGTGTCGAAGCCGATGCCGTGATTGAGCGCGCTGATGCCGTACGGCGCGTAAATGCCCTTGATGACCATCATCGCGGTCAGCACCTGGAGGTCGCCGATATGGCGCGGGTCGCGCGTGAACAGCGGCTCGACCGCATACGGCCGGTCCGCCTGCACGACCACGTCGACCCACGAACCCGGAATGTCGACGCGCGGCAATGTGTCGACGATCTCGTTCACTTGCACGATCACGATGCCGTGGCTGAACGCGGCGGCTTCGGCGATCGTCGGCGTATCCTCGGTGTTCGGTCCGGTGTACAGGTTGCCGTGGCGGTCCGCCTTTTCCGCGCACAGCAGTGCGACCTGCGGCGTGAGGTCGACGAACATCCGCGAATACAGTTCGACGTACGTATGAATCGCGCCGATTTCCAATTGTCCGTCTTCGAGCAGTTGCGCGACGCGCAGGCTCTGCGCGCCCGCATAGGAAAAATCGACGCGATGCGTGATGCCGCGTTCGAACAGCGTCAGATGTTCGGGCCGGCTGATGCTCGAAATCAGCAGGTGCACGCCGTGGACTTTCGCGGGATCGACGTCGGCGAGCGAGCGCGACAGGAAGTCGGCCTGCTTTTGATTGTCGCCTTCGAGCGCGACGCGATCGCCCGGGCGGATCAGTCGTTCGAATGCGTCGGTCAGGCGCGCGGTCGGCAGCACGCCGTCCTCCAGCCAGTCGGCGACGGCGGCGAGGCGGCGCGCCTTCTCGTCGCGACGGGTGGTCCACGAGCGCGGCGCGGCGGCCGGGGTGTCGGGGGCGGAAGCGGGGCTCATCGGCGATTCAGGTCCTCGTGCGGGAAGACGACGATGGACGACGGCGCATGCGTGGCGCCACGGCCGCGTCCGCTGCGTCCGTCGTCGTGAGGAAACGATAGATCAAGTCGCCGGTGCCGAGCAGATGCGCGCTCACCAGCGATTGCGCGGCACCGATGTCGCCGCGCTTCACGGCCGCGAGAATCCCCGCGTGTTCGGCATCGGACTCGCGCTTGTACTGCGGGAAATCGAACTTGAGTCGCAAATAGCGTTCGCCGCGATGGTGCAGCGTCGCGATCATCTCGATCAGACGCGGCCGCGCGCTCGGCGCATACAGGCTGTGATGGAACGCTTCGTTGCGTGCGACGTACTGCGAAGCATCGCGCTCGCGTCTCGCGGCCTGGCACAGCGTGGCGGCTTCGCGCAGCGTGGCGGCGGTGTGGCGCGGAATCGCGAGGCCGAGCGCGAGGCTTTCGAGCGCGGAGCGGATCTCGTAGATTTCGCGCGCCTCGTCGGCGGACAGCGACGCCACCGACGCGCCCTTGTGCATCTCGATCGTCGCCCAGCCTTCGCTCGCCAACTGGCGCAGCGCTTCGCGCACCGGAATCGCGCTGACCGAAAAGTGCCGTGCGATGGCGTCCTGGCGCAACGGCGACTCCGGCGCGAGCGTCCCGTCGACGATCGCCGCGCGCAGCGCGTCGGCAATCATCCGCGAAGTGCTGGTGCGCGGCGCCGACACGACCGGCAGCCCGGCGGGCTGGCCGTTCGCCGGTTTCGCGCGTTCCAGGGGAAAACCATTCGTTGCGTCGCTCATGAGATTGAATATTATATATAAAACGATAACGGTGCCAGCCGGGAAATACCCGCGACAAGCACGTGGTTCTCCCTGTCTACCACGGGAACATCGGAGAGGAGCGTCATGAATACGATCACCGGAGCCGCGCGCAACGCACGCGGGCGCACGCCGCTGAACCGTTCGCAAATCGCGGGCTTCTGGGGAGCCTGGGCGGGCTGGACGCTCGACGGCATGGACTCGTTCATCTACGCGCTGGTGATGACGCCCGCGCTCGCCGAGTTGCTGCCGCGCTCCGGCTATGCGGCGAGCGCGAGCAACATCGGGCTCGCGGGCTCGATCCTGTTTGCGCTGTTTCTGGTTGGCTGGGGGCTGTCGTTCATCTGGGGGCCGCTCGCGGACCGCTTCGGCCGCACGCGCGTGCTGGCCGCGACGATCTTCATGTTCGCGGTCTTCACCGGTCTCGCGGCGACCGCGCAGAACGTGTGGGAACTCGGTATCTACCGGTTTCTCGCGGGCGTCGGGATCGGCGGCGAATGGGCGCTCGCGGGCACCTATGTCGCCGAGGCGTGGCCCGAGGACCGGCGCAAGATGGGCGCCGGCTATCTGCAGACCGGCTATTACGCCGGCTTTTTCATCGCGGCCGCGCTGAACTATACGGTCGGCGTGCATTTCGGCTGGCGGGCGATGTTCCTGACCGGTGCAGTGCCGGTCGTCGTCGCGATCATGATCCTGTTGCGCGTGAAAGAGACCGACAAGTGGCGCAACGCCGAGGCACGCGTCGTGCATACGCGGCCGCTGCGCGAAATCTTCAGTCCTACGTATCGGCGTCGTACGTGGGTCGCGTGCACGCTGCTGACGATCGCGATCATCGGACTGTGGGCGGGCGCGGTGTACGAGCCGTCGGCGGTGATCCAGCTCGCGACGCGCGGGGGCGCGAGCAAGGCCGATGCGATCCGCACTGCGTCGATCGCAACCGGCATCCTGTCGATCGGCACGATCCTCGGCTGCCTCGCGCTGCCGCCGATGGCCGAGCGGATCGGCCGCAAGTGGACGCTCGCGGTCTATTTCGCGGGGATGGCGGTGTCGATCGCCGCGAGCTTCGGCTGGGCGTTCTATCTGCCGCACGGGCTCGTGCCGTTCGTCGCGTGGTTGTTCGTGCTCGGCTTCTTCGGCGGCAACTTCGCGTTGTTCAGCCTGTGGCTGCCCGAGCAGTTCGAGACGCGCGTCCGTGCGACGGCGTTTGCGTTCTGCACGTCGTTCGGGCGCTTCGTCGGCGCGGGCGTGAACTTTCTGCTCGGCGCGGCGGTGCTGCGCATGCACACGCTCGGCGTGCCCGTCGCGCTCACGGCGCTCGTGTTCGTGATCGGGCTGCTGGTGGTGCCGCTCGCGCCGGAGACGAAGGGCGAAGTGCTGCCCGAGTAATGCGGATGCCCGGCATCGATCTGCTCGACCGCTACCTGGCGCGTATCGGCTATCGCGGCGAGGGCGCGCCGACGCTCGCGGTGCTGCGCGAACTGCATCGCCTGCATCCGCTCGTGATTCCGTTCGAAAATCTCGATCCGTTCACCGGACGGCGCGTGGCGCTCGACGTCGATGCGATCGCCGCGAAGCTCGTCGACCAGCGGCGCGGCGGCTATTGCTTCGAACACAACACGTTGTTCGCGCACGCACTGACGCGCTTCGGCTTTCGCGTGACGTCGCTCGCCGCGCGCGTGCTGTTTGGGCGGCCGGCGGACGCGGTGACGCCGCGCACGCACATGCTGTTGCACGTCGATATCGACGGCGCCGCGTGGATCGCCGACGTCGGCTTCGGCGGCGTGACGCTGTGCGCGCCGCTCGCGCTCGCGTCGCGCGAGGTGCAGCCGACGCCGCATGAACCGGCCCGCATCGACGTGGCGAACGACGGCGAGCGCGCCTACGTCGTGATGGTCAGAACCGGCGACGTGTGGAAGCCGGTCTACCGCTTCGACATGCAGCGAACCGAGGCGGTCGACCACGAAGTGTCCAACTGGTACACGTCGACGTCGCCGGACGCGCTGTTCACGAACCATCTGCTCGCATGCCGGCCGTGCGCGGACGGCCGCGCGCTGCTGTTCAACGACCGCTACAGCGAATGCGACCGGCAGTGGCGCCGCCGCGACCGCACGCTCGTCAGTGCACGTGAACTCGATGCGTGTCTGCGCGAGCGCTTCGAAATCGATACCGCCGGATTTGACGTCGATGCGCTGTACGCGCGTATCGCGGGGCGGGGAGCGAGCATTTGAGTGCCGGGGGAAGGGCCGCGATGATCGCGAGGCCGCTCGCGTCGATGCCCGTATCGCTCGCTGCCCGCGCGCAGCCGCTCACTTCATCACCGCGAACAGCGTCGCGTTCATCAACAGCTTGAACGCGAACCCGATGCCCGCCGCCGCACCGACCCCGGCGCACCATAGGAGCACGAACCATAGCCAGCCGGGCAGCCGCCGGCGGCGTTCAGTGGTAGTGGTGGTCGGCATGGCTCACCTTTCCGCGAAAGACCCAGTAACCCAACGTCGTGTACGCGACGATGACCGGCAGGATCACCGCGGCGCCGACCAGCGTGAACACCTGGCTCGAACGCGGCGCGGCGGCTTCCCACAGCGTGACGCTGTGCGGGATCGCATACGGCCACAGGCTCACCAGCAGCCCGACGTAGCCGAGCAGCACGAGCCCGATCGCCGCGATGAACGGCGTCGTGTGATGGCGGTTTCGCACCGCGTGTCGCATCCAGACCGTGCACGCGGCGACGAGGAACGGCACCGGCAGCAGGCGCCGCAGCAGGCCGGAGTCGAACCAGCGGCCGGCGATTTCCGGCGACTGCAGCGGCGTCCACAGGCTGACGACCACGACGAAGCCGAGCAGGACGACCGTCAGCGGCCACACGACCCGGTGCAGTCGCCGTTGCAGGTCGCCGTCGGTCTTCGCGACGAGCCAGCAGCAGCCGAGCAGCGCATACGTGACGACGACACCGAGCCCGGTGAGCAGCGTGAACGGCGACAGCCAGTCGAACGCGCTGCCGGCGAAGTGGCCGTTTTCGACCGGCAGCCCTTGCAGGAACGCGCCGAGCGCGATGCCCTGGAAGAACGCGGCGCCGGTCGACCCGCCGATGAACGCAAGGTCCCACAGATACTTCGTGCGGTTCGCCTTCGCGCGCAGCTCGAACGACACGCCGCGGAAGATCAGACACGCGAGCATCAACACGAGCGGCAGGTACAGCGCGGACAGCACGGTCGAGTAGACGATTGGAAACGCCGCGAAGAGCCCTGCGCCGCCGAGCACGAGCCACGTCTCGTTGCCGTCCCAGACCGGCGCGACGGTGTTCATCATCAGGTCGCGCTCGCGCTCGTCGGGGAAGAACGGAAAGACGATGCCGATGCCGAGGTCGAAGCCGTCCAGCACGACATACAGGAATACGCCGAGCGCGATGATCGCAGCCCAGATGACGGTGATGTCCATTTTCTGCTTGCCTGTTCGTTGATGGTGCGGTTGCGCCGCTGGTGCACTATGCGTCGATCAGCTGGTCGGCGGCGGCGAGCGGCCGTCGCGCGCCCTGGGCCGCAGGCATCGCGTGGGTCGGCGCAGGAAGCGTGCCGCGCGGCGGAACGTCGTGCGGCGTGTCGCCGGGCAGCGCCGGGCCGGTGCGGATCAGCTTCAGGATGTAGTAGATCCCCATGCCGAACACGAGGAAGTAGACGATCACGAACGCCATCAGCGACAGCCCGACTTCCTGCGTGGACAGCGGCGACACGGCCTGCGCGGTGCGCATCACGCCGTACACGACCCACGGCTGGCGGCCCGCTTCGGTCGTGATCCAGCCGGCGAGCAGCGTGACGAAACCGGTCGGCCCCATCGCGAGCGCGAAGCGCTGGAACCAGCGGGCGTCGTACAGTCGGCCGCGGCGGCGCAACACCCAGCCCGCGATCGCGAGCGCGATCATCAGCAGACCGAAGCCGACCATCACGCGGAAAGTCCAGAACACGAGCGTCGAATTCGGCCGCTCGTCGGGCGGGAATTCCTTCAGTCCGCGAATCCGGCCGTTCCAGCTATGCGTGAGGATCACGCTGCCGAGGTGCGGAATCGCGATGCGATAGCGGGTCGTCTCGGCCTTCATGTCGGGGATGCCGAACAGGTTCAGCGCGGTGCCGTTCGTTTCGGTATCCCAAAGTCCCTCGATCGCGGCGATCTTCGCGGGTTGATATTCGCGCGTGTTCAGGCCGTGTGCGTCGCCGACGAACGCCTGCACCGGCGCGAGCACGAGCAGCAGGCCGAGCGCCATCGAGAACATTTTCTTCACCGCCGGATCGCGGCGGCCGTGCAGCAGGTGCCACGCGCCGGTCGCCGCGACGACGAGCGCCGCGACGATGAACGCGGCAATCGCCATGTGCGCGAGACGATACGGGAACGACGGGTTGAAGATGATCTTGAACCAGTCGGTCGGCACGACGTGGCCGTTCACGACTTCGAAGCCTTGGGGCGTCTGCATCCAGCTATTGGACGCGAGAATCCAGAACGTCGAGATCAGCGTGCCGATCGCGACCATCAGCGTCGCGCCGAAGTGCGCGCGCGGGCTCACGCGGCTCCAGCCGAACAGCATGATGCCGAGGAAGCCCGCTTCGAGAAAGAACGCGGTCATCACTTCGTACATCAGCAGCGGGCCGGTGATCGGCCCGGCGAACGCGGAAAAGCCGGACCAGTTGGTGCCGAACTGATAGCTCATCACGACGCCGGACACGACGCCCATGCCGAACGCGACCGCGAAAATCTTCGACCAGAACAGGCACAGGTCCTTGTAGAACGGCTTGCGGGTCCTGAGCCAGCATGCTTCGAGGACGGCGATGAAACTCGCGAGGCCGATCGACAGCGCCGGAAAAATGATGTGAAACGAGACGGTGAACGCGAATTGCAGGCGGGCCAGGTCGAAGGCCGAAAGCGAGGAGGTTTCCATATGCGCGTGTGATACCGATGGCTACGCGCGGCGGCCGTTGCCGCGGCGCACTGCTGACGGGCAGATGGGCGAATCGTAGGGGAAAGGGCGCGACTTTGCTGCGCTGCGGGAGTGCGCCAGCGTGTCGCAGTCGTCAATCGGACGAGGCTGAATATCGCGTTAATGCCTTGATAAAAATCAAGTTTGTTTGCAAAGGAGTGGACGGGGTGGATCGACAACATGGGCGCTAGGTGCGGCAATACACCGCGATATGGCCCCAAGTGCGTCAATTCGTCCGAGCGGATGGCCTGGCACGGCTGCCGGCGGTCGAGAGAATCCGGCTGCAACGCGCGCGCGCCTTTCGTCCGCGCGGCTTCCTGCCGTTTGGCTGCGCGTACCGGCCGCTGCGCGGCCAAACAGGGGTCAGCCGTCCGGCAGCGTCGCCGAACCCGCGCCGAGCGCGCGCTGCATCAACAGCGTGTCGCGCCATGCGCCGTGCTTGAAGCCGACCGCGCGCAGCGTGCCGACTGCGTCGAAACCGACGCGCCGATGCAGCGCCTGCGAGCCGCCGGGCGGATCCGCGATCACCGCGATCATCTGCCGCCACGGTCCCGCTTCGCAGCGCGTAATCAGCGCGACGAGCAGCGCGCGGCCGATTCCGCGGCCGCGCGCTGCCGCGTCCACGTACACCGAATCCTCGATCGTGTAACGGTATGCGGCGCGCGGCCGGTACGGTGTCGCGTAACTGTACCCGTACACGCGGCCGTCCTGTTCGGCCACGAGCCACGGCAGCCGCTGGCCGAGCACCGCCGCGTGTCGGGCGAGCAGTTCGTCGACGGTCGGTGGCGTTTCCTCGAACGACGCGGCGCCGTTCAGCACGTGGTGCGCGTAAATCGCGGCGATGGCGGCAAAATCGGCGCACGCCGCGTCGCGAATGATCAGCGGCGATGACGGGCGAGGTGCGGCGGCAGTGGGGTCGGTGGCGGGCATCGGCGGCGTCCTGGGCCGTGGGTTGGGTGGTCGGGAGCGGCGCGGGCGCCGCGTCAGGCGTCCACTATGCGCGGACGGCGCGCGAATTTTCAAGCGGTTTCGACAACGCGGACGGTCGCGTCTACGCGCGCGTCGCCGCCGGCGCGGCGCGGCGCCCGAAGCGGCGCGCGCCCGCGACGCAGCCGATCACGATCGCCGTGACGCCAATCATCGTGAGCGGCACGCGCTCGTGCAGCAGCCATGCGGCCAGTCCGAACGCGAAGAACGGCTGTAGCAACTGCAATTGTCCGACGCCGGCGATGCCGCCGAGCGCAAGGCCGCGATACCAGAACACGAAGCCGATCAGCATGCTGAACACCGACACGTACGCGAGCCCGCACCACGACGCGGTGCTGACGCCCGCGAACGTCTCGGGCCGCAGCGCCCACGCGAGCGGCGCCATGACCGGCAGCGACAACACGAGCGCCCACGAGATCACCTGCCAGCCGCCGAGGTGCTTCGACAGCCGCGCGCCTTCGGCATAGCCGAGGCCGCAGACGACGATCGCGGCGAGCATCAGCGCGTCGCCGGCCGGCGACGCGTCGATGCCGTGGCGCAACGCGAACGCGGCGACCGCGAGGCTCCCGAGCGACGAGAACACCCAGAACATCGGCTGCGGACGCTCGCCGGCGCGCAGCACGCCGAACAGCGCGGTCGCGAGCGGCAGCAGGCCGATGAACACGGTCGCGTGCGCGGCGTCGATGTGGCGCAGCGCGAGCGCGGTCAGCAGCGGAAAGCCGACCACGACGCCCAGCGCGACGACCGCGAGCGGCAGCAGTTCGCGCCGCGCGGGCCGCGCCTCGCGAAATACGAGCAGCAGCCCGAGCGCGAGTGCGCCGGCGATCGTCGCGCGCAGTACGGTCAGAAACAGCGGGTCGAGGGTCAGCACCGCGACGCGTGTCGCGGGCAGGGAACCGCTGAAGATCAGCATGCCGGCGAAGCCGCAGAGCCAGCCGTCGGTGGTCGGGTCGAGAGGTTTGCGCATGGTTCACGGAAAGGATAGGCCGGATGGCCGATGGTGCACGTCGCCGGACGAAACGGTAAGCTACAGATCGGTACAATTCCCCCGAACTGTACTGATCATGGAGCAGTACAGATGACGGACATCGACATCCCCGTATCAGACGGCAGCGCCGCGCTGCCGGGCACCCGCGTCGGGTTGGTAATGGGCGCGCTGCGCGAGCGTATCGCCACCCGCGCGCTGCTGCCCGGCGCGCGCGTGCCGTCGATCCGCTCGATGAGCGACCGTCTCGGCGTGTCGAGGACCACGGTCGTCGATGCGTACGAACGGCTCGTCGCCGAAGGCGCGCTCGTCGCGCGGCGCGGCTCCGGCTTTTTCGTGGCGGGCCATGCGCCGCCGCTCGCGCTCGCGGAACTGGGGCCGCGCATCGATCGCGACATCGACCCGCTGTGGCTCACCCGGCAGTCGCTCGAAACCGATCCGCGCGCGCTGAAGCCGGGCTGCGGCTGGCTGCCGTCGTTATGGCTGCCGCAGGACGCGGTGCGCCGCGCGCTGCGCGCGGCGGCCCGCGACCCGCGCGCGCCGCTGTCCGACTACGCGTCGCCGCTCGGGCTGCCTGCGCTGCGGCAGCAACTGTCATTGCGACTGGCTCAGCACGGTGTCGAAGCCATACCCGAACAGATCGTGCTGACCGACGGCGGCACGCACGCGCTCGACCTCGCGTGCCGCTTTCTGCTGGAACCGGGCGACACGGTGCTCGTCGATGACCCGTGCTATTTCAACTTCCAGGCGCTGCTGCGCGCGCATCGCGCGCGCGTGGTCGGCGTGCCGTACACGCCGTCCGGCCCCGACCTCGCGGCGTTCGAGCGCGCGCTCGTCGAACATCGGCCGCGCCTGTACGTGACGAATTCCGCGATCCACAACCCTACTGGCGCGACGCTCGCGCCGACGCACGCGCACCGGCTGTTGATGCTCGCGCAGACGCACGACCTGCTGATCGTCGAGGACGACATCTTCGCGGACTTCGAGACGACGCCGGCGCCGCGGCTCGCCGCGTTCGACGGGCTCGCGCGCGTGGTCACGATCGGCAGCTTCTCGAAGACCATGTCGGCGGCGGTGCGCTGCGGCTATATCGCGGCGCGCGCCGGCTGGATCGAACCGCTCGTCGATCTGAAGCTCGCGGTGTCGTTCGGCAACGGCGAACTCGCGACGCACGTCGTGCACCGGCTGCTGGTGGACGGCACGTATCGCCGTCATCTCGACGGACTGCGCGCGAAGCTCGCGGACGCGATGAGCGACGCGATCCGGCGGCTTGCCGCGGCGGGCCTCGAAGCGTGGACCCGTCCGCAGGCGGGCATGTTCGTGTGGGCGCGGCTGCCCGGCGGACTCGACGCGGCGCGCGTCGCGCGCGACGCGCTCGCGGAGAATGTCGTGTTCGCGCCGGGCAACGTGTTCAGCGCGTCGCGCAGCGCCGGCGATTTTCTGCGTTTCAACGTCTCGCAATGCAATCGTCCGAAGGTGTACGAAACATTGCAGCGCGCGATGGAACGCGCGGCGCAGCACGCGTAGCGCGGCGCGTCAGGCCGGCTTGCTGCGCAGCGGCACGTCCTTCAGCAGCCACGACAGCGCGAACGAAAACACGACCACGCACGCGGCGACCAGATAGACCGTATGCAGCGCGCCCGCGAATGCGCCCAGGTAGCCGTCGCGCAGCGCGGCGGGCAGCGTGTGGATCGCGGCGGGCGTGAGCGGCTGCGGCAGGTGCACGTCCGGCGTGATGACGGTCGCGAGCCGCGCGTCCAGTCCGTGCGAGAACACCGCGCCGAACGCCGCGACGCCGACCGAGCCGCCGATCGAACGGAACAGCGTCGCGCCCGACGTGGCGACGCCCATGTGCCGGAATGCGACCGCGTTCTGCACCGCGAGGATCAGCACCTGCATCACCATCCCGAGTCCGCAGCCGAGCAGGCCCATGTACAGATACATCACGTGCAGCGGCGTATCGAGGCGAAGGCGCGCGAGCAGGATCATCGCGATCGCGACGAGCAGCGTGCCGACGATCGGAAACATCCGGTATTTGCCGATCCGCGAGATCACGCGCCCGGTGACGACCGACATCAGCATCACGCCGCCCATCATCGGCAGCAACTGCATGCCGGCTTGCGACGGGCTCGATCCCTTCACGACCTGCAAGTAGAGCGGCAGGAACGTGACCGACCCGAACAGCGACACGCCGACGATGAAGCCGATCAGGCTCGCGAGCACGAACGTGCGCTCGCGGAACAGTTCGAGCGGCATGATCGGCTCGGCCGCGTGTTTTTCCTCGTGGACGAAGCCGGCCACCGACACGAGGCCGAACACCAGCGTGAGCCACAACTGCACCGACGTCCACGGCAGGATCGTGCCGCCCTGGCTCGTGAACAGGATCAGGCAGGTGAGCGCGGCCGCGAGCCAGCCGGCGCCCATGTAATCGATCCGGTGCCGGACCTGCGCGACGCGCGGCCTGAACACCGCGCCGATCACGACGAGCGCGACCGCGCCGAGCGGCAGGTTGATGTAAAAGATCCAGCGCCACGACAGATGTTCGACGAGAAAGCCGCCGAGCAGCGGGCCGACCACGGTCGCGAGGCCGAACACGCCGCCGAACATGCCCTGATACCGGCCGCGCTGCGCGGGCGGAATCACGTCGCCGATCGCGGCCATCGTGACGACCATCAGTCCGCCGCCGCCGAGGCCCTGCAACGCGCGCAGCACGATCAACTGCATCATGTTCTGCGCGACGCCGCATAGCGCCGAGCCGACCAGAAACAGCACGATCGCGGCCTGCAACACGATCTTGCGGCCGAACAGATCGCCGAACTTGCCGTATAGCGGCACGACGATCGTCGACGTCAGCAGGTACGCGGTGACGACCCACGACAGCCGGTCGAGGCCGCCGAGTTCGCCGACGATCGTCGGCAGCGCGGTCGACACGATCGTCTGGTCGAGCGCCGCGAGCAGCATCACGAGCAGCAGCGCGGGAAAAAGGAGCCGGATCGGCGGGTGCGCGTCCGCGGCCGCCGGACCGGGGAAGTCGGGCGGATCGGGCGGGTCGGGCGGCGCGACGGCGGGCGTCGGCGTCTGCGCGGAGCGGGCGGGTTCCATGCGGAATTCCTGCTTGAAATTAATTAACGAAGAAATTAATATAGATCAATTCCATACGCCGGTCAAAGTCGATACGTAACCAGATGAAAACGAAACCAGCCGGATCGCCCGCTGCCGAGCCCGCGTCCGGGTCCGCGTCGGCGGCCACGCCGCACGCCGCGCGTCGCCCCGGCCGGCCGAGCGGCGCGGCCGCAGGCGCCGGCCAGCGCGCGCGGCTCATCGACGTCGCGCTCGCGTTGTTCGCGCGTCAGGGCATCGTCGATACGACGCTCGGCGCGATCGCGCGCGAAGCCGGCGTCACGCCGGCGATGGTTCACTATTACTTCAACACCCGCGACCAGCTGATCGACGTGCTGATCGACGAGCGTTTCGTGCCGCTGCGCGAAGCGCTCGGCGGCGTGTTCGACGCGCATCCGGACGATCCGGTCGCCGCGCTCACCGATCTCGCGCTGCGTTTCGTCAAGCTCGGAGACGAGCATCCATGGTTCCCGCCGCTGTGGGTGCGCGAAGTGATCAGCGAAGGCGGGCTGTTGCGTCAGCGGATGCACGAGCGGTTCGGCAACGCGCAGCAGCAGGCGACGCTGGCCAACATCGAACGCTGGCAGAAAGAGGGCAAGCTGAATCTGGCGCTGGAGCCGTCGTTGGTGTTCGTGTCCTTGCTCGGCCTGACGGTGCTGCCGCTCGCGACCTCGCAACTATGGCGCAACGATCCGGCGCGCCGGAGGATCGGCGCGCGCGAGATCGCGCGCCATGCGGTCGCGATGATCACGCAGGGCGTAGCGCCGGCCGCGGCCCGCGACGAACGTGGCGGCGGCGGGCAGGCGGCCCCGCGCGACGCCGGCCGCTGAGCACGCGCGCCGGCGCTCCGCCGCCGCGGGCGCGCGATGCGCAGTGAAAGATGCAGCCCGGGCCGCGTGCGTGATACGCTGCGCGGAATTGTTCGATGCGTAAGGCGATTCGGGTATCGAAAGGCGGTAGACAGGCTCCGGCGAGACGCGCGATGGCGACGGCGGCCGGTTTCCTGGCGTGGTTCGCGGGCCGCCGCGCGCGGGCGGCGTACGACGCGATCCGCCGGAGGCTTTCAGCCGGCTGTCGCGTCACACGCCGGCCGCCGGCGCGGCCGGCGGCGAGCACGACCCGCGCGGCCCGCGCGTCGCGGCACCGAAATTGCTGACTGCGGTCGCCGCTTCGGCGCGATGTCGTGCACGCCGACGACGCCGCATCCGCGGGCGGCACGAGACGGCGTCCACCAGACAGAACGGGATTCAACCCACGAAGATGAACGCAGTAAACAGGCTCGACCGGACGACGATCGTCCTCGTCGAAGACGACCCGCAAAGCCGGGCGTCACTGGCATCGTTGCTGGAATCGGAAGGGGCGCACGTGATTGCGGTCGCGGACGCCGAGACGGGCGTCGAAGAGGCGATCCGGCTGCTGCCGGACGCGGTGGTCTGCGACCTCGACCTGCCGGCGATGGACGGCTTCTACCTGATCCAGCGTTTGCGCGATCACGAGATCCGCAGCGATCATGCGCCGGCGGTCGCCGTCGCGCTCACCGGGCACACCGACGAAAGCTGGCGTCTGCGCAGCATCGGCGAAGGCTTTCACCACTTCATGACCAAACCGGCGCAGCCGGACGCGCTCGTCACGCTGCTGCGCGATGCGATCGACGCGCGGCACTCGCTGTAAGCGGGCACACCGCGCGGCGGTCCGGTGACGGACGGTCGGCGAGGTTCGGTCAGCGAGACGCGGTCAGTGAGACGCGGCGGCGGTTTTGGCGCCGCCCGGCGCGGACGCGTCGGACGCCGCCGCCTGGCACTGCGCGCACAGCCCCTTTAGTTCGATCCCGTCGCCGGCCAGCCGGTAGCCGGCCGCCTCGATTTGTGCGACGAGCGCCTGGCGCAGCTTCGGTTCGTGCAGTTCGGTGATGTTCCCGCATTGCTGGCACACGACGAGAATCCCGTGCTGGCATTGCGTCAGGTCGTGGCAGACCGCGAACGCGTTGATCGATTCGATCCGGTGGATGAGCCCCGCGGACAGCAGGAAGTCGAGCGCGCGATAGACGGTCGGCGGCGCCGAGCCCGGGTGGATCTGGCGCATCTCGTCGAGCAGCGAATACGCCTTCGTCGCGCGGCCCGACGCGAGCAGCAGTTCGAGCACCTTGCGGCGGATCGGCGTCAGTTTCTCGCCGCGTTCGCGGCAGTACGCGTCGGCCATCGCGAGCGCCGCATCGGGCGACGCGGTCGGCGCGAGCGCATGGCCGTGCGCTCCGGCATGACCCGGCCCGTGGTCGTGGTCGTGCGGGGGGTCGCGATCGGCGGTCGGTTTGGCGGTCTTCATGCCGACGATTATACGGGGCCGCCGCCGGCGCTGCCCGCGCCGGCCGGCCAGTCGCCCGCTTTCGCGCCGCGGCCCGGCGACGGCGCCGCGCACGCAGCCCGCGCGCGGCGCCGTCAGTCGAGCTTCACATCGAAGCCGCGCTGCACGGCGGGCCGCGCGAACAGTGCGTCGTACCAGCGCTTCACGTTCGGATGGTCGGCGAGGTCCACGCTGTGCCGTTCGTGGCGCCACGCCCAGCCGAGAATCGCGAAGTCCGCGACCGACAGTTCGCCCGCGACGAATTCGTGGTCCGCGAGCCGCGCGTCGAGCACGCGGTACAGCCGGTTGGTCTCGTCCGAATAGCGCTTGAGGCCGTAGCGGCGGTCCGCTTCGTTTTGCAGCGCCGCGAAGTGATGGACCTGGCCCGGCATCGGGCCGAAGCCGCCCATCTGCCACATCAGCCATTCGAGCACCGGCACGCGCGCGCGCAACTCGCGCGGCAGGAAGCGGCCGGTCTTCTCGCCGAGATACAGCAGGATCGCGCCCGATTCGAACACGCTGATCGGTTCGCCGTCCGGACCATCCGGATCGACGATCGCCGGAATCTTGTTGTTCGGGCTGATGCGCAGGAAGTCGGGCGAGAACTGCTCGCCGTTGCCGATGTTGACCGGCACCACTTCGTACGGCAGCGCCATTTCTTCGAGCGCGACGCTGATCTTGCGGCCGTTCGGCGTGGCCCACGCATAGAGCTTGATCGTCATTGGATGAGAACCGGAAAGGGTGGCGCTCAGGTGAGCGGCAGATCGATGTACTTGCGGAATCCCTCGCGCGTCGCGAGGCGTGAATACCAGCGTTCGAGATTCGGCAGCGCCGGACGCTCGATGCCGTCGATGCCGAACCAGCGCTTCGCGAACGTGCCGATCACGATGTCCGCGAGCGAGAAGCGGTCGTTTTCGAGGAAGAAGCGGCCTTGCAGATGGCGATCGAGCAGTTTCCAGCATGGCGCGACGCCTTCGACGTCGGCGGCGAGCTTCGCCGCGTCGCGCTTTTCGGGCGGCGTGCGCACCGCGGCGTGGAACACCGGCCGCTCGGCCGGCACGAGCGTCGCGAGCGACCAGTCGAGCCAGCGCTCGATGCGGGCGCGCACTTTCGGATCGGCCGGATACAGCAGGCTCGACGGACCATACTGCATCGCCAGATAACGCAGGATCGCGTTCGACTCCCACAGCACGAAGTCGCCGTCGACGAGCGTCGGGATGCGCCCGGTCGGATTCATCGCGAGGTAGTCGGGCTCGTTGTTGCGGCCGAACTGAAGGCCGGCGTCGATTCGCTCGAACGGCAGCACGAGTTCGTCGCAGCACCATAAAACCTTCTGGACGTTTGCCGAATTGGCGCGTCCCCAGATCGTGATCATCCGGTGAAATCTCCTTGCAGCGGTCAGGTTCGAATCGCGAATGCGGCGCGCATCGCGCGCAAGCCGAAACGATACACGATCCGGCGCGGGTTTTTTGACAACGCGCGTGCACGGGGGCATCTCGTAGAATAGCCGCGATCCCCCCGACCGAGGCGACGCCGATGGCACGCATTGTTCCCGACGACTGGCAGCACCTGGAGGCGACCGGCGCCGCCGCGCGCGAGCGCGAAACGCTCGCGCTCCTCGAAAAAGGGCTGCCCGACGGCTACACCGTCTACCACGGCGTGCACTGGACGCGCGTGCACGAAGGCTTCTCGGTGTTCGGCGAGGCGGACTTCGTGATCGTCAGCCCGGCCGGCCGCGTGATGATCGTCGAGCAGAAAACCGGCTTCCTGCGCGAAACGCCGAAGGGGCTCGTGAAGGTCTATCTGCAGACCGAGCGCAACGTCGCGGTCGCGCTCGCGCGCACCGTCGAGAGCCTGCACCGGCGCCTGACGGCGGCGTTCGGCGCCGGCACCTATTTTCTGGAAGCACTGCTGTACTGCCCCGACCACGTCGTGAAGGACGCGGCCATCGCGGGCGTGGACCCGGCGCGGATCGTCGACGCGACCAGAAAGGCGCAACTGGTGTCGATCGTGCGCGCGGCGCTGCCGGCCGACGAGCCGCGTCTGCCGTGCGCTGCGAAAATCCACCACTTCCTCGCGGACGAACTGTCGCTGACGCCGGACGCGAGCGCGCTCGTCGGTGCGGCGGGCACGCTCGTCACCCGGCTCGCGGGCGGCCTCGCGACCTGGGCGCGGCGGCTCGAATTCACGCCGTTCCGGCTGCGCGTGATCGGTACCGCCGGCTCGGGCAAGACCCAGCTGGCGGTGCAGGTGATGAAGGACGCGGTTGCGCGCGGCCAGCGCACGCTGTACGTCTGCTTCAACCGTCCGCTCGCGGACCACATCGCGAAGGTCGCGCCGGCCGAAGCGAAAGTCGCGAACTATCACCAGCTATGCGACTGGGTCGCGCGCGACGGCGGCCACGTGCCGGACTTCGACGGCCCGCAGGCGTTCGGCGAACTGGAGCGGCGCTTCGCGGCGAGCCCGATCGACGCGCGCTGGCAGTTCGACGTCGTGATCGTCGACGAGGGGCAGGACTTCCAGCAGGCGTGGGTCGCGCCGCTCGAACGGCTGCTGCGGCCGGGCGCGGCGTGGTGGTGGCTGGAGGATCCGCTGCAGAACCTGTACATGCGCGAACCGGTCGAGTTGCCGGGCTGGACGATTCTGCGCGAAACGACCAACTATCGGAGCCCGCGCGACATTCTCGACTTCATGCGCGAGGTCGCGAGCCGGCCGGTGCCGGCGCTCGCCGCGCTCGCGGCCGGCAGTCCGTTCGGCGGCTCGGACGTGTCGCTGTCGACCTACGACGAACAGGCGGGGCCGACGGACGGCGAAGCGCCGGCCGTCGCCGCGACGAAGCGCGCGATCACGCAGGCGCTGTCGCTCGGCTTTCGCCGCCAGGATATCGTCGTGCTGTCGTTTCGCGGCCGCGAGGGGTCGCTGCTGACGCCGCTCGATCATCTCGGCCCGCATCGTCTGCGCGGCTTCACCGGCCAGTACGACCTGTTCGGCAATCCGCAGTATCGCGACGGCGACGTGCTTGCCGATTCGATCTATCGCTTCAAGGGACAGGCCGCGCCGTGCGTGATCCTCACCGAGATCGACTTCGACGCGTTCGACGAGCGCGCGGCGCGCAAGCTGTTCGTCGGTGCGACGCGCGCGACGATGAAGCTGATTCTCGTCGCGTCGCAGCGCGCGACGGGCGCGCTGCGCGTGACGGCGGACGGCGCGCCGCGCGCGTAGCGCTTCGTCGGCCCGCCCGCCCCCGCACCGCCAGTCCGCGTCAACTCCACGCCGACGCGCCGATCAGCGTACCGGTGCGCGTATGCGCGTTCCACCAGATCACGCGCAGCAGCGGCGCGCGCTGCGCGATGAAGATCGCCTGCACCGGATCGCTTTCGATGAAATGCGTGACCCCGCAGCGCAGCGCCGCCGCGGCCTTGTGCGCGGCCGCGCCGGCCGGCGTCTCGTCGTGCTCGCCGGGCGTGCGCATCACCAGTTCCAGTTGCCCGAAGCCGAAGCGTTCGAGCCAGAGTTGCGTGCGCGCGCGGTCCATCTCCGGCCGGCCGGTAATGATCGCGCGCGTGCGTTCGATGTCGATGGACGGAAATTTCTCGAACGGCACCAGCGCGTCGCGCTCGTGCAGCGCCGCGTCGAGATCCTCGTCGTAGCGCGTGAGCGGAATGTCCGGCAGCAGGATGCCGTCGAGGTCGATCGCATAGACCGCGTATTCGTGATCCTGCAACATCAGCGCGCCTTCGTGCGCGGCGTCGCGGGTCCAGTCCGCGCGATAGCGGTCCGTGTACGCCTGGCGTTCCCACGGAAACAGCGCGAAGTAGCCGCTCGCGTCGATCGAGTAGTCTGGACGCAGCCGGCTCAGGTCGTCGTACGCGCCGGTCAGCGTACGCACGGTCAGCCCGTGTTCGCGCAGGAACGCGATGCAGTCGGTCAGCGTGAAGCCGCGTCCGGCGATGTCCTCGCACAGCAGCACCGTCGAGCCGGGCTCGGGCAGCGGCAGCGCCGAGTCCCAGCGGACTTCGCGGGTCGCGCGTTGGTAGCGCAGGAACGCGACCGGCGCGCCGGTCGCGTGCGACACCATCAGCGCGAGCGGCGCGCCGCCGCGCAGGATGCCGACCACGGCCGCGAAACGTTCGGCCGCGAGCGCGGGTTGCAGCGACTCGATCCATTGATCGAGTTGTTCGTAGGTAAGCGGGACGATCGGCTTGTTCATCGGTGATGGGCGCCGCACGGGGGCGCGTCGCGCGCGGACGACGGGGAACGGGACGGTTATTGTACCCACTACGTTTGGCGATATCATGCACGGGCCGTTCGCCGACGCGCAACGGCGGCGGCGCCTGCCGAGGCGCCTTCCCAACGACAACGACACGACAGATGAAGCGGACGCAGTATCGATTCGGCTGGCGCGCTCTCGCCGGCATGGCCGCGCTGCTGGCGGCCGGCGCTGCCTGCGCGGGCCCCGCGCGGCTGGCGCTCGACGTGGACGGCGAAATCCGCGTGACCAACAACGCGGCGCATACCGCGTATCACTTCACCGGTGCGCAACTGACCGCGTTGCCGGTCCACGAGATTTCGACGTCGACCACGTGGACGCCGCGCTCGACCTTCGCGGGGCCGCTGCTGTCCGACGTGCTGAAAACCGTCGGCGCTTACGGCAAGGAAATCGAGATCCACACGCTCGACGACTACACGTGCGTCGTGCCGGTCAGCGACGCCGACCGCTACGGCGTCGTGCTCGCGTACAGCATGAACGGCAGGCGCCTGAAGGTCAGCGACTTCGGCCCGCTGTTCCTGATCTATCCGCGCGACGCGTATCCGCTCGAACTGGGCGGCGCGGCCGGCGACGCAAAGTTCGCGTGGCAGATCGTGTCGATGACGGTGAAGGACTGACTCCGCGGATGCGACGCCGGCTGCCTCGCCTCATTCATCTGCTGATCTGGTTCGTCGCGCTCGCGCCGCCGGTCGTCGCGGTCGGCTACCTGATGTACGCGAACCTGCTCACCCCGCGCGTGATCCAGCGGCTCACCGGCAACTACGACGGCCTGTACTGGGACGCGGCGCAACTACAGATCAGCTACGGACGCTTCGAGAACCAGTTGCTGCGTTACGCGGACGGCATCGATCGCGACCTCGGCAAGCTGCGTCTGCGCGATCAGTTGCTGGAGTCGAAGCTGAACGTCGTGCACGGCTCGATGCGCAGCGTCGACGGGTCGTCCGCGCTCGCGCCGCTGTCGCTGCGCCAGCACGCGGATCTCGCCCAACTGACGGCGACCGTCGCCGCGATCGCGCCGCAACTCGACGCGCTCGCGGACGACCCGGCGCGCGCGCGCGCGATCGCCGCCGCGCTGAGCGAACGCTGGCCCGCGGTCAACGACCTCGCGCTGAGCCGGCGCTTTGCCGACGTGACGGAGCGCGAAGCGATCCGGCGCGACTTCATCGCGAAGCGGCGCGAACTGCTCGCGGCCGGCCTCGCGCTGATCGTGCTGTGCGCGGCGGCTGCGGTGATGCTGGTGCTGAACGCGTATCGCCGCACGCGGCTGATCGAGCAGCAGCACGCGCTGCTGGCGGCCGAACTGCAGGCGAGCCGCGCGGCGCGCGAGGCGAGCGGCGCGAAGGACGCATTCCTCGGCATGATCAGCCATGAATTGCGCACGCCGCTGCATGCGATCGTGTCGTCGATCGAACTGCTCGGGTTGAAGCCGTTGCCCGACGCGGATCGCAAGGTGATCCAGCGGCTCGACACCGCCGCGCGCCAACTCGAAACGCAAATGAAGGATCTGACCGACTACGCGCGGCTCGGCGCCGGCAAGCTCGAATTGCGGCACGAGCAGTTCGATCCGCGCGACCTGCTGCAGTCGATCGTCGATCAGAACGAGGAAGCGGCGCGCGCGCGCGGCCTCGCGCTGACGGGCGCGCTGCGCGGCCCGCACGGCCTCGTCGAGTCGGATCCGCACCGGCTGCGCCAGATCGCGAACAACCTGGTGACGAACGCGATCCGCTATACCGCGAGCGGCAGCGTGCGCATCGAGTTCGTGATGGCCTCGCATGCGCTTCAGATCGTCGTCAGCGATACCGGCCCCGGCGTGCCCGCCGAGCAGATTCCGCTGATCTTCGACGCGTTCACGCAACTCGACGCGTCGCGCTCGCGCCGGCACGAGGGCGCGGGGATGGGGCTCGCGATCGTGCGCGGGCTCGTCGACCTGTTCGGCGGCGCGATCGCGACCGACAGCGAGCCCGGCCGCGGCACGACCTTCACCGTGACGATTCCGGTGCGACCGATTGCGGGGCCGCTGCCGGCCGACGCGCGGCAGCCCGGTCGGCGCGACGGCGCGCGGCCGCGCGTGCTGGTCGTCGACGACAATCCGCCGGTGCGCGAATCGCTGTGCGAAATGATCGCGGTGATGGGCTACGACGCGCTCGCGGCGCCCGATGCGGATACCGCGCTCGCGATGCTGCGCGCCGAGCCGTTCGACGTCGTGCTGCTCGACCTGCACATGCCGGGGCGCGACGGCTACGCGTTCGTCGCCGGACTCGACGCGGCGCCGGCCGACGAAGGCGGCGCGCCGCCGACGCGGCCGCTGCTGGTCGCGGTGAGCGCGTATCTGCCGGAACCGAAAGCGAGCGACCGGCCGACGCCGTTTTTCGATTGCCTCGCGAAGCCGGTGCACTACGAGGTGCTGCGCGCGTCGCTACAGCGGGCGATCGCCGCGCGGCGGCCGCCGTACGGGCCGCACGCGCCGCACGCGCCCGGCGACGTCAGCCGCGATTGAGCCGCTTCGACAGGTCCGCGACGAGAATCGCCATCCGGGCCGGCTTTTCGTAGCACGCGACGCTGTACTGCCGCACGATCTCGCTGATCTCCGATTCGCTCGCCTTGCCGGTCAGCAGCTCGCCGGTCAGTACGAAGATCGGCGCATCCGGATTTTCCGACGCGCGCACCGCGCGGATCGCATCCGCGGACGTCTGGTTGCCGAACAGCCAGTCGATCACGATGCCGTCGAACACCTGGTGGCGCAACGCGTCAACGAACGCGGCGAGGCCGTACAGCGACTGCGCCGCGTAGCCGCTGTGGCGCAGGTAGTCGCACAGGTTGTCGGCGGACGCGTGGTCGTCGTCGACGACCGCGATCAGCGGCTTTTCCGATTCCGCCCGACGCGGATAGATTTCAATTTTGTGAACTTCGTGCACGTTCTGGTACAGCGCGCCGTCGTGGCGCGCGACGCGCCACTGGCCGTTGCGTTCGTACGCGACGTATTCGGGCCGGCTGCCGGCCTCGATCGGCGCGCCGATCCACGCGGTGCACGGCAACTCGACCGCGCTCACGCACAGCAGCGCGTCCTGCGCGCTCGCGCCGACCATGCCGGGATCGAGCAGTTGCGCGCCGAACAACTGCGCGGCCGGTTCGCCGAACGCTTCGGCCACCTTCTTGATTTGCGCGAGCGTCCACGGGCTGTTGCCGCGCAGCTTGCGATGGCCTTGCGAAAAGCTCAGTTCGAGGATCCGGCACAGTTCGGCGGTCTGCTGGCGCTTGCCGATGCCGTGACGTGCCATCAGTTCGCGCACGCGTTGCGCGACCGCGGCCGAATCGGTGCTTTGTGCGGAGGTTGGCATCCTGCGTGGGGAATGGTCGAATCGGGGTCCTAATGGCGCGGCTGCACCGCGCCGCGTGTGTGCTCGCCGGTCGCCGCCTCGAACGGCGGTCCGCGCGCAAAGCGGCCCTATTCTAAACGCAGAGTGCGGCGAAAAAATTATGTCGACGGCATTTGATGTGAGGATTTGCCGACTGCGCGCTGTGGACCAGGGCATTCCCTGGGGCGCGGACGGGCGGACTCGCGCGTCGCGTCGCGCCGGCGCGCGGCGTTTCGCGCGAACCGCCGGCCGCGCCCTGCGGCGCGCCCGACCTGCCGCCGCGCATGCCGCCCGGCGTCAGGCCAGTTGCCAGTCGCCGAGCAACTGCCGTACGCGCGACAGATCGCGGTTCACCTGGCTCGCATCGTCGAACAGCGCCGCGAGCCAGTCGACGAACACCCGCACGCGCGGCGACACGCGCGGCGTCTTCACGAACGCGACCGACACCGGCGTCGGCAGCGGCTTCCAGCGCGGCAGCACTTCGCGAAGCTCGCCGCGCGCCAGATACGGCTGCGCGACGAGCCGTGCCGGCTGGATCAGTCCGTAGCCTTGCAGGCCGCAGGTCAGGTACGCGATGTCGTCCGCGACGTGCACGAAACCGTCGACCTTCACCGACGCCGCCGCGCCGTCGACGTCGAACGCAAAATCGACCGCACGCCCGCTCGCCGGCGACAGGCCGTTCACGGCCGTGTGATGCGCGAGGTCGTCGAGCGTTTGCGGCGTGCCGTGCCGTTCGAGATACGCGAGGCTCGCGCACGTCACGTGTTCGAGCACGCCGAGCCGGCGGGCCGCGAGCGCCGAGTCCGGCAGGTCGCCCAACTGGATGCTGCAGTCCACCGCCTCGCCGACGAGATCGACGGCGCGCCGGCTCACGCCGATCGCGAGGTCGATCTGCGGATGGCGTGCATGGAAGTCGTCGAGCGCGGGCAGCACGATCGCGTTCGCGATCGCCGCGGGCATCTCCACGCGCAGACGGCCGCTCGCGAGCGAGCCGGTTTGCCGGAGGTTCGCGTCCATCTCGTCGATCTCCGCGAGGATCTGCGCGCAGTGTTCGTAGTACGCGGCGCCCTCCGGCGTGACCGATACGCGGCGCGTCGTGCGCACCAGCAGTTGCGTGCCGAGCAGCGCTTCGAGGCTCTGGACCAGCGTGGTCGCGCTCGCTCGCGGCATGTCGAGCGCCTGCGCGGCCTTTGTGAAACTGTGGGTGTCGACGATGCGCATGAACGTGCGCATCGCCTGGATACGGTCGATCACGGGCAAGCTCCTGGGGGTGCCGACGGTTGTCGGTCGGTGTCGTGCGGGAGGCGGCGGCAGCGAAGCGTCGGGCGCGGCTGCGCCGACGCTTCCGCCGGGGCGGGGCGGTTGGGCCGTCCGGAACGGACGGCCCGATGGGTCAGGGCGTCGTCGTTGCCGGTCGCTTACTGCCGGAGCGTCGCGATGTCGATCACGAAGCGGTATTTCACGTCGCTCTTCAGCATCCGCTGATACGCGTCGTTGATGTCCTGCATCCGGATCGTTTCGATGTCCGACGTGATGCCGTGCGTGCCGCAGAAATCGAGCATCTCCTGGGTCTGCGCGATGCCGCCGATCAGCGAGCCCGCGAGGCGCCGCCGCTTCATGATCAGGTTGAACACCTGCGGCGACGGATGGTCGTGCTCGGGCGCGCCGACCAGCACCATCGTCGCGTCGCGCCGAAGCAGCGCGATGAACGGGTTCAGGTCGTGCTGCGCGGCGACGGTGTTCACGATCAGGTCGAAGCTGTTCGCGTGCGCGTCCATTTGCGCCGGATCTTTCGAGATCACGACTTCGTGCGCGCCGAGCCGCTTCGCGTCGTCGATCTTCGACGGCGACGTCGTGAACAGCACGACGTGCGCGCCCATCGCGGCCGCGAGCTTCACGCCCATGTGGCCGAGCCCGCCGAGGCCGACGATGCCGACCTTCTTGCCCGGGCCTGCGCCCCACGTGCGCAGCGGCGAATACGTGGTGATGCCCGCGCACAGCAGCGGCGCGGCGGCGGCCGGGTCGAGGTTCTCCGGCACGCGCAGCACGAACGCCTCGTCGACGACGAGCATCGTCGAATAGCCGCCGTACGTCACGTCGCCGCTCACGCGGTCGATGCCGTTATAGGTGCCGACGAAGCCGTTCTCGCAATACTGTTCGAGGCCCTCGGCGCAACTCGCGCAGGTGCGGCACGAATCGACCAGGCAGCCGACGCCGACCAGTTCGCCGGTCTTGTAGCGCGTGACCGCGGGGCCGGTTTCGACCACCCGGCCGACGACCTCGTGGCCCGGCACGACCGGGTACAGCGTGTTGCGCCATTCGTTGCGCGCCTGATGCAGGTCCGAGTGGCAGACGCCGCAGAACAATACGTCGATGCGCACGTCGTGCTCGCGCAAATCGCGGCGCTGGAATTCGAGCGGGGCGAGCGGCGAGCCGGCGTCGCGGGTGCCGTAACCGAAAGTCTGATACATGTTGGCTCCTGAAAGCGGGAGTAAAAAACGGTGTCGCGGCGAGGTTCCCATCGTACGGAGCGGGCCGGCAGACGGGAATACCTGAAGCTATCGAAGGCTTGCCTGTTTCTCTGCGGCGTAAGCGGCGCGCACGGATCGGTGCTAGATTTCAAGCCTGTTTCTCTGCCACCGGAATGCCAACGTGACGACCCCCGTTTCCTTTCCCGCGTCGGCCGGCGCGCCGTTCGACGCCGCCGCCGACCGCGCGCAGCAGCGCACGATCGACCTGCTGATGGCGCTGACGCCGAAAGACGGCATCACGCCGTCCGCGCTCGACGGCGTCCAGCTGCTGCGCGCGAGCCGTGCAAATCCGCGTACGCCGGTGATGTACGAGCCGAGCATCGTGATCGTCTGCCAGGGGCGCAAGCGCGGCTTTCTCGGCGACCAGGTGTTCATCTACGATGCGCAGCAGTACCTGGTGCTGTCGGTGCCGCTGCCGTTCGAATGCGAGACCGAGGCGAGCGCCGGCAAGCCGCTGCTCGCGATCTCGATCCGCGTCGACCTGACGATGGTCGCCGAACTGCTGATGGCGCTGAACGACACGCGCGGCAGCACCGTTTCCGAACCGTGCGGCATCTATGCGACGCCGCTCGACGCGCCGCTGTCGAACGCGGTGCTGCGCCTGCTCGAAGCGCTCGCGTCGCCGTGCGACGCGCCGATCCTCGGGCCGTCGATCGTGCGCGAAATCTGTTACCGCGTGTTGACCGGCGTGCAGGGCGACGCGATCCGCGCGGCGCTCACGCATCAGCATCACTTCGGCCGCATCGCGAAGGCGTTGCGGCGCATCCACGCCGACTATCGCGGCGACCTCGACGTCGATACGCTCGCGCGCGAGGCCGGCATGAGCCTCGCGGTGTTCCATGCGCATTTCAAGGCGGTCACGTCGACGTCGCCGATGCAGTACGTGAAGACGACGCGGCTGCATCACGCGCGGCTGCTGATCACGCACGACGGACTGAACGTCAGCGCCGCCGCGACGCGCGTCGGCTACGAGAGCGCGTCGCAGTTCAGTCGCGAATTCAAGCGGCTGTTCGGCCTGTCGCCGACCGACGAACAGCGCCGCGTGCGTGCGCTGAACGAGCCGCCCACGTCGCCGTCGCCCGCGATGCCGGTGCGCCGTTATGTGACCGCCGTATGAACGACCGATCACCCGTGAGGAACGATTGCGCATGAAGCCGTTGCTGCTGGTACTGATTTCGCTTGCCGACCGCCATCGCGCGGCGCTCGCCGAAGGTTTCGACCTGCTGTACGCGCCGGACGCCGACGCGCGCGAACGCACGATCGCGTCGCGCGGCGACGCGGTGCGCGCGGTGCTGACGAACGGCACGAACGGCCTGCGCGCCGACGAGATCGCGCGGATGCCGGCGCTCGAACTCGTGAGCGCGCTCGGCGCCGGCTACGAGAACGTCGCGCTCGACGCCGCGCGGGCGCGCGGCATCGTCGTGTCGAACGGCGCGGGCACCAACGCCGCGTGCGTCGCCGATCATGCGTTCGCGCTGCTGCTCGCGGTCGTACGCGCGGTGCCGCAGTCCGACGCCGCGTGCCGCGCCGGCGTGTGGCGCGACGCGCTGCCCGAGCGGCCGATGCTCGCCGGACGGCGGCTCGGCATCGTCGGGCTCGGCCATATCGGGCGTCAGGTCGCGCGGCGCGCGGCCGGTTTCGACCTCGAAACCGGCTATCACAGCCGCACCCTGCGCGACGGCGAGACGCTGCGCTATTTCGGGTCGCTGCCGGCGCTCGCGCAGTGGAGCGACTTTCTGGTCGTGGCGACGCCCGGCGGCCCGCAAACGCATCATCTCGTCGATCGCGCGGTGCTCGACGCGCTCGGGCCGGACGGGTTTCTCGTCAACGTCGCGCGCGGCAGCGTCGTCGATACGGCGGCGCTCGCCCACGCATTGCGCGAGCGGACCCTGGGCGGCGCGGCGCTCGACGTGTACGAAGGCGAGCCGCAGCCGCCCGCCGCGCTGCTCGCGCTCGACAACGTGGTGCTGACGCCGCACGTCGCCGGCCGGTCGCCGCAGTCGGTGGACGCGACGGTGCGCCACTTCATCGACAACGCCGCGCGGCACTTCGCGGGCGAGGCGGTGTCGACGCCGGTTTGACGGCGCTTTGACGCCGGATTCGCATGGCTGCGCCGGCGCGGCTTTTCTTTCTTATGGACGACAAACCCGATGAGCACGCACACCGCAGTCGTCGAATGGCACGGCGACGGCAGCCGCTTTACCGACAACCGCCAGCCGCGCGCATCGATGGCGCTTCGACGGCGGCGCCGTCGTGCTCGCGTCGAGTTCGCCGCAAGTGGTGCGCGTGCCGCTTTCCGATCCGGCCGGCGTGGATCCGGAAGAGGCGTAGGTGGCCGCGCTGTCGGGTTGCCACATGCTGTGGCTTCTGCCGATCGCGGCGGAGGCGGGACTCGCCGTCGAGTCGTACCGCGACGAGGCGACCGGCGTGATGGCGACGAACGACGCGGGAACGAGTGGGTCGAGCGCGTCGTGCTGCGGCCGCACGGGGTCGTCCGCGGCGCGTCGGCGCCGGACGCCGCGACGCTCGGCGCGCTGCATCATCGCGCTCATCGCGCGTGCTTTCTGGCGAATTCGGTGCGCACGTCGATCGTCGTCGAGGGGACGGCTGCGTGCAGCGCGAATGTCGGCTGAACCGGGCGCTCAGGCCGGCGGCCTGGGGCCGGCGTGTTTCGGCAGATCGTCGGCGAGATGGATCCAGCACAACTGGCTCGCGGTGCGCACGTGGTCCGTCGGCGGGACGGACGCGGGCGTGTCGAGGCTGCACGTGGTCACGTCGATGTCGTCCGGCCAGTCCGCGTGGACGAATGTCAGCGGTGTGCCGCAATCCGGGCAGAAACGGCGCGTTCCCCACGCGCTCGACGCGAACGCCCTGGGCGTGCCGCGCGTGAGCCGGAAGCCGGCTCGCTTCACCGAAAAACACGCGACGAACGGCGCGGCGGACGCTTTTCGACAGTCGGCGCAGTGGCAGATCGTCGAATGGAACGGCTGGCCGGTGATTTCATAGCGGACGCGGCCGCAGAAACAACCGCCCGTCAGGACCTGGGCTGTCATGGCGTTCTCCGGAGGTGCGGACGACAGGCTGGATTATGCGCGGCTCAGCGCGGTAGGGCGGTTCGGGTCGCGGCGAGCGCGCGCCGGAGGCGGGGAATGCGGCTTGCGGCGGTGCCGGGAGTGTCCGCATGGACCGTTCAGCATGGAGACGTAGCGATGACCCCCGACGACCAACCGACCGACACCCCGAAGCGCGACGACCGCGAACGCATCCCGGACGACCAGCCGGCGCCGCACGTCGAGCCGCGCAAAACGCATCAGACGAGCGAAGTGCCGCTCGGCTCCGGCGACCGTCCCGAGCCGCCCGGAAGCGGCGGCGATTCGGCGAGGACCACGCATCGGATTCCGGGTGTGCGCGAGCGCAACGAGGCGGGCGGCGACGGCGAGCGGTAGGAGCGCGACGCAAGTCCCGCCGCCGAAACGGCGGACGAACGCCGCGCCGGCGCCGTCGTCCCTACTCGCCGGTCACGCCCATCCGCGTCGCCGCGACTTCGGCCGGGCGGGCCGCGTCTTGCGCCGCATGCAGCCCGTCGGCGAACCGCAGCGGCGACGTGTCGTGGCTGTCGTGCCGGAACGCGAGCCGCACGATCTCCCGCGTCGGCACGCTGGTCATCAGCATCGGCACCTCGTCGGGCCGGAACCACGCGCAACCGGCGATCTCGTTGTGCGGCGCGGGCGCGAAACGCGCCGGCAGATCCACAAGAAAAATATGGTGCCGCTTACCGAGTCCGCGAAACTGGAAAAGGTAGGTGAGGCCGTCGACGACGACCGCCGTTTCCTCGGCCAGTTCGCGCCGCGCGGCGTCGAGCGGCGCCTCGGCGCGCCGGATCGTGCCGCCGGGCAGCGCCCAGCGCGACCAGCGGCGCGTGACGAGCAGGATCTTGTCGTCCCTCCTGCAAAGTACGGTGGCTCTGTCTTTCACGCGCCCCTCCGTGTCACAGGGGCCGCGGACGATCGCCCGCGCCGTCCGGATTGTCTTCGAGTTGATCGGAATGGGTCGCGAGGTCGTGCTCGCGCATGTCGCCCTCATCCACGCCGCCGCGCTCCGGGACGAGGCGCGGCGCGTCTTCCGGCGGCACCCGGTTCAGTCCGCCCGCGCCGGGGTCGGTCCCGTCTGCGCCGCCGGCGGTTCGCGAGCCGGGTCCGTGCGCGGACGGGTCCTGTTCCGGCTGTTCGCGCGTCAGCGTTTCCTGCTGTTCGCGCGCGCTGTCGCCGCCGACGCGCGCGGGCGGCGTGCCGGCCGCCGGCGCCGGCTGTCGTTGGGTGCCGCGTCCGTCGTCCTGCCCGCCCTGGCGGTCGGGTTCGATTGCTTCCGGGGGTGTCGGGTCGCTCATCTGTCGCTCCTTCGAATACGTTCGTCGGTCTCTCTGTATGTCGGATTGGAGCAACGCGCGTGCCGCCGGTCAGTCGTCGCCGTTGCGGGGTCCGCCCCGGTGCGGTGGGTCCGGTCGGCGGGGCTCGCCGAGCGCCGCGGCGACGAACTCGACGAACGCGCGGATGCGCGCGGACAGCCGGTGCCGCGCCGCATACACCGCGTAGATATCCGCGCCGGACGTTTCGTAGTCGGGCAGCACGACGACGAGCCGGCCGTCCGCCAGGTATGCGTTGATGTCCCACTCGGCGCGCATCAGGATGCCGTGACCGTCGAGCGCCCATTTGACCGCGACTTCGCCGTCGTTCGTCGTCAGGTTGCCGCCGATGCGCACCGCTTCCGTGCGCGGCGCCTTTTGCGCCGCGCCGCGCTGGCCGGTCAACCGCCATACGCCGTACGCGCCGTCGCCCTGGCGGATGCCGATGCAACTGTGCTGCTCCAGATCGCGCGGCGCGGCCGGCGTGCCGCGCCGCGCGAGATACGCGGGCGATGCGCACAGCCGCCGCCGGTTCGGCGCGAGCCGGCGCGCGATCACGCGCGCGTCGGGCGGCTCGCCGAAGCGGATGCAGACGTCGAACGAATCGTCGCTGAGCGGCGGCGGCGCGACCGACAACTGAAGCTGCACCGCCACCTGCGGATAGTCGACGACGAAGCGCGACACGAGCGGCGCGATGTGGCTGCGCCCGAAGCCGGGCGTCGCGTTCACGCGCACGAGGCCCTGCGGCTGCCGGCGCGAACCGCCGAGCAGTTCGCCGAGTTCGTCGATCTCGCCGAGGATGCGGCGCGCATGGTCGACGTACACCTCGCCTTCCGGCGTCAGCATCATCCGGCGCGTCGTGCGGTTCACGAGCGACACGCCGGCGCGCTTTTCCATCTGCGCGAGCCGCTTGCTGACGGCGGCGGGCGTGAGGCCGAGTTCGCGCGCGGCGGCGCTCAGGCTGCCGGCCGCGGCGAGCGTGGAGAAGAAGCCCAGATCGCCGGGCTGCACGGCATCGGTCACGGGGATTCGTGAATCGAAGTTAAAGACGCTTTGAGTATAGCGTCCGCCTCGCGGGCGAGAGACTCCAGTAAAGTGGTCCGTTCGCACACCCTCGACGGAAGACACGAATGAACACGTATCGCATCGCCGCCATTCCCGGCGACGGCATCGGCAAGGAAGTGGTGCCCGCCGGCAAACAGGTGCTGGAGGCGCTCGCGCGCACCACGCAGCGTTTGCGGTTCGAATTCGAGGATTTCGACTGGGGCGCCGACTACTACCGCCGGCACGGCGTGATGATGCCGGAGGACGGCCTCGACGCGCTGCGCGGCAAGGACGCGATCCTGTTCGGTTCGGCGGGCGACCCGCAGATTCCCGACCACATCACGCTGTGGGGCCTGCGCCTGAAAATCTGCCAGGGCCTCGACCAGTACGCGAACGTGCGGCCGACCCGCATCCTGCCCGGCATCGACGCGCCGCTGAAGCGCTGCCGCCGCGAGGATCTCGACTGGGTGATCGTGCGCGAGAACTCGGAGGGCGAATATGCGGGCGTCGGCGGACGCGTGCATCAGGGCCTGCCGCTCGAAGCGGCGACCGACGTGTCGATCCTCACGCGCGCGGGCGTCGAGCGGATCATGCGCTTCGCGTTCCGGCTCGCGCAGTCGCGGCCGAGAAAGCGGCTGACCGTGATCACGAAGAGCAACGCGCAGCGTCACGGGATGGTGATGTGGGACGAGATCGCGCGGCAGGTCGCGGCGGAGTTCGCCGACGTCGAATGGGACAAGGAACTCGTCGATGCGGCGACCGCGCGGATGGTCAATCGTCCGGCGTCGCTCGACACGATCGTCGCGACCAACCTGCACGCCGATATCCTGAGCGACCTCGCGGCCGCGCTCGCGGGCAGCCTCGGCATTGCGCCGACCGGCAACATCGATCCGGAGCGACGGTTTCCGTCGATGTTCGAGCCGATCCACGGTTCGGCGTTCGACATCATGGGCAAGGGGCTCGCGAATCCGATCGGCACGTTCTGGTCGGTCGTGATGCTGCTCGAACACCTCGGCGAGGCCGACGCGGCCGCGCGCGTGATGCGCGCGATCGAGACCGTGGTCGCGGACCCGGCGCTGCATACGGGCGACCTCGGCGGCAGCGCGACCACCGCGCAGGTGACCGACGCGGTGTGCCGGCAGATCGGCGCGTAGCGCGTTCGCGCGGGAAACGGCTCGGCGCGTCCGGGCGGGACGGCGAAGACGCCGATCCATGTCGCCGTCGCTGCCGTCGCCCGGCCGCGCACGCTCGCCCACCGGCCCGTGCGGCCGCGCGCCGACAGGATTGGGCAAGAGATCCAGAGAATCGAACAAGCGCGCCCGGCCGCTTTGTCCGACACTTCATGATCGCCGCCAGTGGGAACCGGACTGGCGGCGCGCGTTCGTTTCTCCCGCCATCCTGTCCGGAGCCCCGATGTCCACCACCCTGATTCTGAACGGCCAGTCCACGACGCTGGACGCCGACCCCAACATGCCGCTGCTGTGGGCGATCCGCGAGGTCGCGGGCCTGCACGGCACCAAGTTCGGCTGCGGCATGGCGCAGTGCGGCGCCTGCACGGTCCATCTCGAAGGCGCGGCGATCCGCTCGTGCGTGACGCCGCTGTCGGCGGTCGCCGGCCGCCACGTGACGACGATCGAGGGCCTCGACAGCAAGCCCGCGCAGGCGGTGCAGGCCGCGTGGGTCAAGCTGCAGGTGCCGCAGTGCGGGTACTGCCAGTCCGGCCAGATCATGTCGGCGTCCGCGCTGCTCGCGCAGAACCCGAAGCCGACCGACGCCGATATCGACGCGGCGATGAACGGCAACATCTGCCGCTGCGCGACCTACACGCGGATCCGCGCGGCGATTCACGTCGCCGCCGATTCGATCCGGGGGTGAGCGATGGCGACTGAACTCGCGAACCAGCCGCCGCGCGCGGCGCGCCGTCGTTTCCTGAAAAAAAGCGCGGGCAGCGCGGCCGCGCTCGCGCTGACCATCGGCTTCGAATGGGCCGGCCCGATGCGCCGCGCGCTCGCCGCCAGCGCGACCGGCGCGCAGCAGGGCCCGTTCGCACCGAACGCGTTCCTGCGGATCGGCGCGGACGGCAGCGTGACGGTGATCTCCAAGCACGTCGAACTCGGCCAGGGCGCGTACACCGGCATCGCGACGATCGTCGCCGAAGAACTGGACGCCGACTGGACGACCGTGCGCGTCGAAAGCGCGCCGGCCGACGCGAAGCGCTATGCGAACCTCGTGTTCGGCACGATGCAGGGCACGGGCGGCAGTTCGTCGATGGCGAACTCGTGGATGCAACTGCGCGAAGCCGGCGCGAAGGCGCGCGCGATGCTCGTGACGGCCGCCGCGCAAACGTGGAAGGTGCCGGCGTCGTCGCTGCGCACCGAGCGCGGCGCGGTGCTTCACGACGCGAGCGGACGGCGGCGCACGTACGGCTCGCTGGTGCCGGCCGCGTCCGCGCTGCCGGTGCCGCAGAGCGTCACGCTGAAGGACCCGAAGCAGTTCACGCTGATCGGCGCGCAGTCGCTGCCGCGCGTCGACGTCCCCGCGAAAACCAACGGTACCGCGCAGTTCACGATCGACGTCGTGTTCCCGGGGATGCTCGTCGCGGTGCTCGAACGTCCGCCGCTGTTCGGCGCGACGGTCCGCTCGTTCGACGCGTCGGCGGCGAAGGCGGTGCCGGGCGTCGTCGACGTGGTGCAGGTGCCGCGCGGCGTCGCGGTGGTCGGCCAGCGCTTCTGGGCCGCGAAGCAGGGCCGCGACGCGCTGAAGGTCGAGTGGGACGACACGCACGCGGAAAAGCGCGGCTCCGCGGACCTGATGGCCGAATACCGGCGCACCGCCGAGACGCCGGGCTTGCCCGCGCGCGCGGTCGGCGACGCGAATCACGCGATCGCCGGCGCGCCGCGCAAGGTGTCGGCGAGCTACGAGTTCCCGTATCTCGCGCATGCGCCGATGGAGCCGCTCGACGTGGTCGTGAAACTGAGTGCCGATCGCTGCGAAATCTGGACCGGCGACCAGTTCCAGACCGTCGATCAGGCGAACGCCGCGCGCACCGCGGGCCTCCAGCCGCATCAGGTCAGCATCCACACGCTGTACGCGGGCGGCAGCTTCGGACGGCGCGCGAACGCGGGGTCCGACTTCATCGTCGAGGCGGTGTCGATCGCGAAGGCGCTCGGCGCGAACGGCACGCCGGTGAAGCTGCAATGGACGCGCGAGGACGACATCCACGGCGGCCTGTACCGGCCGATGTTTTTCCACAAGCTCGAAGCCGGCCTGACCGACGACGGCCGCATCGCGGGCTGGCGGCAGGTGCTCGTCGGGCAGTCGATCATGGCGGACACGGTGCTTGCCGGGATGATCAAGAACGGCATCGATCCGACCTCGGTCGAAGGCGCCGCGAACCTGCGGTACGCGATCCCGAACCTGTCGGTCGAACTGCACACGACGAAGACCGGCGTGCCGGTGCTGTGGTGGCGCGTGGTCGGCAGTTCGCACACCGCGTACGCGGTCGAGTCGTTCATCGACGAACTCGCGCATGCGGCGGGCAAGGACCCGTACCGGTTCCGCCGCGACCTGCTCGCCGACGAGCCGCGCATGCGCGCGGTGCTCGACCTGGCGGCCGAGCGCGCGGGCTGGAACGGCGCGCCGCTGCCGGCCGCCGACGGCGTGCGGCGAGGCCGCGGCATCGCGGTGGCCGAGGCGTTCAACACGTACGTCGCGCAGGTCGCCGAAGTCTCGGTCGACAAGAACGGCAACGTGACGGTGGACCGCATCGTCTGCGCGGTCGACTGTGGCACGCCGATCAATCCGGACGTGATCGCCGCGCAGATGGAAGGCGGCATCGGCTTCGGCCTCGGCGCGGTGCGTTACGGCGCGATCACGCTGAAGGACGGGCGCGTCGAGCAGAACAACTTCGACGGTTATCGCGTGCTGCGCATCAGCGAGATGCCGAAGGTCGAAGTGCATATCGTGCCGTCCGGCGAGGCGCCGACCGGCGTCGGCGAGCCGGGCGTCGCGCCGGTCGGCCCGGCCGTCGCGAACGCGATTTTCGCGGCGACGGGCAAGCGGCTGCGCGTGCTGCCGTTCGCCGGCGTGAACGCCGCGTAAGCGCGCCGCAGCGCGCATCATCGACCGCCACGGGCGCCGCCAGCGGTCCGTGGCGCGCTCGTACGCGTCGCGTCATCGCGCAGCGATGCGGCGATGCATCCGGCATCGCCGCGCGACCCGGCGACCCTGATCCATCGTTGTCCGCACCATGGACGCGCACGCCGTTCGCCCATACCTCGCCGCGCGTGCCGCCGGTCATCAATCTTACATAGGCGCCGGTTATCGTCGTCACCCGTATCGCCGCGCATTGCGTGTGAGTGCGGCCCGCCGTTCCCGCAACAGCAGGTGACCATGACCGCCGAATCCATGCATTCCGCGCGCGCCGGTGCGCCGCCGCGCGCATGCCGTTCGCGTGCCCGGACG
>Ga0164242_10000837_pt1 | contig 36660 bp, 44 predicted proteins | sample OricomgcompostMG_FD_108783 | JGI IMG/M metagenome (GOLD analysis project Ga0164242, IMG submission 108783) | Miracle-Growth compost microbial communities from Emeryville, California, USA - Original compost - Miracle growth compost (MG) ... | reverse complement strand
CGGCAACGGGTGGCTTCGATGGAGGATTGCGGCGTTTCGCCACAGGCGTTTCATAGTGAGAATTGTGCCGCTATTTTTTGGCGGCGGTTTTGGTGCCCTTGAGGCTCTTCTTCCATGCGGAGAGGAGTTTGTTGCCCTTGCCCGTCTTGGCCTCGGCGTAGACCTCGTCGCGCGTGTCCTTGATGAAGGGATAGGGGTTGAGCACGTTGCCGTCCTTCCTCACCTCGAAGTGCAGGTGGGGCCCGGTGCTGCGGCCGGTGCTGCCGACCAGGCCGACAAGATCGCCCGCGTTGACGCGCTGGCCTTCAGTCGCGATGATCTTGGACAAGTGTCCGTAGCGTGTGGAGAAGCCGCTTTCATGCTGGATTTCCACCATGTTGCCATAGCCGTTGCGCCAGCCCGCAAAGACCACCACGCCATCGGCCGCGGCGGTGGCGGGCGAGCCCTTGGGAGCGGCCATATCCATGCCCGGGTGCCACATGCGGCTGTGGCGGAAGGGATCCACCCGCCAGCCGAAGGGCGAGCTGAGGTGGTAATTGGTGACGATGAGCGGCCACAGGTACGGGATGCCGCCGTTGGCCGCGCCGCCCAGGCTCTTGCGGATGGCCAGCGCCATTTCCGTTTCCAGCGCGATTTCGGCGAAATCCGCCTTGTTGGTGAGCTCACCCACCTGCGCCTGCATATCATGGATGCTGGGGATGGTGGACGGGGCCGGGACTTCCGGGCCGCCCTCGCCGTCCTCGCCGAAGTCCTCGGTGTTGCTGATTTCAATAAGCGTGCCTTCCGCCTTGAGCTTGTTGCCCAGCGCGTCGAACCTATCCAGCCGCGCCTGCAGGATGCCCAATTGCTGGGCGATGGTGCGCATCTGCTCGCGCTCGGCGTCGCGCTCGGAGCGGAGTTCGGTGATGGTGTCGAGGTAATACTTGGCGTCGGTGTTGCCGGTGAAGGTGGCGGCGAGGCGGGCGCGGCCCACGTCTCCCACCAGCGCCATGCCCAGCCAGCCGGACAGGGTGAACAGCGCCAGGCCTGCAATCCACGCCGTGCGCACGCGCAACGTGTGGATACCCCCGGTGTCGGTGAGGGCCACGGACACGGTGAGTTTATGCGTAAGATACTGGCGAAGCTTGGGTATCATGGTTTCAGCTAAAATTGTGCGCGCCGCAACATGGCAGCGTCAACCCCAAGCACGCTTTCCCTTACGGGTAAGTGCGGGATTTTTTGGCATCGGGCTTGCAAAATCATCACAGCGGCGGCATGTTTATTCCAAATTACGGGAGGCGTCAAGCCTAACGTATACAGTTGAAATGAAACAAGAAGGATGTGTTCTCCCATGACGACCCTGATGCACCGCGCGAGCGTGCTGGCCCTTGCCGCCAGCGCCGCCCTGCTGCTGGCCGCCTGCGGCAACAAAGACCAACAGAGCGGCCCCACCGTTGCCACGGTAAACGGCGTCGCCATCAAGGAAAGCAAGGTTGACGCCCAGCTGAAGCCGATTCCGCCCCAGTTGCTGCAAGGCCATGAGGCCGAAGCCCGCCGCCAGATCATCGACCAGCTGGTTGACCAGGAGCTTATCCGCCAGGAAGCCCAGAAGGAGCACGTGACCAGCGACGACACCTATAAGAAGCAACTGGAAGCCGTGATGCAGCAGTTGCAGGCCAACACCCTGCTGGCCAACGTGGTGAAGGAAAAAGTGACCGAGCCCGTGCTGCAGAAGGTGTATGAGGTGAACAAAGCCAAGCTGGCCTTCCCCGCGGTGAAGGCGCGTCACATCCTGGTGCCGACCGAAGAGCAGGCCGAGAACATCCTGAAGATCGCCACCCCGCAGAACTTCGCAGACCTGGCCGAAAAGTACAGCAAGGGCCCGACCGCCAAGAACGGCGGCGAGCTGGGCTGGTTCCGCCGCGAAGCGATGATTCCGGAATTCGCCAACGTGGCCTTCAACACCCCCGTGGGCAGCGTGGCCAAGAGCCCGGTGAAGACCCAGTTCGGCTGGCATGTGATCCTTGTGGAGGACCGCAACGACCACTATGTGCCGCCGTTCAAGGACGTTGAAGGGCAGTTGCGCCAGGAGATGACCCAGAACGTGGTGCAGGGCTATCTTGCCGACCTGCGCAAGAACGCCACCATCACCTACGCCAGCGACGACACCGCCGCGAGCAGCACCGCGCCCGCCGAAGGTGCCGCGAGCACCACCACTCCGGCGCCCGCGAAGTAACGGCAGCGTTGCGAAAACCGGCCCCTGCCTTTCGGCGCGGGCCGGTTTTTTGTTGGGGCGGCGGCAGGTGCGTGGTATAGGGGGCGCGAGACACTCGAACCATGGAGATTTCATGGAAACCATCATGACCGTTTCATTCCGTCCGTTCCAGATTGAGCGGGCGTTTCCCTTTGTGAGCAAGGCCGTGGAGACGGTGATAACCGACCTGCGCCACCGCTACGGCTCGGCCGCGGTGATGCCGCTGGTGTTCGGCCCCGGCCTGCTGGCCATGCTGGACGGCGTGAAAACGCACATGCCGCCGCTGGATTTCGCCGTGGGCAAAGCTCAATGGCTGAAGCCCATAAGCTGGACCGAGCACGACGACCCCGGCGCGGGCCGCCTTTATGGCGTGCAGGTGCATGCGAGAACCGTGATGCTGCGGCTGAAGGATGTGGACCATGATATCCCGCTGGAGGACGCGCTGGCCAACCCGGCGCTGGACTACCCCACTGTGGCGCATGACGGCTTTGACATGGTGTGCACGCATGTGGTGGCGGAATCGCTGCGCCCACGCCTGAAGGCCGCCTGACAACGAACGCCGCGCCCCTGACCGGGGCGCGGCTTTTTTGCGACATTTACCGCTTATACGTGGGACGCAGGGATAGAATCGAGCTCGGTGAGGTGCTGGATGAGTTTCTGCGGGATTTTATGCGCGTAGAGCATCTTCTTGCTGCCCTTGAGGAGCAGGGCATCGCCACTGTTAAGGTGGCGGGCAATGGCGGCGATGTTCAGGCTTTCCGGGTTTTCCGCCCAGCCCCAGCGCTGCGCGGTGGGCAGGCCGTTATACAGGTGCTGCATGAGCGGGCCGACGCAGTACACGCCGTCTATCCCCTTGCAGTGCTGGGCCAGCGCGGCGTGGTAGAGGGGTGCGTCGCCACCGAGTTCCAGCATGTCTCCCAGAATGGCGAAGCGGCGGCCCTGCACCGGGCGGCCCGCAAGGCTTTGTAGGGCGGCGGTGATGCTGGCCGGGTTGCCGTTGAAGCTATCGTCTATCATGGTGACGCCCGCCACGTGGTGAAGGGTGCCGCGGCCGGCCATGGTGCCGGCCTTTTCCAGCCCGGCGGCGGCTTTTTTGAGGTTGGCGCCGGCGGCGTAGGCGGCGGCGAGCGCGGCGACGGCGTTGTGCAGACGGTGGGGCGCGCCGTCCTTCAAAATCATTTCCACCTGCCTGCCTTCGGCCAGCGCGGTGACGTGCCAGCTGCCATCGGGCTGCGCGGCATAGCCGGTGGCGTGGACGTCGGCATCCCCGCCGAAGCGCAGGATGGTGCCGCTCCAAGGGGTGCCGTTGAGGGCCAAATCGTGCGGGATAACGAGGGTTCCCCCCTCCTCCAGCCCTTCGGCGATGCTGAGTTTTTCACGGCGGATGGCATCGAGGCTGCCCAGATGCTCGAGGTGCACGGGATGGACGTTGACCACCAACGCAACGTGCGGCCGCGCGAGGGTGGAGAGGCGGGCGATTTCGCCGGGCTGGTTCATGCCCATTTCCACAATAGCGTAGGCGGCATTTTGCGGAATACGGCAGAGGGTGAGCGGCACGCCCCAGAAATTGTTGTAGCTGGCGACGCTGGCGGGGGCGCCGAGCATGGCGGCGAGCATCTCCTTGGTGGTGGTTTTGCCCGCGCTGCCGGTGAGTCCGATGAGCTTGCCGTTGAAACGCGTACGGGCGTAGGCGGCGAGTTTCCACAAGCCTTGCATGAGCGTATCGTCCACCACCAGTTGCGGGATGGCGAGGCCCGGCTGCGGGCGGCTGACGATGGCACAGGACGCGCCCTTGTGCGCCGCCTGGGTGAGGAAGTTGTGGCCGTCTCCGGCGCTTGCGAAACTGCTGGTGAAGCCGCCCGACGGCGTGCCGGCCAGCGCGATGAAGAGGTCGCCCTTCTGCAGCGTGCGGGTATCGATGCTGACGCCGGTGACGGCGTTGCGCGGGCCTTTGTAGGACTGGCCCAGCGCCTTGGCGATTTCAGGGACGGTGAAGAGCGGCATGGATGTGTTTTTTGGCGTTTGCTTTTCGTGGATCCCGGCCTTCGCCGGGATGACGCGAAGGAGGAAACGTCACCATTCCCTTCCCCGCTTTTGCCACACTATCATAAAAAAGAGCGGCTTGCGCCGCCCTTCTTTTTTCAATTTTTGCCTTATTCCGGCAGCTTGGTGAGCTGCTTTTATTCAGCCAACTTAGTCAGTTGGACAAGCGCCATGTCGGCGGCATCGCCCTGGCGGTGGCCGGCCTTGATGACGCGGGTGTAACCGCCCGGCACGCCCTTGAAGCGCGGCGCGACTTCGTCGAACAGCTTCTTCAGGATGACCGGGTTGGTGACGGTTTTGGCGACTTCGCGGCGGGCGGCCACGGTGTTTTCACGCGCCTTGGTGATGAGCGGTTCCACCACGCGGCGCAGGTCTTTCGCCTTGGGCAGGGTGGTCTCGATGGTGCCGTGCTCGATAAGGGCCATGGCGAGGCTGCGGAACAGCGCCTTGCGGGCCGTGGTATCGCGGCCGAGGTGACGGTGGGATACGCCGTGGGTCATCTCTTTAGTCTCCAATTCTGTGTATTGGGCGGGTTATGGCTTTTGTGGGAGCGGTTGTCAAGGGCTAAACCGGGATTTTCGGGTCATCGGATTATGGGGTTATCGGATTATCGGGCTTGCGACACAAAAAAGGAGCCCTGTGGCTCCTTTTTGGTTTGGCTTCGCCTTAGAAGGTCTTGTCCATGCGGCGGGCGAGGTCCTCGATGTTTTCGGGCGGCCAGGCTTCCAGGCGCATACCGAGGCCGAGGCCCATCTGGCCGAGGACATCCTTGATTTCGTTCAGGGACTTGCGGCCGAAGTTGGGGGTTTTCAGCATTTCGCTTTCCGACTTCTGCACGAGGTCGCCGATGTAGACGATGTTCTCGTTCTTCAGGCAATTGGCGCTGCGCACCGACAGTTCCAGCTCGTCCACCTTCATGAGCAGGTGCGGGTTGATGTCGATGACGTCGTCGCGGCGGCTGGATTCGTCGGCGATGTCTTCAAAGTTGATGAACACGCCGAGCTGGTCTTGCAGGATGCGCGCGGCGAAGGCCAGCGCGTCTTCCGGCGCGACCACGCCGTTGCTTTCGATATCCATGACCAATTTATCGTAGTCGGTGATGTTGCCGACGCGGGCGTCGGATACCTTGAAGCTGACGCGGCGGATGGGGCTGTAGATGGCGTCGATGAGGATGGTGCCGGGTTGCGGCAGGACCACCGTTTCTTCACCGGTGGCGGCGGTGGCCTTGCGCTCGGCGGCCGGGCTGTAGCCCTTGCCGGTGCCGATGGTGAGTTCCATCTTCAGCTCGCCCTTTTCAGCCAGCGTGGCGATGAGGTGCGTGGGGTCGACGATTTCGATTTCGTGGGTGGTTTCGATATCCGCCGCGGTGACCGGACCCGCGCCCTTCTTGTGCAGGGTGACCGTCTTGGGCTCGCTGGCGTGGCTGCGCACGGCGAGGGCCTTGAGGTTGAGGATGATTTCGGTGACGTCTTCCATCACGCCCGGCAGGGTGGTGAATTCGTGCTCGGCGCCTTCGATCTTGATGGCGGTGATGGCCGAACCCTGCAGGCTGGACAGGAGTACGCGGCGCAGCGCGTTGCCCAGCGTGTGACCAAAGCCGCGTTCCAGCGGTTCCACCGTGAAGGTCGCCAGCTTCTTGGCATCGTGGCCGGCGCTCATGCCGACCTTGGTGGGTTTGATCAGTTCTTTCCAGTTGGCCTGAATTTGCATGCGATGTGCCCTTCCCTTAGCCCTTTTGTTGTGCACCAAAACCTTGAACGGGACGGCCGCGGTGCGTGCGGCCGTTCCGTTGTAAACCGTGCCTTAGACGCGGCGACGCTTGCGCGGCTGGCAGCCGTTGTGCGGAATGGACGTGACATCACGGATGGCGGTGATATCGAACCCTTGCGCCTGCAGCCCGCGCAGCGCGCTTTCACGCCCGGAGCCGGGGCCGCGCAGGAGGACATCCAGCACGCGCACGCCGTGTTCCTTAGCGGCCTTGCCGGCGCCTTCAGCAGCCAACTGGGCCGCAAACGGCGTGCCCTTGCGGCTGCCCTTGAAGCCACACTGGCCGGCGCTGGACCACGCGATGGCGTTGCCCTGGGCGTCGGTGATGGTGACGATGGTGTTGTTGAAGCTGCTGTAGATGTGCGCGGTGGCGGAGGCAATGTTCTTGCGGTCGCGGCGCTTCATCGGGCGGGCGCCAGCGCCGGCCTTCTGCTTGTTGGTGGTAGCCATTGAGAAACCCTTACCTTACTTGCTGGTCGTTTTCTTGTTGGCAATGCCAACCTTGCGCGGGCCCTTGCGGGTACGCGCGTTGCTGTGGGTACGCTGGCCGCGGACCGGCAGGCCCTTGCGGTGACGCAGGCCGCGGTAGCAGCCCAAGTCCATCAGCCGCTTGATGTTGAGGCTGATAAGACGACGCAGGTCACCTTCCACCAGCGCCTGGGAATCGATGACGTTACGGATGCGGCTCACTTCATCGTCGGTGAGGGCATGCACGCGCTTGGTGGGTTCCACCTGCGCGGCTTCGAGAATTTTATATGTGTTAGACGGACCGACACCGTAAATGTAGGTAAGGGCAACCCATACCTGCTTGTCGGTCGGAATATTAACACCCGCGATACGTGCCACGAGCTACACTCCTACCTTGATTGACATTAACTTGATTTAACCTTGGGTGACCGCGTAGCGGCCGGTTTTGCCGTTGACCTTCTTGTCGCGCATCACGATGCGGATGCGGCCAAGGAACTTGCCGGCCTTGTTGCGCGTGCGGCGCACCACTTGCAGTTTGCGGTCGCGCTTCTTCTCGGCGCGGATGGATGAAATATAACGCATGACAATAACTTCCCTCGGGTGTTTGGGGGCATTAACAGTTTGGCACGGCGTTGGCAAGGGTTTTTTTGAAAAAATGTGCCCCGCAGGGACTTGCGGGGGCCAATATGCCACCCGGACAGGCAGTTATGATGCGGAGGGTGTTTGAGGAGGCGTTTGGCCGGGCATCGGCTCGCGCTTGCGGTAGGTGATGCGGCCCTTGGTGAGGTCGTACGGGGTCATTTCCACCGTGACCTTGTCGCCTTCCAAAATGCGGATGTTGTTCTGGCGCATTTTGCCGCTGATATGGCACAGCACGGTGTGCCCGTTCTCCAGCTTGACGCGGAACAGGGTGTTGGGCAGCGATTCAGTGACCACGCCTTCAAACTCAATAACATCTGATTTAGCCATGGCTGCGGTTTAGCCGATTTGCCGGGTTATGGCAAGAACATATCGGATTATCGGTTTACGGGGTTATCGGATTATCGGGCTGGCGGTGAAGACTTGCCGGAGATTCCGGCCAACAAAAAAGCGGGACTTTGTCCCGCCTTTTTGGAGATATCGTTCACTTCTGAAGGGCCTTGAGGATGCTTTTGAACACGTCCTCGATGGCGGCCATGCCGTCGATCACCTGCAGGCGGTTCTGCGCGCTGTAATAGCCGATGACCGGGGAGGTCTGGCGGCCATAGACATCGAGCCGGTGGCGCACCACCCCGGGCCGGTCGTCGTCGCGCTGGATCAGCGGCTCGCCGGTTTCGTCGCAGAAACCTGGGGTTTTCGGCGGATTGAAATCCTTGTGGTAGACGCGCTTGCTTTGCGGCGCATAGAGGCGGCCCGCGCGGCGTTCAATGAGCGCGTCCTCGTCCACCTTCAGTTCGATGACATCATCGAGCTTGAGGTGATGGTGCTGCAGCCAGTTATCGAGCGCCTCAGCCTGCGCGACGGTGCGCGGATAGCCGTCGAGGATGACGCCCTTGGCGCAGTCCGGCTGGTTGAGCCTTTCAAACACCAATTTGTTGACGAGGTCGTCGGAGACGAGGTCGCCCGCCTCAATGACCTCCCTGACCTGCTTGCCCATGGGGGTTTGCGCGGCGATGGCGGCACGGAACATATCGCCCGTGCTGAGGCTGGGGATGCCGAGGTGGTGTGCCAGGTTGGCCGCCTGCGTGCCCTTGCCCGCGCCCGGAGGGCCGAAGAGGATGACGATCATCGTTTGCCTCCCAGCAGGCCGCCCTTACCCCGCATGGATGTCTTTTTGAGGAGGCTCTCGTACTTCTGCGCGATGAGCGCCGACTGGATGCGCGCCACGGTATCGATGGTGACGCTGACCACGATGAGCAGCGAGGTGCCACCGATATAGAACGGGATGGTGGTGTCGCGGTGGAGGAGATCCGGCACCGCGCAGACAAAGGCGAGGTACACGGCGCCCAATGCGGTGAGGCGCGTGGCGATGTTGTCGAGATACTTGGCGGTGCTGGCACCGGGGCGGATGCCGGGAATGAAGGCGCCGGATTTCTTCAGGTTGTCGGCGGTTTCCTCCGGGTTGAAGCTGACCGTCGCGACATAGAAAAAGGCGAAGAAAATGATAAGGCTTACCGACAGAAGTTCATACCCCGCTTTACCCGGGCTGAGGTACTGGCCGATGAACTGAGCCCAGCCCGCCTGCGGCGCGTAGGACGACAGCGTGACCGGCACCATGAGCAGGGCGCTGGCGAAGATGGGCGGAATGACCCCCGACAGGTTGAGCTTGAGCGGCAGGTGGTTGGCATCGGCCATCATGGGCCCGAAGGCGCCCTGGCGCTTGGGATACTGGATGGCGATGCGGCGTACCGCGGTTTCCATGAAGGTGATGAACAGGATGGCCGCGATGCCGCCGGCGATGATGGCGGTGACGAACAGATCGCTGATGGCGCCGGTGTGGGCCAGTTGCGCCACGCGCACCACGCTTTGCGGCAGCTGCGCGACGATACCCGCGAAGATGAGCAGGCTGATGCCGTTGCCGATGCCGCGGGTGTTGATCTGCTCACCCAGCCACATGAGGAACATGGTGCCAGTGGTGATGGTGAGCGCGGTTTGCAGCTGGAACATGAGGCCGGGGTCGGTGACGAGGTTGACCACCTCTCCCCCCACGATGGCGGTTTGGTGTTGGATGCCGGTGGCGAGGCCGAAACCTTGAACCAAAGCAAGCACTACGGTGAGATACCGCGTGTACTGGTTCATCTTGCGGCGGCCGATTTCGCCTTCTTTTTTCAGCTCCGCCAGAGCCGGGTAGGTGCTGGCCATGAGCTGGATGATGATGCTGGCGGTAATGTAAGGCATGATGTTGAGCGCGAAGATGGCCATGCGCGAGAACGCGCCGCCGCTGAACATGTTGAACATGCCGAACAGGCCCTTTTGCAGCGTGCCCTGGTAGTTGGCGAGCGCCGCGACATCCACCCCCGGCAGCGGAATGTGCGTGCCGAGGCGGTAGATGACTAGCGCGCCGAGCACAAACAGGATGCGGCTGTGCAGGCCTTTCGCTTTGGTGAGAAGTTCGGCGATTTCCGCCTGAGAGCCAAGACCCATTGTGGCCATAGGATACGTATTTCCCTCTTGTTACCTTCGACTTGTACTGGATTTGGCGGCCAGCGGCAAGGGCAAGGTAGGGTTTTACAGGCCCTGATTGGGCGATTTTGCGGCAATGAAAACGGCGCCCGCGGACGCCGTTTTGATGTTTGGCTAAAGGCTACTTGCGTTCGGCCTTGGGCTTGAGCTTGCCTTCGTTCACCTTCTTTTCGATGACGGTGAGGCTGCCGCCGGCCTTCTTCACCTTCTCTGCAGCGCTGGCCGAGCAGGCCGCCGCAGTGATGCTGAGCTTGGCGCTGATATCGCCGTTGCCGAGCACCTTCAGGCCATCGTAGGGCTTCTTGGTGAGGCCGCTGGCGATGATGCTTTCAATGGTGACCGGCTTGGAGGCATCCAGACGGCCGTCGTCAACCATCTGCTGCAGCGTGCCGACATTGACCGTGGCGTAGTTGGTGGTGAAGTTGACGTTGTTGAAGCCACGCATCGGCAGGCGGCGGTACAGAGGGTTCTGACCGCCTTCAAACCCCGCACGCACGGTGCCGGATTTGCGGGCCTTCTGCCCCTTGACGCCGCGGCCGGAGGTTTTGCCCTTGCCGCTGCCGATACCGCGGCCAACGCGGGTTTTGGCCTTGTTGGCGCCCTGGTTGTCGGTGAGTTGGTTCAGTTTCATTTTGACTCGCTTTCGCTTTCGCCTATTCGTTACTCTTGGGTTTCAGCAGCAGGAGCCGGAGCGGCTTCCGCGGCCGGGGCTTCCGCCTTGGGGGCCTCGGGCGCCTTGGTGACGGCCTTCATGCTGTCGGCCTTGCTGACCGCGACCATTTCCGGCTTGTCTTCCTTGCGGGCGCGCGGCTTGCGGTCGCCTTCGCCTTCCTTGCGGGGGCGGCGGCTGGCACCTTGTGCCGGGCGAGCCTTCTTGGCCTTCTCGGCCTTGGCGGCCTTTTCGTTGATTTCCTTCTGGTCGACGGCGCCCTTGGCGGCTTCCACCGCGTGCAGCGTGAGGTCGGTGACCTTCAGCCCACGCTTGGTGGCGATGCCGCGCGGGGTTTCGATGGCCGCAAAAGCCGCGAAGGTGGCGCGGATGAGGTTGAACGGGTTGGTGGAGCCGAGCGCCTTGGCGACGACGTCCTTGATGCCCATGGCTTCAAAGATGGCGCGCATCGGGCCGCCGGCGATAATGCCGGTACCCGGAACGGCGGGCTTGAGGATGACGCGGGTGGCGCCGAAGCGGCCGCTGACCTCGTGGTGCAGGGTGCGGCCCTGGCGCAGCGGCACGCGCACCATGGCGCGCTTGGCTTCGTCGGTGGCCTTGCGCACGGCGTCGGGCACTTCCTTGGCCTTGCCCTGGCCGAAGCCTACGCGGCCGGATTCGTCGCCCACGACCACCAGGGCGCCGAAGGCCATGCGGCGGCCGCCCTTGACGGTCTTGGCGACGCGGCGGACGCCGACCAGTTTATCGACAAATTCGTTGCGATCGCGATCGCTGTGGCGGGTGTTGTCACTCATTTCCTCGTCCCTTCCTTAAAACTTCAAGCCAGCTTCGCGCGCGGCATCGGCCAGCGCCTTGAGGCGGCCGGTGTAGCGGTAGCTGCCGCGGTCGAAATACACCTCGGTGATGCCGGCCTTGGCGGCACGTTCCGCGATGGTCTTGCCGATGGTTTTCGCGGCGTCCATGCTGCGGCCGTTGGAAAGGCCGCTGCGCAGCTTCTTTTCCACGGTGGTGGCGCTGACGAGGGTGTGGCCCTTGACGTCATCGATGATTTGCACGGCGAGGTTGAGGTTGCTGCGGTAGACCGACATGCGCAGCTTGCCGCCGGATGCCAGTTTCAGCTTGTGGCGCACGCGGCGGGCGCGGCGCACTGTTGGGGTTTCATGGATGTGGCCCATGAGCGCTCTCCTTTGTTAGGCTTCCAGCGTGGGCTGGAGCGGTTGCCACGGTACGCTCTGCCTGCGCGGCGTCCCGTGGTTTCAGGCGTCTTATGGGATATATCGGAGGGCTTGGCAAGGGGTTTTTAGGCAAAAAGACCCGCCGGGGCGGGTCTTTCGCAAGGTGGCATACCTATCACTGTCAGCGGCCACCACTCCAGCGGGCTGCGCCATACCAAGTTAAGATAAGGGTTGCGAAGGAGAGTATCAGCCCTTCCCCCAGCTTGATGACGGGCGGCGTGCGCTGGTAAAACTGCCAGTGCAGACCCGTAAAAAAGATAAGAAGGGCCAAGGCTGACAGCCAAACAAGGGAACGAAGGATGCGTTCTGCTCTGCGCATGGGAGATTTCCTTGTAAACAGAAGCGGAGATTATGCTTAGGGTATAGACCATAATAGCTTGATCAACAACAAAAAGCCGCCTTGCGGCCGGTTTGATGACAGGTGTCATGGATCCCGGCCTTCGCCGGGATAAGCTCTGCCAATGAAAAAACCGGCCTTGCAGGCCGGTTTTTTTTCAGGCAATCGCTTACTTCTTCTTGCCTTCCTTCATGGCGATGTATTCGTTGGTGTAACGGACACCCTTGCCCTTGAAGGGTTCCGGCGCGCGCTTGCCGCGGACGATGGAGGCGAACTGCCCCACGGCCTGCTTGCTGCTGCCGGTGATGGTGAGATCGGTCTGGTCCTTCACTTCCACGGTGATGCCTTGCGGAATCGCCACTTCGATGGGGTGGCTGTAGCCCAGCGTCATGTTGAGCTTTTGGCCCTGCACGCCGGCGCGGTAACCCACACCGATGAGCTTGAGGCTGATGCTGTAGCCCTTGGTGACGCCGACGATCATGTTGCTGACCAGCGCGCGGGCGGTGCCCCAGCTGGCGCCGAGCTGGCGCGGGTTGCCCTGCGGCTCAAACGTGATTTCGGTGCCCGCCACCTTCATGGCGATGCTGGGCGGCAGTTGCTCGCTGAGCGTGCCCTTGGCGCCCTTGACGCTGACGGTGCGACCGTTCGCGCTGACTTCCACCCCACTGGGGATGGTGATGATTTTTTTACCTACGCGGGACATGATGTTTTCTCCTCTTTCCCTGCGTTTACATTACCTGGCAGAGCACTTCGCCGCCAACGTTCAGCTCGCGCGCCTTGGAATCGGTAACGACACCGCGGCTGGTGCTGACGATGGTGGTGCCGAGGCCGTTGGCGACCATCGGCAGCTCTTGCGCCTGACTGTAGATGCGGCGGCCCGGCGTGCTGACACGCTTGAGCCACGTGATGACCGGCTGGCCCTGGTGGTACTTGAGCGTGACCACGAGGTTTTTGTGCCCGCTGGCATCGGTTTGTTCTTCAACACCGTTGATGTAGCCCTGCTCGGCCAGAACGGCCAGGATGGCGGCCTTGAGCTTGCTGGCGGGCATACGCACGGTTTGGTGTTGTTGCGCTTGCGCGTTGCGGATACGCAGGAGCAAGTCGGCAATCGGATCGGTCATGGGCATAATGTTATCTCCCCTTCCCTGTTACCAGCTGGCCTTGCGCACGCCGGGCAGCAGGCCCAGGCTGGCAAGTTCACGCAGCTTGTTGCGGCAGATGCCAAAACGCTTGTGGTAGCCGTGGGGGCGACCCGTGAGGCTGCAGCGGTTGTGTTGGCGGATTTTGGCGCCGTTACGGTCGAGATCGGCCAGCTTCTGGCTGAGGGCCATCTTCTCCTCCAAGGAGCCTGCGGCGATGATCGCCTTCTTCAGCTCGGTACGCTTGGCGGTATCGCGGTGGGCGACCTTTTCGCGCTTTTCTTCGCGGTTGATCATGCAAATTTTAGCCATGGTTAAGCCCCCTTCGCTTGGGTTTGTTCAGCACGGCTGCGGCGGAACGGCATGCCGAAGGCTGCCAGCAGCGCGCGCGCTTCGTCGTCGGACTTGGCGGTGGTGCAGATGATCACGTCCATGCCGCGCACGCGGTCAGTTTTGTCGAAGTCGATTTCCTGGAAGATGATCTGCTCCTTGATGCCCATGGCGTAGTTGCCCTGGCCGTCGAAGGAACGGGTGCTGACGCCTTCAAAGTCGCGCACGCGGGGGAGCGCGATGGTGATGAGGCGGTCGAGGAACTCGTACATGCGGGGGCCGCGCAGGGTGACCTTGCAGCCGATGGCCATGCCTTCACGCAGCTTGAAGTTGCTGATGGACTTGCGCGCGCGCGTGGCGACAGGTTGCTGGCCCGCGATGAGGCGCATGTCGGCCAGCGCGTTTTCCAGCAGCTTCTTGTCTTCGGCGGCCTTGCCCACGCCCATGTTCAGCACGATCTTGGTGACGCGCGGAACCTGCATAGGGTTGGTGTAGTTGAAATCCTTGGTGAGCTGGGCCCGGATCGTCTCGTTATAGAGCGTGGCGAAGCGCGGGGTGTAACCCTCGCGGCTGGCGCCGCCCTTGGCCGCAGCCTTCTTTTCGGCCGGTTTGGCCGCTTTGGCTGGTTGCTTGGTTGCCATGACCAGTATCCTTTCTATTTGGACTTAGCCTTGGTGGCCTTGGCTTTGGGAGCCTTGGCCGCAGGTTTCTTGGTTTCGGTTTTGGCCTTGCTGATGGTATCGAGCACGGTGTTGCTGGCCTTGGCCACGCGCACCTTGCTGCCATCGGCTTCCACACGGTAGCCCACGCGGGTGGGCTTGCCGGTCTTCGGGTCCTTCAGCATGACATTGCTGACGGCGATGGAAGTTTCTTTCTGGAACACACCGGGTTCCTGCTGGCGGGCCATGGCCTGGCGCGCGGACAAGTGCTTCTTCACCAGGTTCACACCTTCAACCAGCACGCGGTTGGTTTGGGTGATAACCTTGATGATTTTGCCCGACTGGCCCTTGCTTTTGCCGGTGATGACGACGACTTCGTCACCCTTTTTCAGTTTGGATTGCAGTTGCGGCATGGTTAGAGCACCTCCGGGGCGAGAGAAATGATTTTCATGAACGACTTGGCACGCAGCTCGCGGGCCACGGGGCCGAAGATACGGGTGCCGATGGGCTCGTTCTTCTTGTCGATAAGCACGGCGGCGTTTTTGTCGAAGCGGATGGCGGTGCCATCGGCGCGCAGCGTTTCCTTGGCGGTACGCACGACCACGGCGCGGGCGACGTCGCCCTTCTTCACCTTGCCGCGCGGAATCGCGTCCTTGATGCTGACGATGATGATATCGCCGACCTTGGCGTAGCGGCGGCGCGTGCCACCCAGTACGCGGATGCACATGACCTGACGGGCGCCGGAGTTATCGGCAACGTCGAGGCGGGTTTCCTGCTGGATCACGGGACCTGCTCCTCTTTACTTTAATTAATCTTTACGCCTGCACGTCGGACGCGGTGTCGGACACCAGTTCGCCCGCCGCAGTGACGACGTTGAGCAACTCGAAGCGCTTCAGCTTGCTGTAAGGGCGCGATTCCACGATCTGCACGAGGTCGCCGGCTTTGCCGGTGTTGGCTTCGTCGTGCGCGTGGAAGCGCTTGCTGGTACGCTGAATCTTGCCGTAAATGGGGTGCTTGGTGGTACGTTCCACCTTGACCACGATGGTTTTATCGCCCTTGGCGGAAACCACGGTACCCTGAAGAATGCGACGCGGCATGTTATTTGCCCTCCTTTTGCGCTTGGATGGTGAGCGCCGTTTTAATGCGCGCGATGGTGGTGCGCACCTCGCGCCAGCGGTTGGGGTTGGCCAGCTGGCCCGCCGCCTTCTGGAAGCGCAGGTTCATCTGCTCCTTGCGCAGCTGCGCCAGCGTGTCCTTCAGCTGGGCGCTGCTCTTGCTTATAATTTCGGCCATTTGCATAACGTGTTTTCCTCTTTAACTACGCGCCGTGGTGGCGAGTTACGAACCTGGTTTTCACCGGCAGCTTCATGGCCGCGAGGCGGAAGGCTTCGCGCGCGATTTCCTCGGTGACACCGGCCATTTCGTACATGACCTTGCCCGGCTTGACGCGGCACACCCAGACTTCGGGCGCGCCCTTACCGGAACCCATGCGGACTTCGGCAGGCTTCTTCGACACCGGAACATCCGGGAAAATACGAACCCAGACGCGGCCGCCACGGGCGATATAACGCGTCATGGCGCGGCGCGCGGCTTCGATCTGGCGCGCGGTGATACGCTCCGGCTCCATCGCCTTCAGGCCGAATTCGCCGAAGTTGACTTCGGTACCGCCCTTGGCGGCGCCATGGATGCGGCCTTTGTGGGCCTTGCGGTATTTGGTACGCTTCGGTTGCAGCATCTCGGTTTTCCTTAATTTAACTTGGTGGCTTTACTGGACGGCGGCTTGATAGTCAATGCCGTATTTCTCGCCGTGGTTGACCCACACCTGCACCCCGATGACACCGTAGGTGGTACGGGCTTCGGACAGGGCGTAGTCGATATCGGCACGCAGCGTGTGCAGCGGCAGGGCACCCTCGATGTACCAGTCGGTACGGGCGATTTCAGCTCCCGCGAGGCGGCCGGAGAGGCGCACGCGCACACCCTTGGCGCCGTTGCCCATGGCGTTCTGCACCGCGCGCTTCATGGCGCGGCGGTAGGCGATGCGGCGTTCCAGCTGGTCGGCAATGCTGTCGGCGATGAGCTTGGCGTCGATGTCGGGCTTGCGCACTTCGACAATGTTCAGCACCACTTCCGACTTGGACTTGCTTTGCAGTTCCTTGCGCAGGTTTTCAATCTCGGCACCCTTTTTGCCGATGATGACGCCAGGGCGCGCGGTGTGGATGAACACCCGGCACTTCTTGCTGGGACGCTCGATGGTGATTTTGCTGATGGCGGCACCCTTGAGCTTCTTCAGCAGGAAACTGCGGATGTTCGCGTCCTCCTTGAGAAGATCCGGGTAGTCGCGTCCGGCGAACCACAGGGAATCCCAAGTGCGGTTGATGCCCAGGCGCAGGCCGATCGGTTTGACTTTCTGACCCATGGTTAAGCCTCCGTCTTTTCGGTGGTTTCAGGTTGTTTGGCTTCGGCCTTGGCCTTCACCGGCTTGGCTTCAGCCTTGGGCGCGGCGGCCTTTTTAGGGGCGGGCTTGGCGGCAGCTTTCTTGGCTTCCTGCTCTTGCACCACGAGGGTGAGGTGGCAGCGCGCCTTGACGATGCCGGCGGCGCGGCCGCGGGCACGCGGGTTCCAGCGCTTGAGCACCGCGGCCTTGTCGGCGTAGGCTTGCGCCACGACCAGCTTGTCCACGTTCAGGCTGTGGTTGTTCTCGGCATTGGCGATGGCGGAAAGCAGCAGCTTCTTGGTGATGCCGGCCATGCGCTTGCGGCAGAAAGTCAGCTCGTTGAGCGCGCGCTCGACCGGCTTGCCGCGAATGAGATCCATAACCAGATGCGCCTTGGTGTGGCTGCCCTTGATGTCGCGGACCGAGGCGATGGCGGCGTTATCGGCCACCAGGCGGGGTGCGGATGTTTTGCTCATCGTTTATATCCTTACTTCTTGGCCGGCGTGGCGGCGGCTTTTTTGTCCGGGTGCCCGTTAAAGGTACGGGTGGGCGCGAACTCTCCCAGCTTGTGGCCGATCATGTTGTCGGTCACCAGCACCGGAATGAACTTGTTGCCGTTATGGACGGCGAAGGTGAGGCCCACGAAGTCCGGCATAATCGTGCTGCGGCGCGACCAGGTCTTGATGACCTCCTTGCGCGTGGACGTTTGCGCCTTGGCGACCTTCTTGGTCACCGACGGATCGACAAACGGGCCTTTTTTGATGGAACGTGCCATGTCTTTCTACTCCTTACCTTACCGTTTGCTGCCGCGACGGCGGATAATCATTTTGCTGCTGGGCTTGCGCTTGTTGCGCGTCTTCTTGCCCTTGGTGGGCTTGCCCCACGGCGTGACCGGGTGGCGGCCACCCGAGGTTTTGCCTTCACCACCACCGTGCGGGTGGTCGATGGGGTTCATGACCACGCCACGGACGTTCGGACGCTGGCCCATCCAACGGCTGCGGCCGGCCTTGCCCACCTGGGTGTTCATGTGATCCGGGTTGCTGACGGAACCCACCGTGGCCATGCAGGTTTCGTGCACGCGGCGGAGTTCGCCCGAGGGCATGCGCAACTGGATGGTCGCGCCGTCCTTACCCGCGAGCTGGATGCTGCTGCCCGCGCTGCGCGCCATTTTGCCACCGGCACCGGGCTTGATTTCCACGTTGTGGACGATGGTACCCACCGGAATGTTCTTGAGCGGCAGGGCGTTGCCGGTCTGGATTTCCGCCTGCGGGCCTGACATGACCATATCACCGACCTTGAGCTTTTGCGGGGCGAGGATGTAAGCCTTTTCGCCATCCTTATAGCTGATGAGCGCGATGAAGGAGGAACGGTTGGGGTCGTACTCCAGACGCTCCACCTGGGCGGGCACGCCGAACTTGGCGCGCTTGAAATCGATGATGCGGTAACGGCGCTTATGGCCACCGCCGCGGTTCCACACCGTGGTGCGGCCGGTGTTGTTGCGGCCGCCCTTGCTGTGCAGCGGCGCGGTGAGCGCCTTGACAGGCGCACCGTTGTGCAGCTCGGAACGATCCACCGTGATGAGCTGGCGGCGGCCCGGCGACGTGGGGTTGTAGGTTTTGAGTGCCATATCCCTTAATCCTTCCTCAATTATTTCACGCCTGCGGACAGGTCGATGCTCTGGCCGTCTTTGAGTTTGATGAACGCCTTCTTGACGTCGGAACGGCGGCCCGCGCTACCGCGGAAGCCCTTGCTCTTGCCCTTCTGGATGAGGGTGTTGACGCGCAACACATCCACCCCGTACAGGCTTTGCACGGCTTGCTTGATTTCCGGCTTGGTGGCGTCCGGCAGGACCTCGAAGGCCAGCCAGTTGCCGCTTTCCGCCACCTTGGTGGTTTTCTCGGTGACCAGCGGGCGGACGAGGAGCTGGTACATACGCTCGGTTGTGCTCATAGTTCCTCTCCCTTATTTCTTCGCCTTGGCGGCCGGCTTTTTGGCCGGAGCCTTTTTAGCGGCAGGTTTCTTTTCGGCGGCGGGCTTGGCAGCCTTTTCAGCCTTGGGCGCAGCCTTTTTGGCGGGCTTGACCTTGGCTTCGCCTTCTTCCAGGCGGGCGACCAGCATATCCACAGCCTTGCTGGTGAGGATCAGCTTTTCGCGACCGAGGATGTCGTAGACGTTGGCGCCGGCGGTGGGCAGCACCTTGACGTGCGGCAGGTTGCGGCTGGCCTTGTCGAAGTTGGCTTCCACGCTATCCACGATGAAGGTGGCGTTAAGCGCGCCCATCTTTTCAAGCTTGGCGGCCAGGTCCTTGGTCTTGTGGCTGCTCATGGCGGCTTCGTCCACAACGATCAGGTTCTTGCCGGCGGCCTTGCTGGACAGCGCGGTTTTGAGCGCGAGCTTGCGAACGGCCTTGGGCAGGCTGGTGGAGAAATCACGCGGGGCCGGACCGAACACAACACCACCCTTGCGGAAGATGTTGGACGAACGCGCGCCGTGGCGGGCGCCGCCGGTTTTCTTCTGGCTGTAGGCCTTCTTCTTGGTGAGATCGACCTCGCCGCGGGTTTTGGTGTCGGCCAGGCCGGAGCGCTGCCCGGCGAGTTGCCAGTTGACGGCGCGGGCCAGCAGGTCGGCGCGCACATCCACCCCGAACACGCTGGCGGGCAGCGTGACCGAGCCGGTCTTTTTACCGTCGAGAGTGATGATGTCGAGATTCATGTCTTGCTTCCCTCTCTAAAACTTACTTGGTGCCCTTGACGGCATCGTGCACCAGCACGAACCCGCCCTTGGGACCCGGCACGGAGCCCTTGAGCATGATGAGGCCCTTGTCGGCATCCACGCGCACCACTTCCAGGTTCTGGGTGGTGACGTTTTCAACCCCATAGTGGCCCGCCATCTTCTTGTTCTTGAAGACGCGGCCGGGATCTTGCCGCTGGCCGGTGGAACCGTGCGAACGGTGGCTGATGGAGTTACCGTGGGTGGCACGGCCGCCGCCGAAGTTCCAGCGCACCATGACGCCAGTGAAACCGCGGCCCTTGGTGGTGCCGCGCACGTCGACCATCTGGCCGGCGGTGAAGTGATCGGCCTTCAGCTCGGTGCCGACGTCCAGCAGGCCTTCGGCCGGGACGCGGTATTCCACCAGCTTCTGCTTGGGTTCCACACCCGCCTTCTTGAAATGTCCCAGCTCCGGCTTGGAGACGCGGGACGCCTTCTTGGCGAAGCCGCCCATCTGGATGGCGGTGTAGCCATCCTTCTCGGCGGTGCGCTGCGCGGTGACCTGCAGGCCTTCCACCTGCAGCACCGTGACCGGCACGTGCTGGCCGGCTTCGTTGAAAATACGGGTCATGCCGACCTTCTTGGTGAGCAGGCCGTGGCGTTGCGCTTGCGTCATGATGAACCCCCTCCCCTTACAGCTTGATCTGCACGTCGACGCCGGACGCGAGGTCCAGCTTCATCAGCGCGTCGATGGTTTGCGGGGTCGGCTCGACGATTTCAAGTACGCGCTTGTGGGTACGCATCTCGAAGTGTTCGCGGCTCTTCTTGTCGATGTGCGGGCTGCGCAGCACGCAGAAACGCTCGATACGGGTGGGCAGCGGAATGGGACCTTGCACCTTGGCGCCCGTGCGCTTGGCGGTTTCGACAATTTCCAGCGTGGATTTATCCAGCACGCGGTGGTCGTAGCTTTTCAGCCGGATGCGGATGTTTTGCGTGGCGTCCATAGAGCCTTACTCCTTTTGGTGCTTGCCTTTTGCCTGGCAGAGGCACCGGTTACAACAAGAGCCAACCCTCTGATAAGCCTTAGAGAGTTGGCCGAAACCCTTGGTTTCGCAAGCCCGATAGGTGGCAAATTTCCGGGCTTTTCAATCTGTTTCCGCCTTGTGCGGTTGGGGGCGATATAGGCTGTGGAACCGCTTGTGTCAAGGGAATTCCCGGCTTTTTTTATGGGGGTTTCGTCCCACGCCGGTTTGAGGTATACGGGCGGCGACGCATGTTTGTCACTTTTCGCAGGATTCCCCCCTTTCCTTGGGGAATCATTCTGAAACGCGGGGATGTTCCCCGCTCTCACGCCTGAGGAGGGCGATACTTATGAACCGTGTTTACCTGAGAAACGCCGGTGTATGCTCGGCCTTTGGCGGCAACGACGCCACCTGGGCCGCGCTGATGGCCGGGAAGAGCGGGGTAGGCCGCATCGCCAATTTTGATGCCGCCGGCCTTGGCCTGCCCACGCAGGTGGCCAGCGAAATACCCGCCTTTGACGAGGAGGCGCTTGCCCACCTTGGCCTGCGTACCCGCGACCTGGCCGGCGAAATCAGCCCGTTCGTGCTGTATGCGCTGGCCGCCGCCCATGAGACCATGGGCGGCCTCAACTGGCGTGATGCGCCGCTTGCCGACCAGCTGCGCGCGGGCATCTGCCTGGGCAGCGGCGGCAGCGGCCTACCCGCCTTTGAAGCATTGACCGAAGCCACGCTTGCCGGTTATCCGGAGCGCAAGGAACGGCTGCGGCACATGCGCGATATCTTCCGCTTCCTTATCAACATGCCCACCGGGCAGCTTTCGATACGGTACGGCCTGCGCGGCCCGGAAGAAACCTTCGGCGATGCCTGCGCGGCGGGACTGAAGGCGATTATCGGCGCGGTGCGCTGCGTGTTGCTGGACGAGGCCGACGTGATGCTGGCCGGCGGCACCGAGGCGGTGATTTGCCGGACGGCCATGGCGGCGTTCAACCTGATGGACCCGCGCGGCAGCACCGGCGGCGCCATGACCTTGCACAACGACGACCCGGCGGGGGCAAGCTGCCCCGGCAGCGTGAACCATGACGGGTTTGTTATGGGTGAAGGCGCCGCTACTGTGCTGGTGCAGAAAGAGCCTCCAGCCAGCGGCTTTTATGCCGAGGTTGCGGGTTACGCCAGCACCGGCGACGCCGACAACATGGCGGTGCCGCCCGGTGACGGCAGCGCCGCCTACAACGCGCTGAACCTTGCCCTTTCACGGGCCGGGATGCCGCCTGAGGGGCTGGATGCGGTGATTCTTCACTACACCAGCACCGCCGCGGGCGACAAGGCCGAAAGCCTTGGCTTGCGCAACCTGCTGGGCGACCATGCCGCCAAGGTGATGGCCTATGCCCCCAAGGCCGCCCTTGGACACTGGCTGGGCGCCAGCGGTCCCCTGGGCACGTGGGTGGCGATGCAGGCCATGCAGCGGCACGAACTGCCGCCCGCGCTGAACCTGACGCCCGAAACCCTTGACCCCGACTGTGCGGGCCTGGGGCATTTTGTGCGCGGCAAACCGATAAAGGTGGTGGCGGTGCTGGCGATGGGCTTTGGGGGGACCAACGCCGCGCTGGTGCTGAAGCTGCCTGATTAAACGCAAAGAAAAGGGGCCGCTCCATTGGAGCGGCCCCTTTTTTCGTTAGCGGTAGCCGTCGAACAGGCTGGCATAGCGGGCCGAAGCGCGCGTAACCGGCACAGACAGGTTGACCTTGCCCACCGGCTTGCGGAATATCCGCGCGTGGCCGGGACAGGTTGTGGTGCGTTTATCCCTGGTGGGAAGGCCGCAGTACAACCTGTTTTCGTCGTCCGTCACCTCGCGGCAGACACCGAAATCCCCGAGCTCATGCAGCGGGATGTTGAGCGGCTCGAACGGAGGTTCCTTCTGCGGTTCCGGTGCTTGCGCCGCCTGTGGCGCGGGCTTGGGCGGCGGCGGTTGCCTGGGTTTTTCCACCGCAGGCTTGGCCATAGCAGCCTTGAGGCGTTCGGCCTGCTGCTTTTGCACCTCTTGGCGGGCACTAGGGTGGTGTTTGCGCCCGCCCGGAATACCAAACCGGTTTGCCGCACCGATGATGGCATTGCGCGAGGCGTAGTAGACCTTCTCGCTTGCGAGGAACACGGCGGCTTCCTTGCGGGAATATGCAAGGGCCTGGAGCAGGTGACGCAGCACCGGTTCCAGGTGCTGGCGAATCTGCTCCGGCTTGACGTGCGGGTTTTCCCTGACCGCCCGCCTGATGGCTTCGCAATGCAGATTGAACTGGGCTTCCGGCAGGCGGAAATGCCCGAGATTGGCCGGGATGGCCATTGCAAGTGCTGTCATGTGGTTTCTCCCTTCATGACCGGAAAACAATGTGGATGGGACTTTCACCTTCCATATAAAGACCATGGCCGAGAAGCGCAAGGGCGAAAGAAGCCGCCCCTTGGGGGCGGCTTCTTTTCATTCGATTTTAATTTTCGGCCACGGCCGGTTGCGGCACCGGGAGGTTCCAGTGACGGCGAAGCCTTTCGATTTGCCTGGCCGTACGGCTGAGACCCGTATGCTGTTCAAGCTCGGCCGCGATGGCTTTGTTGGTGAGGCCTTGTCCGCGCCAATACTGAATAGCGGTGCTCAGGTAACGCTCGATGGGCGAGTTGCCCACCTTGGGGTTTTTCCGCACGTGATTGCGAATGGCCGCAAAACCCAAGCGCACCTCTTCCGGGTGAATGGACGCGTAGTCTGTCATGGAAAGTTCCTCGTAACGAAAACGTGAGAGTTGATTGACGTTTTCAGTGTATAGCCGTTGCCGGGCCGTGGAGCAAGACCTGTGTCGCGCCATGCGGCAGGCATGCAAAAAAGGGCCGTGGCGGCCCCCTTTTGCGCGTGCTGCGGATGGTTTACTGCAGCTCCGGCGTGACGTCGGTGGCCAGTTCGCTGCTGCGCATCTGGCGCAGGAGGCGACCGGTACCCGCCGGGATGAGGCGGCCGACGATGACGTTCTCCTTGAGGCCGCCCAGCGTATCCATCTTGCCGTAGGTTGCGGCTTCGGTGAGGACGCGGGTGGTTTCCTGGAACGAGGCGGCGGACACAAAGCTGCGCGTGGTGAGCGACGCCTTGGTGATGCCCTGCAGGTACAGCTCGTACTCGGCCGGCACCTTGCCCTGCGCGATGAGCTTTTCGTTCTCTTCGCGCACCTCGAAGAGGTCGGCCATTTCGCCCTGCACGAAGGTGGACTCGCCCGGGCGGGTGACCATGACCTTCTGCAGCATTTGGCGGATGATGACCTCCACGTGCTTATCGTTAATGGCCACACCTTGCAGGCGGTAGACTTCCTGGATCTGGGTGATCATGTAGTCGGCCAGCGCCTCGATGCCCTGGGCCTTCAGGATGTCGCGCGGGTCGATGGCGCCTTCCACCAGCATTTCGCCGGCTTCGATGTAGTCGCCCTCACGCACGTTCAGGTGGATGCCCTTGGGCACCAGGTATTCGCGCACGTCGTCTTCACCATCGGTTTTGCTGGTGACGAGGATGCGGCGCTTACCCTTGAGATCCTTGCCGAAGCTGACGATACCCGGCGCCTCGTTGAGGATGGCGCTGTCCTTCGGCTTGCGGGCCTCGAACAGTTCCGCCACGCGGGGCAGACCCCCGGTGATGTCCTTGGACTTCATGGCTTCCTTGGGCATGCGCGCGATGATGTCGCCGGACTGGATTTCCTGTCCGTCTTCCGCCGTGAGGATGGCCCCCACCGGCAGCGCATAGACCGCCTGGCTGCCGTTCGGCAGGGTGACGATCTTGCCCTTCTTGTCCATGATGACGATGCTGGGCTTCATGTCCACGGCGCGTGCCGAGGTCTTCCAATCGAGCACTACGCGGCTGGTGATGCCGGAGGTTTCGTCGGTCTGCTCGTTCACCGTCACGCCTTCCTGTAGATCAAGGAAGTGCACGGTGCCCGCTGTTTCCACGATGATCGGCACGGTGTAGGGATCCCAGGTGGCGAGCGTGGTGCCGCTCTTCACCTTGGCGGCATCGCTTACCAGCAGGCGCGCGCCGTAAGGCAGCTTGAAGCTTTCACGCGCGCGGCCGGTTTCGTCGGTGACGACGGCCTCGGCGTTGCGCGACATGACGATGGCTTCACCCGCGCCGTTGGTGATGGTGACCACGTTGGTGAGCTTGATGGTACCGTCCTTGGTGGCATCGGCCTTGGAGACCGCGCTGGTACCGGAGGCGGCGCCCCCGATGTGGAAGGTACGCATGGTGAGCTGGGTACCCGGCTCGCCGATGGATTGCGCGGCGATGACGCCGACCGCTTCGCCGATGGTGACCGGGGCGCCGCGGGCGAGATCGCGCCCGTAGCACAGCGCGCAGATGCCGTCGGTGTTATCGCACGTGAGCGGGCTGCGGATGGCCACACGCTCGATACCCGCCTGCTCGATCTGCGCGGTGAGCGCTTCATCGATGATGGTGTTGCGGGTGCAGATGACCTCGCCGGTGAGCGGGTTGACCACATCCGCCGCCGCGGTGCGACCGAGGATGCGTTCACCCATGCTTTCCATGACGTTGCCGGACTGCACGATATCCGACGCCCAGACGTGCTTGTCGGTGCCGCAGTCGTGGCTGGTGATGACGCAGTCTTGCGCGGCATCCACCAGGCGGCGCGTGAGGTAGCCCGCATTAGCGGTCTTCAGCGCCGTATCGGACAGACCCTTGCGCGCGCCGTGAGTGCTGATGAAGTATTGCAGCACGGTAAGGCCTTCGCGGAAGTTGGCGGTGATCGGCGTTTCAATGATTTCGCCGTTCGGCTTGGCCATGAGGCCGCGCATGCCGGCGAGCTGACGCATCTGGGCGACGCTACCACGCGCGCCCGACGTGCTCATCATCAGGATGGGGTTGATGCTGGGTTGCAGCTTCTGCTCGCCATCCACCTTGACCGGCTGGTCGCCGATGGCCTTCATCATGGCGTCCTTCACCAGGTCGCTGGTGCGTTGCCAGATGTCCACCACCTTGTTGTACTTTTCACCGGCGGTGATGAGACCGTCCTGGTACTGTTGCTCGAACTTGCGGACTTCAGCCTCGGCGTGATCCACCAGCTTGTACTTTTCATCCGGCACGACCATGTCGTTCTTGCCGAAGCTGATACCCATGCGCGCGGCGAACTGGAAGCCGAGCTGCATCAGCCTGTCGGCGAAGATGCAAGTCTCCTTCTGGCCGCAGGCGAGGTAGACATCGTGAATGAGCTTACCCACTTCCTTCTTGGTCATGACCTTGTTGACCGCATTGAAGCCCAGCTTTTCACTGTCGGGAAGGATGGACGCGAGGTAGGCGCGGCCCACGCTGGTGTCGTAATTCTTGCCGCGGAAGCGGTACTTGATGCGGGTGTGCAGGTTGACCGCGCCGGAGAGCAGCGCGTGCTCGATTTCGCCAAGGTCGGCAAAAGCGGAGCCGTCGCCGGGTTGTTCGTAGCGCAGCAGGCTGAGCCAGTAGAGGCCCAGAATCATATCCTGCGACGGGACAACCACCGGCTTGCCGTCGGCAGGCTTGAGGATGTTGTTGGTGGACATCATCAGCACGCGAGCCTCGATCTGCGCTTCAAGCGACAGCGGCACGTGCACGGCCATCTGGTCGCCGTCGAAGTCGGCATTGAAGGCGGTGCAGACCAGCGGGTGCAGGCGGATGGCTTTGCCTTCCACCAGCTTGGGTTCGAACGCCTGGATACCGAGGCGGTGCAGGGTGGGCGCGCGGTTGAGGAGCACCGGGTGCTCGCGGATGACTTCTTCCAGCACGTCCCACACCACGTCTTCCTGGCGTTCCACCATCTTCTTGGCGGCCTTGATGGTGGTGGCTTCACCACGCATTTCCAGCTTGTGGTAAATGAACGGCTTGAACAATTCCAGCGCCATGGTTTTCGGCAGGCCGCACTGGTGCAGCATGAGGTCGGGCCCAACGGTAATGACCGAACGGCCGGAGTAGTCGACCCGCTTGCCCAGCAGGTTCTGCCGGAAACGACCCTGCTTGCCCTTGAGCATATCGGCCAGGGACTTGAGCGGGCGCTTGTTGGCGCCGGTGATGACGCGGCCGCGGCGGCCGTTATCGAACAAGGCGTCCACGGCTTCCTGCAGCATGCGCTTTTCGTTGCGCACGATGATTTCAGGCGCGCGCAGCTCGATGAGGCGCTTGAGGCGGTTGTTGCGGTTGACCACGCGGCGGTAGAGATCGTTAAGGTCGGAGGTGGCGAAGCGGCCGCCGTCGAGCGGCACCAGCGGGCGCAGTTCCGGCGGAAGCACCGGCACCACGTCGAGAATCATCCATTCCGGCTTGTTGCCGCTTTCAAGGAACGCGTTGACCATCTTGAGGCGCTTGACGATTTTGCGGCGCTTCATTTCGGATACGTCTTCGGTCAGCTCGGCCGAAAGTTCCGCCTGCAGGGTGGGCAGGTCGAGATCCTTGAGCAGGGTACGCATGGCTTCGGCGCCGATTTGCGCGGTGAAGCTGTCTTCGCCGTATTCCTCGATTGCGTTGTAGTACTCTTCTTCCGTGATGAGCTGGCCCTTGGTGAGCATGGTCATGCCCGGGTCGACCACCACGAATTTTTCAAAGTACAGGATGGCTTCCAGTTCCTTGAGTTGCATCTCCAGAATGGCCGACATGCGGCTGGGGAGCAGCTTGAGGAACCAGATGTGCGCCACCGGCGCGGCCAGCTCGATGTGGCCCATGCGCTCGCGGCGCACCTTGGACTCGATGACTTCCACGCCGCATTTTTCGCACACGATACCGCGGTGCTTCATGCGCTTATACTTGCCGCACAGACATTCGTAGTCCTTCACCGGCCCGAAGATGCGGGCGCAGAAGAGTCCGCCGTGCTCCGGCTTGAAGGTGCGGTAGTTGATGGTTTCCGGCTTTTTCACTTCACCGAAGGATTGCGCACGGATTTGCTCCGGGCTGGACAGCGAGATGCGGATGGCATCGAACTGGCGCACCTGCGGCTGGTTGAACAGGTTCATGAGGTTGCTGTTGCTACGCATGGTTCCCACCCTTTCCTTATGCATTGAACTTGTTGTTGAAGCCACCGCGCTCCGGATTGAATCCGCCACGCTCCGGCAGGGCTGCCGGCTGGCGGCCGATGTCGGTGCGCAGGTCGGGCCCTTCGCCGGTTTCCATCAGCTCCACATTGAGGCCGAGGGCCTGGATTTCCTTCACAAGAACGTTGAAGGATTCCGGCACGCCGGCTTCGAAGTTGGTTTCGCCGCGGACGATGGCCTCGTAGGTCTTGGTACGTCCGGAGACGTCATCGGACTTGATGGTGAGCATTTCCTGCAGCGTGTAGGATGCGCCGTAGGCTTGCAGGGCCCACACTTCCATTTCCCCGAAGCGCTGACCACCGAACTGGGCCTTGCCCCCCAGCGGCTGCTGGGTGACGAGGCTGTAGGGGCCGATGGAGCGGGCGTGGATCTTTTCATCCACCAGGTGGTGCAGCTTGAGCATGTACATGATGCCCACGGTGCTCTTCTGCTCATACGCATCGCCGGTGCGGCCATCGTAGAGCTGGGTCTTGCCGGATTCGTCGCAGCCGCCTTCCTTGAGCAAGCCGGTGATGGCCTCTTCAGGCGCGCCGTCGAACACCGGGCAGGCCACGGGCATGCCCTTGCTGAGGTTGCGGGCCATTTCCAACACCTCGGCATCGCTGAGCGACTTGAGGGACTTGGTGGTGTCCTTGTCTTCGTACATGCTTTCCAGGTACGCACGGAGTTCCTTGGTATCCGCCTTCTTGCTGTGGGTGGCTTCCTCCAGCAGGCCCGCGATCTTACGGCCCACGCCGTAGGCGGCCCAGCCGAGGTGGGTTTCCAGAATCTGGCCCACGTTCATCCGCGAGGGCACGCCCAGCGGGTTGAGCACCATGTCCACGGGACGGCCATCTTCGAGGAACGGCATGTCCTCGATGGGGTTGACCTTGGAGATAACCCCCTTGTTGCCGTGGCGGCCGGCCATTTTATCGCCCGGCTGCAGCTTGCGCTTCACCGCAACGAAGACCTTGACCATCTTGAGCACGCCCGGCGGCAGTTCATCGGCCTGACGGATCTTGTCGCTCTTCTCGTCGAAGCGCTTCTTGAGCGCGGACAGCGACTTATCAAGCTGGGTACGCAGCGATTCAATCTGGCGCTGGGCCTTGTCGTCGGCGACGCTGAGGCTCCACCATTCGGCGGGCTTCATATCATCCAGCATCGCAGCTTCGATGGTCTTGCCCTTGGCAATCTTGCCGGTCTTGGCACCAGCCTTCTGGCCGACCAGCAGGCCCTTCAGGCGGCTGAGCGCGTCGGCTTCAAGGATGCGGCGTTCGTCGTCAATGTCCTTGGTGAGCTTGGCGATTTCCGCGGCCTCGATTTCCAGCGTGCGGCTGTCTTTTTCCGCACCGCGGCGGTTGAAGATCTTGACGCCGACAATGGTGCCGTTGACGCCCGGCGGCAGACGCAGAGAGGTATCACGGACGTCGGCAGCCTTTTCACCGAAGATGGCACGCAGAAGTTTTTCTTCCGGCGTCATTGGGCTTTCTCCCTTGGGCGTGATTTTGCCGACGAGGATGTCGCCAGGACCGACTTCGGCTCCCACCCTGACGATACCGGCTTCATCAATGTTGCGCAGCGCTTCTTCGCCAACGTTGGGGATATCGCGAGTGATTTCTTCACTGCCCAGCTTGGTGTCGCGGGCCATCACCTCGAATTCGTCGATGTGGATGGAGGTGAAGACGTCGTCGCGCACGATACGCTCGGAGATGAGGATACTGTCTTCAAAGTTATAGCCATTCCACGGCATGAAGGCCACGACCACGTTGCGGCCCAGTGCCAGCTCGCCGAGGTCGGTGGAGGCGCCGTCGGCGATCATGTCGCCGGTTTTGACGACGTCGCCCACCTTGACCAACGAGCGCTGGTTGAGGCAACTGCTCTGGTTGGAGCGCTGGAACTTGGTGAGACGGTAGATATCCACGCCGGATTGGCCGGCTTCGCTATTGCCGGTGGCGCGCACGACGATACGGGCACCGTCCACGCTTTCCACCACGCCTTCGCGCCTTGCGACCACGGCCACGCCGCTATCGCGCGCCACGGTGGCTTCCATGCCAGTGCCCACCAGCGGGGCATCGGTGCGGATGAGCGGCACCGCCTGGCGTTGCATGTTGGAGCCCATGAGCGCGCGGTTGGCGTCGTCATGCTCGAGGAACGGGATGAGCGCGGCGGCCACGGAAACGACCTGCTTGGGCGAGACGTCCATGTAAGTCACTTCCTCGCGCGGCAGGAGCAGGGTTTCACCTTCCTTGCGGCAGACTACGAAATCGTCCTTGATGGCGCCCTTGGCATCCAGCTCGGTGCTGGCCTGGGCGACCACTTCGCGGCCCTCCTCGATGGCGGACATGTAGATGACTTTGTCGGTCACCTTGCCGTTTTCCACCTTGCGGTACGGGGTTTCGATGAAGCCGTACTTGTTGATGCGCGCGTAGGTGGCCAAGCTATTGATAAGGCCGATGTTCGGGCCTTCCGGCGTTTCGATGGGGCAGATGCGGCCGTAGTGCGTGGTATGCACATCGCGCACTTCAAACCCTGCGCGTTCGCGCGTGAGGCCGCCGGGGCCGAGGGCCGAAAGGCGGCGCTTGTGGGTCACTTCGCTGAGCGGGTTGGTCTGGTCCATGAACTGGGACAGTTGGCTGGAGGCGAAGAACTCACGCAGTGCGGCGCTGAGCGGGCGGCTGTTGATGAGGTCGTTCGGCACCATGCTGTGGATTTCGGTGGAGCCCATGCGTTCCTTCACCGAGCGTTCCATACGCAGGAGGCCGATGCGGACCTGGTTTTCCATCAGTTCGCCCACAAGGCGCACGCGGCGGTTGCCGAGGTGGTCGATGTCGTCGATGTTTTCCATACCGTCCTTGATGCGGTGCAAGGCACGGAGGGTTTCCACGAAATCGCCCTTCTCAAGGATGCGGGTATCGTCTTCGCGCTTGGCATCGGTGTGCAGGCGTGCGTTGATCTTCATGCGGCCTACCGCGGACAGGTCGAACTTGTCGGTATCGAAGAACAGGCCATTGAAAAGCTTGGTGCTGGTTTCCAGCGTCGGCGGTTCGCCAGGGCGCATCACCTTGTAGATTTCCACCAGCGCTTCTTCAGGACTGCTGGTCTTGTCCACCGTCAGCGTGTTGCGGATGTAGGCGCCCACGTTGAGGTGGTCGATCTTCAGGATCTGGAACTGCTTGAGGCCCATCTTCTCGATTTGCGCGAGAACGTCGTCGGTGATTTCGGCGCCGGCGTCGAACAGGACTTCGCCGGTTTCCTCATCCACCAGCGGGGTGGCCAGGTAACGACCGTTAAGGTCGGCACTGGTTTGCTGCACCCACTTGAGGCCGTCTTCCTGCGCCTTGCGGATTTGGCGGCGGGTGGGCTTCTTGCCGGCTTCGATGATGGTCTTGCCGCTGTCGGCATCCACGAGGTCGGCGCTCAGCTTGACACCTTCATAGAACATCGGCTCAAACGCGAGGGCGTAGGTGCCGGTGAGCTCCACCGCTTCGGCGGCCTTCTTGCTCTTGGCGGCCTTGGTCTTGGTGGTTTTGGCAGAGGCCTTCTTCTTGCCCTTAGCCGGCGCTTCTTCTTCGACCGGGGCTTCTTCTTCCACCTTCTTGCCCTTGGCAGGCTTCTTGGCGGCGCTGACGCGGATGTCCACCTTATCGTAATAAGTGTCCACGATTTCCTGAGTGCTCATGCCCAGGGCACGCAACAGCACGGTGGCCGGGAGCTTGCGCTTGCGATCGATGCGCACGTAGATGTTGTCCTTGTGGTCGAATTCGAAATCAAGCCAGCTACCGCGCACCGGAATGATGCGCGCGTTAAACAGCAGCTTTCCGGAGCTGTGGGTGGTGCCGTCATCATGGCTGAAGAACACGCCGGGGCTGCGCTGCATTTGCGAGACCACGACGCGCTCGGTGCCGTTGACGATGAAGGTGCCGTTGGGGGTCATCAGCGGCACATCGGCAAGGTAAACCTCTTGCTCCTTGATATCGCGCACGGAGCGGGCGCCGGTGGTGTGGTCGACATCCCAGATGGTGAGGCGCAGCGTAACGCGGCAGGGGGCGGCGAACGTCAGGTCGCGGGTGCGGCACTCATCGATATCAAACTTGGGCTCCTCAAGCCGGTAGTCTACATATTCAAGCTCGGCGATGCCGGCGTTGTCCTTCATGGGAAAAATGCTGTTGAACGCGCCATCCAACGTATAGAACGTGCTGGTGCTGGTACGCTTTTCCGTGAGGAAGAGGTCGTACGAGTGCTGCTGCATTTCCAGCAGGTTGGGAATTTGCGCGATGCTGCCGAGGCGGCCGAAGTTGCGGCGGATGCGCTTGCGCTCGGTGAAGGACAATGCTGTAGACATAAATATAACCCCCTGATTCTTTATAGGAAAGTCCGGCCACTGAAATCTGGCGCGGGGGATGCCGCCCAATCTTGAACAAGACGGAGGCAAACGCCATGTTGAAAGCCATGGCGATAGCGTGCTTATAGGCGTTGAAGGAGGCTGTGTCAAGCAGGGGTGGCGCACAAAAAACGGGGCCGCAGATGCGGCCCCGAAGGTGATGGTTTCAGGCGGCGAGTCTCATTGTACCGCCGATAAAATTGTCGAGCCTTTCATAGACAGGCGGCGGGTCCTTGCTGTCGGCCACGAGCTCATCCACCAAGCAGCGGAGATTGCGGTTATGCGGCGGCACGATGATGCTGACCTGAGGATGACTGAAACCGGCGAGATAGGCCAGCGCCAGTGTTTCGCACGGCATGAAGCCGCGCCACTCGTTGAGAACGAAGAGGATATGACGATCGGTACCCTTCATCAGTTCCCACCAACGGCCACGCATGACCCGGTTATCGGCACGATTGATGATGGCGTTGTAGCCGGCATAGGCCCACGCATTTTCCCGGTAGTCTTTGTCGGTTATCGCATCTAGCCGCTGGCGGCGGCAGTTGGCGAGGAATTGCTCCATGGCTGTTTTGGAACCGTGGTCATTGTAAGGATAAATCACTTTCACATTCAGCATGGGTTTTCTCCCTGTCATGCTTATGAAACGCTGTGATGAACTGTGACAGATTAAATAAGGTGTGCACGGATAAAATGCAAGGGATGAAAAAAGCGGGACCATGGCCCCGCTTTTTTTGCGTGAGGTGAACTACTTGAGTTCGACCTTGGCGCCGGCGGCTTCCAGCTTGGCCTTGATTTCGTCGGCAGTCTTCTTGTCGACGCTTTCCTTGACCACTTGCGGGGCGCCTTCAACCATGTCCTTGGCTTCCTTGAGGCCCAGGCCGGTGATTTCGCGCACAGCCTTGATCACGTCGATCTTCTTGTCGCCGGAGGCGGCGAGAGTCACGGTGAACTCGGTTTGCGCTTCGGCAGCGGGAGCGCCGCCAGCGGCGGGCGCAGCGGCCACGGCCACGGGAGCGGCAGCGGACACGCCCCACTTTTCTTCCAGCATTTTGCTGAGTTCGGCAGCTTCCAGCACGGTGAGGCCGGACAGTTGCTCAACGATTTGTTCCAGATTGGCAGACATTTTCGTTTCCTTTGGTTTCTATAGCAGTAGGTTCGGTTTGCGGTTAGGCAGCCTTGGCAGCGTATGCGCCAAGCACGCGCGCCACTTGGCCCGCAGGGGCTTGGGTGACACCCGCCAGCTTGGTGGCCGGGGCCTGCAGTAGGCCCACCAGCTTGCCGCGCAGTTCGTCGAGGCTGGGCAGGTCGCTGAGCGCCTTGACGCCCGCCTTGTCCAGCTTGGTGGCGCCCATGGCACCACCCAGAATGACCAACTTGTCATTCTTATCGGCAAACTTTTGCGCAACCTTGGCCGCGGCGACGGCGTCGGCACTGTAAGCCAGCAGCGTGGGACCGACCATGAGGTCGGCAACGCCTTCAAAGCTTGTACCCTTGAACGCCAGCTTGGCGAGGCGGTTTTTTGCCACCTGCACCTTGCCGCCTTCGGCCCGCATAGTACGGCGCAGCGTGCTCATGTCCTTAACGGTAAGGCCACGGTAGTGCGCGACGACCAGCGTGTTGGCTTGTGCCAGTTCGGCCTGCAGCCCGCTTACGAACGCTTGTTTTTGCGTGCGATCCATTTGCGGTTTCGCTTTACGTTGGTTCAACTTGCCGGCACGGCACCATTGCCGCAACGGCGTCACCGGAATGATGGAAGAATACAGCCACAGGCTGTTTTTACGACTTCCCCCTCGGCCGGAGATTAAGTCTTTTCCTCAAGAATATATTGGGAAAAGAGCACCGGCGGTCTTCAGGTGATGGGTGGCCTATAGGGCATGTGGAGCTGTGGCGCAACAAAAAAATACCCCCGCCGGATGGCGGGGGTTAATGCGCAAAGGCATAGAGCAGGATAAGAGCGAGGATGGCCACCCAAGCCTGCCACGGTATGAGCAGCAATGCACCTATGATGCGACCCAGTAGATGCGCCATGATTGCTATGATGACCACGCACAGGAAAATCTCCATGGAACCCTCCATGAATGGAGAAACGGAAAGCTATATGTTGCGTTCAGTATTGGGTTGGATGCGGCAGAAAACAAGGGGCACAAAAAAAGCGGCCGAGCGGCCGCCTTTTTGTGCCCTGCCAACCTTAGAGGCTGGAGAGGTCTACCTTGATGCCGGGGCTCATGGTGCTGCTGAGCGTGAGGCGCAGCATGTAGTTGCCCTTGGCACCCGATGGCTTGGCGGCCTTCACGGCTTCCACCAGCGCGCGCACGTTGGCGGCGAGCTTGTCGGCGGAGAAGCTGCGGCGACCCACACCGGCATGGACGATGCCTGCCTTTTCCACCTTGAACTCGATCATGCCGCCCTTCACGTCCTTGACCGCCTTGGCGACGTTGGGCGTGACCGTACCGAGTTTGGGGTTTGGCATGAGGCCCTTGGGGCCAAGGATTTTGGCGACCTTGCCGAGTTGCGCCATGCAGTCGGGCGTGGCGATGACGCGGTCGAAGTCGATTTCACCCTTTTCCACCTTGGCGATGAGGTCTTCAAGGCCAACGAGGTCGGCGCCAGCGGCCTTGGCGTCTTCAGCCGCCTGGCCCTTGGTGAACACCGCGACGCGCACGGTCTTGCCGTTACCGTGCGGCAGGGCGACGGTGCCGCGCACCATCTGGTCGTTGTACTTGGGATCCACGCCAAGGTTGAGCGCCACGTCGACGGATTCGTCGAACTTGGCGGCGGGCATGGAGGCGAGCAGCTTCAGCGCTTCATCGAGCGCGTAGGCCTGCTGGCTGTTGTATTCCGGCATGACCTTCTTGGGCTTGGCGGAAGTAAGTTTGTTGCCGGCCTTTTTGGGGGCGGCAGATTTTTTAGCGGTAGCCATTGTCTGTCTCCTTCCCTTACTCGACCACGGTCAGGCCCATGGAGCGGGCGCTGCCTTCGATGATCTTGGTGGCGGCTTCAATGCTTTCGGCATTGAGGTCGGCCATCTTGGCCTGGGCGATTTTCGCCACTTCGGCGCGCTTGATTTCGCCGATGGGCTTGTTGGGTGTTGCGGCGCCCTTCTTGATCTTGGCCGCCTGCATGAGGTACCAGCTGGCCGGAGGCGTTTTGGTCTCGAAGCTGAAGGTACGGTCGGCATAGGCGGTGATGATCACCGGCACGGGGGTACCCGGCGTGAACTTGGGCGGCTGGGTGGCCGCGTTGAACGCCTTGCAGAATTCCATGATGTTAAGCCCCTTCTGGCCCAGAGCCGGGCCCACGGGCGGGGCGGGGTTGGCTTGACCGGCCGCAACCTGCAGCTTGACAAAGCCCACGATCTTTTTAGCCACGATGTGGTTTCCTTTGCGTTTTACGGTGGGCATGCCCGCCGCGTTGAACTCCCACGATTCGCCATGCGGCCGGACGTGGTGTGACCTTGCCGCACCTCTTACGCAGGGAAAACGCCTGTGTCAAGTGCATGATTTCCTTCCAGCGGTTGGCAAGCGGGCGGCCCGGTTTTATGCTGCGCCATAGTTTTGGTTCATTTAACAAGAAAGCATGACCATGTCCTGGAGTTTGATCGGATTGGCGGAAATGTGGCGGATGCGCTGGAGCATTGGGGTCCCTTTGCTGTTGGCGGTAGTGTTTGCCGGCGCCTATACCTTACGGGTGCCGGAACCTTATGAAGCGCGCGCGCTGCTGCAAATACAGAGCGACGCCACGCGCTCGCCGATGCTGAGGGATATCAGCGCCCCCGGGCACGCCGATGCGTTGCGCGGCGTTTTAACCAATCCCGATCTGCTGGCCGATACCGGCAAGGATGCAGGGCAGGTTTTGTACCCCAGCCACACCACGTTGAGGGTATTGAACGACCATATGCTGGAAATAGGCTACCGCAGCGATAACCCACAAGGGCTGGAGAAGCTTAACGATTTGTTATCGTACAATTTTATTCAAGGTCTTCTAGCGCCGGAGCGTATGCGTATCGAGCAGACCATCACCCAAAACAAGCAGGAATTAGAGGAAATCAGCGGCAGGCTTGCGACCAGCGACGGCAAAGACAGCGTACTGCGCAGTCAATTGACGGCAAGACAGGGCAAGCTTGAGAGCGACACCGTGCAGCTGCAGAGCGAGCTTCGCCTGGTGAACGACGCTTTTAGCGCGCGCGGCAGCCAAGGGTTGATATGGTTTGCCGAGCCCTCCACCCTGATGCCGCACATGGACTTCAACAAGCGCTTGCTGCGCAACATGCTGGTGGCGCTGGTGATGGCCGGCGCGCTGCTGTGGATTTTGCGCTACCTGCCCCGCGGCAGCCGCAAGACCGTGGCCGATGGAAACCAAGCCCACGAAGTGAGCGGCATGCCCCTTGCAGGCACCCTGCCGTGGCTGGGCAAGGTGCGGGTAACGCCCCACGGCCTGCGCATCAAGGCACAAGGCAAGAATTTGAACCCCTCGGATTTCAGCGAGGTGGGACGCCTGCAACGCACGCTGGTGCGCAACCTGCGCGGCCCGCTTGTGTTGCTAGGCGTGAGCGGCGAGGAAGGAGTCTCCACCCTGGCGTATATGCTGGCGGAACGCACCGCCGCCATGGGCAAGCGCGTAATACTGGTGGACATGAATTTGAAGAACCGCAGCATCAGCCAGTGGTTCGGCCTGGGTGACGGCAACTGGGCCCTGCCCAAGGAGACCAAAGGCAAGAAAGACAGCAAGAAAGAGAACTGGAACGCCCTGCACAGCCTTGCCGACCACAAGAATCTGCTGATGCTGGCCGCGCCGCGTCATCCCGAAACCCTGCAGAAACTGGGCGATGCCGGCGGCCTGCCCGCGCTGTTCGACCACCTGGGCAGCCTTGCCGACGTGGTGATTGTGGATGCAAGCCCGCTTGCGGCGGTGAATCGCGGAAACATCGATGCGATGTCGGTGGCGGCCGTGGGCGCGCGCACGGTACTGGTGGCGCAAGCCAGCGTGACCCCGCGCAGCGACCTGAAGCG
>Ga0164242_10000836_pt1 | contig 36709 bp, 41 predicted proteins | sample OricomgcompostMG_FD_108783 | JGI IMG/M metagenome (GOLD analysis project Ga0164242, IMG submission 108783) | Miracle-Growth compost microbial communities from Emeryville, California, USA - Original compost - Miracle growth compost (MG) ... | reverse complement strand
CACTTGCCGATATGGCAGTTACTGCCCAGACCCTTAACGTAGAGTCCAAGTATCTTGATGATGACACCGTTTTTGTAGTCAAGCTTAGCCTGATAGTCAAGATCAAGGAACGAACGGAGGAGGTCACTCTGGAAAGTGAGTGCAACAACTCCCTAGCACATTTCAGCTGGAGAGACTAATGATGTGACGATTCGTTGGCACCAGATCCCTCGGGGGGCTCACGCGGGATCGAGGCTAATTCCTCACAGAACATTATAAGCAGGGCGTACATCACGTAGGCGGTGATTTAATTGATGGAGTTTTATCGATAGAAGAACATTGCAATCATAACGGCGAGGTTAGTAAGCTGTGATAATATTCCCCTTCAACATGACTGCCACCGCATCCCTACCGAGAATTCTCTAAGGGCCGATCAGAGCATATTTCGAGAACGCCTACTAATCACCTGAAGGGCCTAGTCTGTTAATTTGTGAATCTTTCCATCCACGCCTAATATAGCAGATATGAATATCAAAGAGCATTCACTTGTTTCCTGCTGATGCCTTCAATCAAGTGGTGAAACTTGCCTGGACATGTCTGTATTAATTTCAGTACCTTGAACGTCGGCAGCCCTCTGATCACCGGTGTTTCAAGGAAGTAGTGAAGCAAATGCACTATAACTTAGGATTCATCTGCAGTTGTCCTTCTCATTGACCATTTGATTCGATCATATTGAGGTATGCAAGGCCGAATTTCGGCGTACCTTTTCACCCAATTACCCACAGCGCTCGATGACTCCAGTTGGGGAAACTATGTAGGCAGCACTGTTCAAAAACCGGCGTGACACCAATTATTGTTTAGTTTTGAATGCTACTAGAGGCTTGAAGCATGAACCGACAAGGGCTGTACATCCTCGCCGGTTATACGGCCTCGGGTTGATTGGTTTGCTATGCTGCGCATTGGTATAGTCACCACCTGTACGTCAGTCGGGAAAAGGTAGTTGGCGTGTCCACACAACCCTGGGTATAGCACCGTAGACATGGTCAACGGGTAGGGTCGTCAGCATCGACCCCACCGGCTCATTAGCTATTAACTCGTTCCCAATTCGGATCGTCACTAGGGCGAGCCTAGCATTGTGGAAAATCATCGCCCACCACTGAAAGGTAAAGTGCATCCGTCGCGCGCCTTATAGAGCCAGACGGTTCTTACACCACGGAACTAGACGGAAATGAAGCATAAGAGCACCGCGCCTGGCACGGCAACTCCAAGCCACACCTTCCTAGCTTCCAGCGGCATGATCCAGATGTACCCTGGAGGAGTTGATTACATTGCCACCATCCCCAGCATCACAAATTCGGCAGCTATGTACCTACTAGGCAGCGGGGTCCCCACTGACAAGGGTCTGGTAGGTCGCCCTACATCAACTGTGTCTTGGAAGGCGACACCCACAACGTCGATCTGTAGTGCGATGGCACTAGTCTGGGTCCTCGCCACGGCGGCCGCCACCGGTCCGGACACAAGGAACGGATTCGTCGGTGGCGCCCAAGCAGGCACAGCATCTTTGGATACGAGGTGTTCGGCCTGGAATATCATGTTGTATTGAAAGATAGTAACGAGAAGCGCACAAGTAAAGCACAACCAAACAGCCCACGCACGGCTTTCACAAGCCAATTGGTGGTACCATTGTCTCCCTGGCCTAGCGGCGGAACGCCGTAGGCATGGATCCCGTATAATACGAGAGCTAGCCTACCAGAACCCGAAAAAGAAGGACTGGGACAGGTGGTATGAGCAACGCGCCAGGGCGCGTGGTTTCACGACATAGAGTAGGGCGACGATGGAACTGAAGAGGATAAACACAGCCACGTCAAGGAGGAAGAAAAGGTCGCCAATGGTGTGAGACCGAGGAAGGTGAAGGGTTGTTGGAGAGGAACAAGGACAGGGCACCCATCAACATTGGGAAGGCGAACCATACCCAGGCGATTCGCAGGGTGTGCTTGATGGAGGTGGCGTGGGGAGGGCGCCCGGCCCCGGACATTACCTTCGCCATATTGCTGGTGTAGACTGTCTCGGTGGTTCAGTTTCTGGTGTTGCAGGTGACGGATGGGACTCTTAAGACGACGGAGTCTCCTGTGGTTCTGGTTGGTGCCGATTGGGGGTGATGTAATGTGGCTGAGTGAGAATACATGGTCCATTCACATTAGGCAATGGTAGGCGAGTTGGTTTCTACGGGAAGAAACAATAAAAAGTCGCCATTGGGGCGAACAAACGACGTGATCGTGGGATATCGTCGGCCGGGCCATCGTGGACCGCGACTATGACGTACGCGAAATTGCCCAATAAGTCGTGAGATGCATGAGCACGAATCAGCACCGATGTCAAACCATCTCCCGGCAAGCCACAACAAGCCACAACCTCCAGTCTACTCAGTGGCGTCCCCCACAAACAATTCCCTTCGTCGGGCAATATATGTAGGGATGCTTTCTGGAATCGTCCTTCCGAGGAGGTACAAAATTACATCTGTAAACAACACCCTGCTCTATTTACGCAATGCATCTGGAGTCCTTGCTGCCCCCACGTCATCACCTCGAGCATACCCAGCCGAAAAGGGAGCCGCTGGGGACTGGGGGCTCAAGCACTGGATGTGATTGGTGCAGCTGCACATCGTCAAGGCGCCTCCAGATGGCGTGACGGGCGCTAGACTCGAAACGTGCTTACACGGCACCTTTGAGCTAGGGAAGATGCGCGCTGCCTATGCCACGGTGGAGGTGTGCCCCTGTATTTGCACAATGGCCGCTGCCGCCCTTGTACGACGCGGTGCTTCCACCTGGAAACTTGCCCAACTTCGACACTTAATGCGACCCGGGCTGGCTTCTCCCCACCAGATATGTCGCTTCTTTCGTGCCCAATTACTCCCCCACCCCCACTCGCGTTTCCCACGTTAATTTAACGTGTGGGCTGCATCGCCAGGGCCTATCTGAATGCCAAGACCCAGCGGCGTCGGGCACACCATCGATTGCTTGCAAGACGCCATTTCTTCTCGCTCTTGTTCGCTCAATACATCCGCGCATGTGATCTCTTTGGTAGCACAGCGTGCGCGCTGGGCGCAAGGATGATTCCAGCCTCAGCTTGCCGACTACTACCAAGTCAAGAGCAATATCCGCTTAGAGCACAGCCAGTTCACATATTATGTCCTCATGCTCCAGAGCCATGGACTCGGATTCCATGCTTCGTCCCACCTCAACAACTCACTCCCTAGGCCGACCTCGGAGCAAGCCAGCGAGCACGCCGCCCAGAATAACCTGCTAATTTGATCGTCGCCACTTTTTACGCCGGTCTCAACATGACTTCGGCCAAGACCAAGGTCGGCCATGGGCTGGCTAAGGTCTTCGGCATTCGACTTGACCCTTATGGCACGTATAAGGCTCGGGCCGACTATACGAGCACCTCCGATGCCAATGTCGAGCCATACGAAGAAGCCGAGCCCACTGTTGGTGAATGGCTCCAGAGCATGTCGCCGACGGGTCACGGCATTCTTCGTTATCTGTACGGGTTGTTCCCGTTCCTACACTGGATCACAAGATACAACACGACATGGCTTCTTGGTGACTTTATTGCTGGTAAGGCTTCCCATCCTTCTCAGTCTTCGATATCTGCGTGTTCATGGCACTCACCTGCAATTCTTCTACTCCTAGGAGTCACAGTAGGGGCGGTTGTAGTGCCGCAAAGCATGGCCTATGCAAAGCTAGCGCTCCTCCCCGTAGAGTATGGACTCTACTCCTCTTTTATGGGGGTGTTACTCTACTGGTTCTTTGCTACATCTAAGGACATTACGATTGGGCCTGTTGCAGTCATGTCAACGGTGACAGGTACGGTCGTTGCCAAAGCCCAGGAAGCTATCCCCGACGTCCCTGGTCACATTGTCGCTTCGGCCCTAGCTGTGATGTGCGGCGTCATTATTACCTTCCTAGGCCTTGCACGACTTGGGTGGGTGGTTGAGTTTATCCCTCTGCCGGCGATCTGCGCTTTCATGACGGGTTCCGCAATCAATATTGCCTCAGGACAGGTACCCAAGATGCTTGGCACCAGCAGCCTTTTCTCAACACGCGAACAACCCTACAAAGTCATCATCAACACTCTAAAGTACCTACCAGAGACAACCATAGACGCAGCCATGGGGCTGACGTCCCTGACCATGCTTTACCTCATTAGATACGCTTGTAAGACATTGGCGAGGAAATACCCGCACCGAGAAAAATTGTTCTTTTTCTTATCCACGCTTCGAACGGCATTCGTCATATTACTTTACACTGCCATCAGCGCAGGCGTGAACCTCCATCGACGCGATGACCCCTTGTTCAGCATTGTTGGCAAAGTGCCCCGTGGTAAGCTTCACTAACCCCACCAGAGACCATAGTAGTAGACGAATCACTGACATACAGAGTCTAGGATTCCAACACGCCGAGGTCCCTAGAATCAACAAACGAATTATTTCAGCCTTCGTGTCAGAGCTACCAGGGTCTGTTATCGTTATCCTAATTGAGCACATCTCAATTTCGAAATCGTTCGGGCGGATCAATAATTACATCATTGATCCCTCCCAGGAGCTCATTGCGATTGGAGTAACGAACCTCCTTGGTCCCTTCCTCGGCGCTTACCCAGCTACCGGCTCGTTTTCCCGTACCGCCATCAAGTCGAAATCCGGGGTGCGGACACCGTTTGCTGGTGTTATTACTGCGATCGTCGTCCTTCTTGCCCTATACGCCTTGACCGCAGTCTTCTTTTATATACCCGACTCTGCGTTAGGTGCCGTCATCATTCACGCAGTTCTCGACGTAATCACGCCTCCGAATACCGTGTACCAGATGTGGAGGATCTCTCCACTTGAAGTACTGGTGTTTTTTGCTGGAGTCCTTGTCACTATATTTAGCACCATTGAGAACGGCATCTACACGACCATCTGCGCGTCGTTCGCCCTCCTCATCTTCCGTGTGTTCTTAGCAAAGGGGAGATTCCTTGGAATTGTTCGACTACGGAGTCATGGCATCACCACTGGCGCCAATTCGACGACTTCTGCCGACAGCCAGCCCCTCGCTGAGAAAGGCGCTACAGTGGTAGGTGAAGGTAGCCACCCGAACCGCCGCAACTTATTCCTGCCAGTTGGGCGAGAGGATGGTTCCAATCCCAGGATATCCACCAGCCACCCGTACCCGGGCGTCTTCATTTTTCAGTTTACCGAAGCCTTCAGCTACCCGAATTCTAGTCGCTACCTGGATGAGCTCACATCGGAGGTATTCAAACTGACTCGGCGAACCGACCCGGCCTCTCTCGGCAAGCTCGGCGTAAGTCATAGGATCTTTTCAACCGCTCCGCCTCCCCAGCTCACCCTACTGATCAAGATTGCTAATCAAATTCATGTGTGCGTAGGATCGTCCCTGGAACAATCCAGGCCCCCGGAACACAAAGAATCTGCTGAATGACATCGAAACCAAACCCACCCTCAAAGCCATTATCCTTGACTGTGCTTCCGCCAATTTCATAGACGTAACCTCAATTCAGGCGCTGATCGATGTGCGCAACCAATTGGATAAGTACGCCTCCCCGGATACGGTTCACTGGCATTTCGCCAATGTAAAGAACCGCTGGACAAGGCGCGGACTTGCTGTAGCGGGCTTCGGTTTCCTACCGCCAACCCCCCCGCCGGGAGGACAAGACCCTGGGACCCGCTGGAAGCCCGTCTTCAGCGCTGCTGAAGTTCTCGACGGCGTTGCGCCGCAGCCGACAACGCCTCCTATCCCTGTCGACATCGAGACCGGGAAACCGGTATCCTCTAAAGACACTGCCGCAGACGACAAGGGAGCTGTGCAGAGAGCGGAGTCCGTTGAATCGAGCGCTGTACCGGTATATGGGTTGAATCGACCGCTCTTCCACCCAGATCTTCAAGAGGCAGTTGATTCGGCCATTGTTAATATCCAGGGGAAATCGCATTAGTTAATGGATGTAGTTGGAAATAGTTTCGTATGTCAATACAGGTGGACTCTACTTTTAAGTATATTCTCCAATGTAGTATCTGGATATCTGTGCATATCTCCCTGTCTCTTGTTGGTCAGCTATGGGATCGTTAGCGCCACCCCACTGTCACCAAGGGACGGGCAGTTAACATTTTACTTTTGCTCACCTTGCACAAGTGTTGTAAACCCATGCATCCTCCAACCGAGACCTTAATTACTGTAGGGTTAGGAATGAAGGACTCATTACTTCACGGCCACAGGTCAGTTACCAACTATATTTTCTTGTTCGTCATCCCGAGCAACTATCAAAAATCCTTGAATGGGTGCAATCCCATTGTCTTACACTCCATTAACGCTTACCAACATGGAGTGCTCGTATCTATGATGGAGATCGACTGCTTGAAGAGCTCTAATCCGAGCTAACTGGTACGGAGACTGGAGTTAGATACCCCCAGGGCTGATCATTACTAGGGTGGTGGTTTAGAAGGCACAAGGCACTTGGGCTGTGGCTTACTCATCAGCCGGGACGGTGGGGTTTATCTCATTCCCATGTCACCTCTCCTCTGCTGCATATGGAACATCCACAACATGGCTGACATACTCCCTCTGTGAGAGGCACCAAAGAATGTCGGTCGTCGCCTGGGGTATCTTTCCTACTCCGAGGTGGTAGCCATCTGCAGGATTGGCAGGATTAGAAACCCTAAGACTTGAGGGCCGTCATGAAGTGGTAAGTTACAAAACCCCAAACCCGTTCCACGGCTGATTCAGACAGATGGGGAACTGTAGAGCCAGCAATAAGTTTGACGAGGTGATTCAACCATGGACGTTCTCCCGAAACGATGGTGGATCTTACCGCACACGTCATTCTCTGTACTTCCGAAAACTTCGTCGTGGACAGCACGTCGACAAAGTGGCTAACTTACTAAGCGACCGGCCGTAGTTATCAGGGGGACTGATCTTCGACCCATGATAATGGACTGCTGGACGGCAGCCAACTCGAGTCAGGGCTGGTCACTTGTACTTCACAGGCGAGTGAAAATTCATTACTTTGTATACCACCATCTAGGAGTCTCGCGGTACTCCGCCGCCAGATCGGTTGCTTAATTAATGGCCGGTTTGTTGGCCTTATTGGTTAGCTACCAGGCACGTGAAGTTCATTTTAAAGGACCGGAGCATTGAACTGCCGGCAATTGACAATAGGTGGTCGGTTAGTAAATATATGCGCAACCACTCGCATAACCAAGACGCTCTAGGTGCAACACGGCCGAAAAACCTGCGCGCCACGCGTGGTATTCATACGGAAGACAAATTCACCTCGTGGAGTATACGTGAGTCTATTGAATGATGTCTATCAATCACTTCGGCGGCATAGTCCAGCTACCATTCTCCAAACGACGTCAACCATTGTGCGGCAAGCTCTCTGGGTCGCTAGTTTCCCAGAACCTCTGACCGGATTTCCCTGCTGGCCGTAGAGCACCCGTGATATCAAATGGATCGCAGAGAGTTACGATTAGTGGACGGCTATCACTCCAGCCCGGTCCTTCCCGCTCCGTTTTACCGTCAAGAGATAGGAAAATCTTGTTGTTCCTAGGGAGAAACATGCGGGGATGAAAGAGATTAAAGAGGACGCAGTCGAGGAGTATGACGCTCGCCTCGAAGACATAGAAGAACCACTCGTACCGAACAATTGCGCTGGTGGGGTTGTGGCCGGAGGAGACATTTACGACAGCCCAGTACTCAACAATACGGTAGATGGTTCGAACGGTGATCAGAGCGGTTGAGACGTAAAGAGTAGTTAGGGGGCCGTTGACCTTGCGGAGATTGATTCCCCGGGCGAGGCAGCGGCGGTGGAATGTCGCTGCGAGTATGGCAAAGAGCATGGCAACGATAAGCTGCAGTATGAGAGAAGTTTTAAGCAAGGCTTGACCGGTGGTTATCGTGGAGGTGGGGAGAGTTGAAATAGAGCTGTACATAACCCCAAGCGCATTGAAGACCTCTACCACAGTAGAAAGCATGGCAAAGGTAGTGAACACGCGGCCGGGGTGGAGCGGAGAGCAATAGGGAACGAAATGCAGTATCCGCCCGAGGATATGGTAGTTTGCAAGCTCGAGAACGGGGCTATTGCTTGCAACTAATTAGCGCGCATGGTCTAACGGAGGGTCATCCAAGTTCAACGTACGGCGCCATATATATTAGGAAGGTAGTGGCAATATAGGTCTTGATGTTGCTATAGTCGAATGCACAGTACACCCTCACAGCGAAGCCAGCCGCCAACACAACGGCACAGGTGAGAATGAGGGCTGTGAGTATGTAGGATTTATATCGACTATACTTCGTCAGACTCGAGCCAAGGCGCTGAGCCGCTCCACGACGAATGGTGTAAACCTACTAACACTGCCATAGGTGAATAAAGGCGGAGGAGGCGAAGGTTACAGTGAAAAACACAGCAGCGCCCTTGTTCGGCGCGTAGAAGAACCAACTCCCATCAACTACCAGTTGTCGTTAGAAGCCGTCTTGGTAAAGGGGAGAGAGTAGAAATCTAGGTACCGTAGTCTCCATCCGCCATTCTGACAAGTGTATTTTAAAATCCAATTAGAGACGAAGTGATATAGGCGATGTTGTGGTTTAGAGGATGATATGGAAGGAGAGGTTGGACCTGTCGCGAGGAGTGCGAAGAGGTTGGACTTATAAATAATATACTTATACGCGTATTCGGCACTATATGGTTGAATCCGTGGCGCCTCTCGAGGCATCTATGCGCGCCTCTTTGTAGACAGCCATTCAGGGGTTTTCGTGAGCTGGTTGGGGAATGGCGGTGCAGGGCACAACCTGATCACGGACCAATCATACGAACTAGCGAATACGCGTATTCGATGAAGCCCCACTATAACGGCCTAAGGTGGAAATTAGTGGGTTTGCCAGTTTGGATGTCGAGGATGCTGGGCGAGAACAATCCTGCCTGGAAATGCATCTTGGTCCGACGATCGAAGAGGGATCGCTGTCTCGCATTCCTCTACTCAGGTGGTCCGTCAGCCTTGGCATTGATTATAGTCATCCTTCTCATGCCGCAGCATCGCACTCACCGATGTCTTGTACAAATTCAAGTACTGGAAAGAACGACAGAGGGCAGCAGAGGCAAAGAGGCTGAGGGACGGGTGTGGGAAATTGAGAATTTATTACACCGTGAGGTCGCTAAGATGGAGACCGATGTAGGCTCTCAGCGTCCCAATGTCACATTAACCCCGCCAGCAAAGGTGATTAATACTGATACTCCCTTGCCTCCAGTGATGTAGAAATAGCAACATACCGCGGGCTGGGTATTAGCCACGCCTGAGGGGTGCGCCCTGCCTCGCGATACCCTCATCATTACCAGCCTCTAGGATACCGTCTCTACACTTCTTAACGACTTGAAACACACCCCATCACGCTCACACGTTCGTTTGATCAACTGGAGTGATCTCGAATAAGTCATGTTTGGGGACCTCTATAGCCTCCAAATGGGAGAAGCTATCCGGCGGCCCGAACAGTTCAGTGGCGGGAAGCTGGCCAACCGTGCTAATTAGAGTCCAGTGCGCTCAAGAGAACTTGGTGCCAAGGAGCGGTATGCCGGGGATGGCATGATAGAGACTTCAATGTCAAAACTCAGAAACCGATCCTCCTGATCGGAAACACATTCGGCATGACCACTCTTAGCTCGGTATGCAACGTGGGCCTCGGGATTTGAGGGCGCGTAGTGCTCTAGGAGCATAGTTATGGGGTGGGGAGTACTCGTATTTTTAAGACATCGTCGGCTAGGCTGATGTCCATATCGCAGCACTTGTCTCTCTCGTAGCCTTCGGTATGCACGACTAAGGCCACGCGAAGTTTCTTTTATAAACGGCACCATTCCGGAAGCGGGAACAGTATGTGATGTACATGTAAGCACGCGTCTGCTATCAGATAAGAAATGGCGTGATGTTCGCCCTCTGATCGATCATTCGCACAGGACCGTTCCCAAGTGGGATGATTCTCTCGCTATCTGCAATGGGGCAGACGCTAGTAAGGCCATCTCTTTTGGCATGACCATGCCGTAATTGCTTTTCTTCTTTTCTTCCTTGCTGAATATCTGGATATGGTAGTGATAGATAGATAGGTAGAGTTGGGTGTAAGACGTCCCGCTCACTTCGAATTGAGATAAATACGTTCCCGAATCGTCCCAAATTTCGTCCTCTCTAGCCTAGGTACGAAAAAATAGTCGAGGCCAGAGATTTTCACATTAGGTCCGGTAGGCCGGCCTGTTGCCGAGCCCAGATTATGCATTCCTGCCACACCGGTAGTGATGCGAACTGCAATTGTTGCAGCTCATCCGACAGCTCTTGGATTAGATTCCTACCAACCTGTGTTGCCCACCAAGCCTCTTTCCCGAGATTTTCTAAGAGAACCCCCCAGTACATCATCATAACGAGAGTTATCGGATCAGAACGTCGAAAGGCCGCGGCGAAATGCTGGCCGGCTAGACCTAGCCAAGTGAGACAGGAACCTTTGACCGTGCCATCGATATCCCGAGCGAAGCATCCTTCGAGATGTAGAATGCTGTTCTGGTAAGATTCGTGAAGTGATACTTTCCTGGATCCCGCAATCCCAATTTCACATCCGGCCTCATTGTGGTGGACACTGTCGTTAAGGGTGTGAAGACGGGCAATGGCTGCCTTCGTTTCCTCATCAAGGCTCTCTACCGGCACATTTTGGTGAAGCCAGGCACGAGTCTTAATCGGTCCAGCTTCTAGCAAGTCCCAGGTGGCTACGGCTACATATGCGGTGCCAAGAAGCGCTTCGAAGAGAGCGGTAACACACTTTCGCGCGCTCTTACCACTATCTCCACCGGGGGCGAATCGCGGACGAAGGAGACTCATTGGAAGACATACGGTCGAAAATAAAAATACTGCCAGGTAATTTTCGGGTGTGATCTTGCCAAGATCCACTGTATAGGCGCAGAGGCCGCGGTCATAGTACTCGAGCCCGGCACGAGCGTACTCAGAAGACTCAGCGGTATCCTCTGACGCAATAGCCATGTCCAGCGAACTCAATGCTAAGATGCCATCCATGAGGTAGTCGTATTTGAGGGCGTTCCGCGGTACAATAACCTGGAGAAGTTCTTTTTCATCGGCCATGCCGCACATGCTCCTGTAGGTACTCGTCGACCATCGATGCATCAACTCGAGCTCGAGGTGCCGCCGCGAGAACTCTGTCGCTATCGTGGTAGCCGATGCGTCACTTGGCGAAAACGACGTGGAGATCGAATTTGTGGGTGTAGACTTGGTGGCGGATGAGTCGGCGCTAGCGGTGCTGGTGACGGACGAATGTCCATAGTTACAGCGGGACTTGCGAATAACACAGTTTGCACATGGGGGACCTTGCTCATCGCACTATGGATAAATCAGCTGCTTGTCAAGTGAGTACATAGAGTTCATCTGATCCCCAAAGGCGGTGCAAGAGGCTGGGCTTTTCTTTTGTCTAAATTCGTGAGTTGTTGGGGGCGGCGGTGCGCGATCCGATGGGCCTTCTCTCACCTTGACGCGTCTTCGCTTACAAGTCTGGCAGCCATTACGCGACTTTGAGTGTGACTTCCGCGTTGACATGGTTTTTGCTGCCTTGAAGCTCTGTGAACTACGGCGAGTCGAGCTTATCTCGCGAGGCGTGCCTGCGTGAGATGTTTATGTGGAGGGGCGAAGTGGCAGTGCACCACGTCATCGGTGGGGATTTCATCACGGATGTCTATTAATTACCTCCGTACGGATTATTGGGATGCCGTTTTTGGCAGCCTGGACCCACCAACCTTCGGCGCCCTAAAACTGGAACCGGGGCATATGTACCTCTCGAAGTCCACTCTATCTCCAGATACAGGAACAATAGGCTGTGGCACAAGCTGAAGTTCAGGTTGCCAGCAGAAATATGCCAAGATCCGGGATTCTGGCAGCCAGAGGAGAATGGCAAAATTTAACCAGAACCGAAATTGTAGCTCCGTCTCTGCGCACTGGGGCCCTGTAGGTGGTGCCAGCTGTCTGGCCTGGCATACGGACCGTACTCCGATGACCACAGCTGCCATTAGCGGCGCGGAGCATCACATGATCGACCACGTGCCTAGATCAGAAAAAATTCAAAGGGAAAACTGAACCTTTAGAATCTTCTGTGCTAACTGTTGGGCGCCGGAGCCACCCGGCGGCCCTAGCTTTCCAGACCAGTCCCTGTACTGTAGACCGTGTAGTTAGCTTCATTCCTGGCCTGGCCCACCTGGGCCATCCTAGAACATCACCACGTCAATTCTCCCATACTAACCATATTACAATATATGTCCGTGCTAATGCTTCTGTCATATTCTAGCATATATCATCAATACCACAATTCTATAACGTCATTCATTAACGCAACCAGCTATCACTCACTTCGACCATATGTAGTGAATCAACGCAACATGACATACCGAGAGCTCGGCCTCGATCCTCGTGCGAGGCGACAGCACGTCCAAACACAGCCGTCCCTGAGGCGGACCAGCCCCGAGTTGACGAGTGCGGGCAACGGGGCCTCACAAACAGCGCTTTCCGCAGCCAAAACCTTCACCCGCCTGAACATCAAGTCCGTCATCAAGGTTATGGCCGCGATCCTCACCTGATGCACGCGATGTAACTCTTAGACCCCCGGGCAAGGCCTACTCGTATAATTACCTTGCTTCTCCGTAAGGTATCACCAGTTTCCCAGCTTTCCCGTTGCCTCGTGCCAGCCCTGGGAGGGTTTTGCGACTTATATGTCCTCAACTGTCCTTATATCTCTCAAGGAACTCGTTCATACCTTCCGTCGTGTCGGTTGGCATCATATGTATGTGCTCGCAGGTTAGATCACCGGACGCCGTAACTTTCACGTGAGTCGCCACGAGCCACCACAGTTCTGGGGCGTACTTGACGAATCCTCGTATGACAATTTGGTCTGCCGCCTCCCTCGCTATTGTTGTGTCCCATAGCGCCTTCCACCGCCAACAGGCACGGAGGAGAACGTTCGCGGACGACGGGATAAGGAAGCTGGTACGCGCCGATACGGCAACAGTGCCAAGAGCTGGATAACATTAGTGCCAGGATCCTACGTCGGCTTGTAGTAAGATGTTTGGTCATACCGCATATGAGTGTCAGCAGATTACTCGCCGTCAGGCGCTTGTATATCTGGCTAGTTGGTCCCACCCAGGTGTCAAGGAGGAGGGATGAGGTCGACTTTGCTAACGACTGTGGCTTTGGACCTACCCCTTCAAGTGACAGCAGGTGTAGACAGTCCTCTGCCGTCTCCGCTTCGAAAATTGTATCCCGACACGTCATATCGCCGAGCATCTCCGATATCAACACTTGGGGGGCACCATTGAAGAAGCCGGCCATAAAGCTGTCGCTGAGGACCGCCCAGATTGCCAATCTGAGATCATGTCAGTAAAAGCGAAAAGGATGTGTGAACACGTTGCCATACCGTATACAGCTCTCGTCTCTGATAAATTTCTTCCATCGAGCCTCGTTGGAGTCGGCAGCATCCAGCGCCCGATGCTTAGCTGCAAACACACCAAACAATCGCAACGCCGCATTGAGCCGGGGGTGTCTATCAACTCTAATACGGCGTCGTGTAGTCTTGTTGTTTATTCCATTCTGGGCGACGACTATGCTGAGCGCCGCTTGCAAGATCCCAATATCCTCAGCTCTCAGATCTGGATTGTTAGAATCCCACTCTTTTAACCGTTGCCAGAAGGTTGGCTGGCTGAAGATGAACTCTTCTATGATATCGAGGAAGGTACGCGCTGAGATGGCGTGATCTACCGGCGCCGAATAGAGCGACCCGAAGGAAAATAGAGCCGCCATCAGCGGAAGAGGGGCCGTTTCGCAGTCGAAGGTGGGACGATGGACGATGGGATGGCAGACGTGGACTCGTCGGAAGTAGACGCACAGGAAATACGCAAGATTTTCCACCGTAAACACGCTCTTTGCGAGCTCCATGTCAAACGGCTCGCTAGTTACGCCATTCAAAACCATGAGCCCATGGGTTTTGCTAAGTTGTTGGACCAACCCGTCCATTCGGGCGACGAGGTTTGCCGATGGGGCCGTGGCATGATGTTGATGCTCAGAAAGGTCATCTTCGTTGGTTCCAGGTTCAAAATTGGGCGCAAAGATTGCTGGTGGAAGCATAGCTTCCCAAGACATAGTCTGCTCCTCAGGCATAGAAATTCCGAAGCCTGATTGAAGACGTAGCGGCAGTTCCAGGTCTTGAGTATCATCATCGACCCCTCTATTCAGCGTCTCTGAGACACCAAATGCTGCTGGATTAGCAATTCCCAAAAGGAAGTCGATTGGGATTCGTTCGGAGTGATAGGCGACCTTATCGTTCGTAGGGGAAGGGTGGATCGTGGTGGCGGAGCTTGCGTCGTCCCGTCGCACGTAGGAACAAGTAATCCCTCGAGACTGGCATCGTGCGCATGGTTCCTCGCCATCACAGGAGGCTTTGTGCTTTGAGCATGTATCGCAGGCCCGGCGTTTCTTTCCTCTCTTTGCCATGGATAGGACGATACCATCGCCATCGCCACAACCCCGTATATGCCGGCGGGCGACATCTCTAACCAATAAGCACAAAAGGGTTGAGCAAATTTTGGGCGCAACTTCAAGACTCACAGTCTTACAAAGGTCTTATTGCATCGAGAGCAGCTCGACAAATGACGGCCGGTGTCTCCGAAAGGTTAGCGGAGGTTGCACGAGGCAAGGAGAAAACGGGAACATTACGTGTGGCTTCGTGGCGGCGTAGATGGCTGACATTCGAATAATTTTTATTGCACGTCGCACACTGCAATCCGTGAGCGGGATCAGGGATAGGTGGATTTGGCATATTGCACGATTCGATGTGGGTGCTGGGAAGACATGATGGAGGTGAATTTGAGGGTGGTGGGCTTTATTCCGTTGCGGGGGTGGATCCCGATGCATGTGGGTGCCTCACTCTCGTGCCGAGGGTTCAGGGACTTTGCGACTGAGCAAGAATAATACGCTCGACATCCTTCCTCCACTCGTGTCGTTCCGAACAATGTTAAGATGAATACTAAAACTATATCAAGACTGAGCCAAGGTAGGTACACCGCTCACTCTCCTCGTACATACAAAGGTGCGAAAGCATTCTAACTCGTAAACCTAATAGTCCCCCGGCGACCGCTCGGGGCTATTTACCAGTCCATCTGTTCACATGCATCCTTCTTTATGCGATACCATAGATCCGACGCACCCAAGCCAGCGGCGCTGTTGCCTACAATGAGAGAAAAGGGCGCCCTCGCAACACGAGAGTCGGAGAAAACACGGGCATCCGACGTGTTCTGGTATGGTACTAAATTCATCCGTAAGCTTCCACTAATCGTTAAATAGCACGAGTGTCGACCAGCTAGTTGCCTGGGAGCGACAAGGGTCCCTTTGGCCGCTCAGCTTTGGTCTAGCGTGCTGTGGCGTGGAGATGATGCATGCTTCGATGCCTCGTTACGACAACGACCGACAAGGTATTATTTTTCGGGCATCACCGCGTCAATCAGATGTCATGATTGTTGCCGGCACCGTATGTAATAAGATGGCCCCTGCCCTTCGTCAGCTATACGACCAAATGCCAGACCCGAAATGGGTTATTAGCATGGGAAGCTGTGCGAACGGTGGGGGTTATTACCATTACAGTTACAGTGTTGTTCGGGGGGTTGACAGGATAGTTCCTGTCGACGTGTATGTGCCCGGATGCCCACCGACGGTCGAAGCTCTGTTATACGGCATACACCAGCTACAGAGGAAGATCAGACGAACGAAAGTGACGAAGGTTTGGTATCGCAAGTGAAGCCAGCCAAAAAGGGCTAACAAACGGAAGTCGACTCCTCGGTCCAAAATCATGTAATTATTACGAAAACATGCTTCAATATACAGTATCGTGGAATCTTTTTGTTTTGTTTTTGGAGTGGCTATGGTCAGGTTAGGCGACGCATCTAGCACTTCTGTAAAATCAACAGCTGCACGACTACGCACAACATTTGTAATTTTCCAAATCCGTATCCTTGCAGAATGGTTCTTATACAATGACATAAGATGATAGCACCATGTCAGGACTTTGTTCGTTCATGACAAGCAAGTCTCCGAGCTCTTGGAGCCCGAGCCTCACAAATTTCTAATGGACTTTTCGACGACGGTAAGCGCGACCACAAAAACTCCTCCGTGTGCAAGAAAATGCCGTCCTAGCATAACGGAGTTAGCGGGTAGACACGGTAGGCGAGAGTGGCTATCTGGAGAGGGTGCGATAAGTGGGTCATCATCTTGGTCATCGTCTTTGCGTGGTGGGCCAACAATTGCTCACGGACGGTTGGGAAATCACCATCAATTGGACTTAGAGCCTAGCAATATATCCCGGCTGTGACAGTAAGATGCCAGTGTCCATGGGACAAACTAAGGATACACTTAAAAGTCCTCGCAAAGTCGGTTTGCTCGTACAATAGCCAATATCATTGCGACTGATAGTTTACATGACCTACACTCAGACCATCGATATGCTTCCGCTGCCTATTGCTATTAAAGACACTTGGATGTCGTTACAGATCAGCTCCTTGATTGTGGTAGGAGCGTTGCTTGGGGATATATTGCTTACAGACCAATAACGTTTAAGACGTTTACCCAAGATTGATCGTTACCGTATTACGATTGGATGCGGGTACTGGCAAACTGTTCGCGTGTATAAGCCGGTATGTCTTTGATAAGAATGGATCTTGGGTAATCAACGCCTATCGGACTACATCACTCAGGTCAGGATGGTTCAAGACACAGCCTATCAAAATAACAGAAGCAGAGGCGCATAGGCGCATAAGCTTTGTGCACAGTTATTTAACCGCAACAGCGTGGCCGACATGGCAAGGCTGCGAGATTGAAACGCAGGTATGAATCGAGGTCGTTCTCTTTGATATGCGCACCCCAACACCTAGTCGGAGCCTAGATCCTGGGTTTAGGATGTTACTAGACATGCGGTCAACTTCCATCTAGTTCCACTTTCATCACTACAACCGATAGAAACCAATGCTACCCTCCTAGAATACCGTCGACTGGAGAAGAGAGGATGTTTGGGTGATGTTAACTACTAGCCGACAAGGTCGGTCGGATGCGAGCATCATCATGAGCGTACAGAGGGAGGCCGATGGAATAGAAGACATATCTCCGGCCACTCATAGCTAGTTCCGGGCCGTTGGGGGTTTTATACAACTATTCTCGTTCATCTAGCATCAATTTCTACTCGTATTTTTAACGATACTTGACGGCACCAGCTCCCACGACCAACTTTACTATCGCCAATTTCAAGTCAAGATGGCGTTTCTTTCAGGGCAGTCGATTTACGGGTTTAGTTTATCCTGCAAAGGCTGTGGGAGCACTATAGACTTCCCTCGATGCAGTACTTAATACGAAATTAAAAGCCATTAGTTGGCTGCTCAGAGGCCCTGACAAAGGAATGTCATTCCAGCCGGTGGCGCCCGAGGTTGCGTGTCTGCCAGCCTCCGCTTATTTCTAACTTCATTATTAGCGTTCACCACCCAGGCTGGCTGTTTCACTCAAGCATGCAAGTTGGAAATTAGGAATACTGTCAGCCAGCCACACCTGAGGTAGAGCGGAACGGGAGATGGCTGATCTATGCACGCCTCAGCACGAGGTCGAAGCGAAATTTTTAGTGTTATGTAGATCCCTCCCGCAATCCGGGAGATTCAGCCATCATATGAAGGCCTGTGTACATATCACACCGCCACGACAAGGGGAATGACCGACTGAGCCATCGTGTGACGATCTTATCTAAGTAGCGAGTTTGGTTGGTCAAGGGAGCAAAACATCAGTTGTCTAAGACAGCCACCGACAATCGCAAGGTACAAGTCGTGCGTTGGCAATACAAGCGTAATCCCACCACCGACGATCGCCCGGGTACCTACAGTTGTGTGGCGCCGGGACAGTCCGCCTTCAGCAAGTATATGAATGGGGACACCCAAAGCTATCCCTCCGGACAAACACGCCAGTCATAGATTCTTACAGTCGACCTAGCTGTTGTTCCCTTGCCGATATAGACAGCTATATTGGGTATGATGTTGCACATCTATCACGTCGCCCTCATGGCATTGGCGGTAGGTGTCCACACCACATCTGCCGGCCAAGCCGCAACCCCCGACTATGACGCCGTTATCGTTGGCGGTGGCCCTGCCGGATTGGCGGCCTTGAGTGGTCTCGCTCGCGTACGTAGAAAGGTGCTGCTAGTTGATTCCGGCGAGTATCGCAATGGGCCGACGCGACACATGCATGATGTTCTCGGCTTCGACGGTAAGAGTAGCCTCTGGCAGCCTGAACTCCTTTCTCCCTGTCATGACTTGTGGTGATCTGACCTATCAAGCAGGCGTTACTCCGGCCTACTATCGGTGGGCTGCTCGCGAGCAGCTTTCACATTACCCATCAGTATCTTGGACCAATGGGACCATTACCAAAATAGCACCCTCGCAAGACGGAACCTATTTCACGCTCACGGCTAGCCACTCGTACAGCACTGGATGGAACATGACGGCGCGCAAGGTCATACTCGCAACGGGCCTGCGTGACATGCTTCCGGCAACGCCCGGACTCCGGGAAAACTGGGGTAGCGGAATCTTTTGGTGCCCGTGGTGTGATGGTAATGAGCACGCCGACCAAGGTCTCGGGTTAATCGCCCCGCTTCCGGAGATACCTGGTATGGTCCGGGAGATTTTAACACTGAACAAGGATATTGTTGCCTTCGTCAACGGCACTGACACCGCAGAGGCGAGGGCCACAACCGAGAAGAATAATCCGGGCTGGGAGAAGTATCTTGCAAAACACAATGTCACTGTCGAAAATCGCACCGTGGCGCGCATCATCCGGCTCCGAAACGGCACAGACGGTACAGAGGACCCTAGTCTACCTACCGTACCAGAGCATGACCTCTTTCGAGTAGATTTTACCCAAGGCGCGCCAATGGAGCGCAACGCCTTTTTCACAAGCTTCGGAGCCGAGCAGACCTCAAGAGTCGGACAGGAGACAGGCGTTGTTATGTATGGTAACCGGCTAGCCGTGGATCCGACCAAGGGGCTCGTGACTAACATCCCCGGCATCTACGCAATCGGCGATGCAAATTCGGACAACGTAACGAATGTGCCGCATGCGCTGTTTAGTGGGAAGCGAACGGCAGTGTATTTACACGGTAAGTCGCAAACTGGAGGACCTTCAAGTTCTGAGAGAAGCTTTTGTGCTAATAAATGAGAACAGTCCAAATTGCGCGCGAGGACGGCACAAAGGACGTGGAAGATGGTAATAATAATCCAACGGATAAGAGGGATATGCATGAGGAGGTTCGTTCGTTGTGGGAGAGTGTCAACGGCAGCCCTGATGAGATCCTCTACGCTGGGAACTTTGATCAGGGATTGGAGCCATCAAACAGCTAATTAATGCGAGCATTACGACGCCGTGCAGGCTTGAGATTGGAGAAATGGGGGAATGGAACTTCCAGGTTTGGCTGCAAAACTCGGGTGCTAAACTTTAATCAAGATTCTCTCGTGTCGTCTCCATTCTAGTGGACGCCACGGAACCGGTTGTTAGTCAATGGAATATTCATCCGTTATTAGAAATAAACATGGTGTGAACTTGCAAACACCGGGCTTCGACCTGAGGTACATCGCCTGCAACGTATCCAAGTAAATATATTAGTACGTTTTGAGTTTTAGTCCAGGAGGATCCGTAGCTTCCACTGTTCGAGAGACTAATGCCACAGCTTCCACGATATCAATACTTAAATCTGCCCTGCGGTCTAGGGACATGGTGCTTCCTTGGGCCTCAATTACCAAGAAGATATTCGGTTCTGTTCCTCACTGTTCGTGAGAAGCAACCCCCTCCTCCCTGCCTTTGAACCTAGAACAGTGCTCGATATTAATCGTCCAAGAATTTCCTTGTGGCACTAACGAAGTCCTATCAAACGCTTAGTAAATCTAACGAGAACTCTCGTATAGTCCTCGCGCAACATTGGCCGGGCTAGTGTTTAAGAGATAGGCAAAAAGTGTCGTGGTTTCGAATGTAAATCCGTCAACCTGCTCAAATAGAAAGGCGAGCGAGCCAAGGTGGATCAAGGATGTACAGGGAAATGTGGAAAACCGACTCGATGGTTGCCACCCCTAAACTAACAAGGTGAAATGTATGTCGATTCTTGATTGGCAGTTCTGACCTCCGTGGACAGAAGATTGAGCTGGCGGCCACGATGCCCCAAGTGCTGCCTCGCACTTCGTTTGGCAGTTTTATCCCGCATTGAGCGGTGTCCTCGGATCTGTCAGTACGCGCGATTGAACCATAGCCCATGATCTGCGCCGTGAACATTGCTGGAATTCAAGGCTGATGTCCGCTGGTACACGGATCTACGACAGGATAAAAAGAGCCGTGACTATTTCTGGTACTAATTCGCCGGAAGGGAACCCCACGGCCCCCGTGTTGGTGGCAGCAGCATACAACAAAGACCGGCCACACTCTCCCACGATACGTTCTGACAAAAGCTTTGTAATACTTGTTGAGCCTGAATTCCGTGTCAGTTACATTTAACACAATCTCGGGGTTAGGACGTCGAAAGGACGAAGGTTAGATGCTGAGCGCCATAGCCACCCCGTGGCCCTAGCTTCCAGGAGCTGTCCCCTAGATAACTGTCTTCCTGGCCCTGGCTCGCAGTGCCATCCCAGCATATCACCACTGCTTCTCCCCCGATAGTAGACGCGTACGGCATTCTCAGTGCAAGGTGACAGAGGGGGAGAGTGCATGCGGTCTCAAATTCTACGTGGGATCAGGCGAAGTAGACCAGTTGCCTATCTAGAGTACAAGTATTACTCCGTACACTGATGAGTTTCGTCTTAATACGTGCGCGTACAATTACGCCTAGAACTTCCAACTTTTGTTTTCATCACGCCTCAGGCCGTCTCGACACTGAATGTAGAAATGATCCTTAAGCTCGCAAACACCAGCCTCGCAACCCCGACCGACAGGATCAAACAGTCTAAAAACTGCAATCTTTGAACCTTGATGTCATAATTTTCCGCTCGCGCCCCGCTCGCCTTGACCCACTTGGAACCTTAGGGTCGGCAGAAACTCGAACCTACCAAAACGCGACCTGTTCGTCCACAATCACGGAGATCCTGCTGCAATTGAATCCAACAGATAATTGTGTCCTAGCCTATCTTCCTTCTCCATCACTATGGATACGGAAAGTGCACGGTCCACCCCTTCCGCACCCAGGCAACGCATGGAGCGGACGCGTACTCACCGGGGCCTCACCTGCGCGAACTGCCGTTTGAGAAAGGTATGTGTGAACAGTTCACGTTTTCCTCTATTAATTTCTGGTCGGTTGTTCGCTGATAAAGGGTAGACCCGGTGTGATGGAAGTCAACCGAGCTGCAAGACGTGCGAGGTTTACCGGGACGATTGTCGGTACGAAAAACCGCCGCCCATGTCCCAGATCATCGCCATGGCCAGGAGACTCCAAGAAGCTGAAGAGACTATTGCGGAGCTCAAAAGCGCTATAGCAGCACGACCGCCGCAGCCGCAGAATGTTGGAGCTTCAGTTGATCCCACAGATATACCCGTCGTAGGAGAACGGTCTAGGGGCTATGCACTCCCCAGCAGCTCATTGGACATAAGACACAACTTCGATCGGCCCCCGGGGCGGAGTCCCTCGAAAGAGCCCCTCTCAGAAGAACTTCTGTCTGACTTAAGCCTTGATGAGCATGGAAAAGCAAGTATTCCCGGACATAGTCTCAGTTCTGCCTTAAACACTCGACTTACCATCCTCCGAGCAGATATCCTACCACGGGCCGACGTCGGCCATCCATGACCCTCCTGCGTTGGAGACGTCGTCCCCACATTCTCAGAAATATGATGAGCAGTCGATGAAGTCGAATATTCGCTCACTCCTCACATCTAGCGCGGAAGAGAGTAGGGCCTGGGAGGAGTTCGCGGTGGGCAACGCGTCACTGCAGAGCGACATACCCAGGGACATTATGTCGAAGCTGTTACAGCTCCATTGGGTTTGGATCGCGCCTATGTTCATGTGGGTCTACAGACCGGCCTTTATGCGTATGTCAGGGCTTTTTCCACCCCAAGCACCCCCGTACGACATGGTAGGTTGGTAGGTTAACGCCCAACAGGAGACATGGCTACGGGTGGCCCATACTATTCACAGTTCCTTCTCACCGTTCTGTGCGGACACGCAGCGCGGTTCCATGACGGAAAGATTGGAGAGATGCTTACTTCGCGGGCACGCCTGCTACTGGGTGCGGAGATACAGAAGCCTAGCGCCATACCTACTGTCCAAGGCCTGCTCCAGCTAAGCGCACGGGAACTGGCTTTCGGGTCGACGTCGCAATCGTGGCTTTACAGTGGAATGGCATTTAGGATGGTCAGTGACCTCGGCTTACACCACAATAGCGAGCGCATATTAGCCCTGGGTTACCTCAGCCCCGAGGATCTGGAGATCCGCAGGCGGCTCTTTTGGAGCTGTTATTTCTGGGATAAGTGAGACACATACGGATACTGGGCGGCACTAATTGAGTGGTGGGGCCCGGGCTATGCTGACAACATCTACTCAGGGCCATAAGTCTCTACCTGGGGCGAGCACCGGCTCTCACCGAGCTTCCTTTCGACCACACCCCCGAGTTCTGTGAGTTAGACACCCTAGGCCTACATCGTAGAATTCTAACCAAATCATAGACGATAATTATGCGGAGAACGAGTATTGGTCCCCTCATCATGGAGAATCTATAAACCTCAGCCGCATCTCTGTTGGAGAGTACCCTCCGATGAGGGCACATTCGGTCTCTTGCTTCGAAAATTCTTGCCGTCTTGCCGTGATCTTGAACGACATCATCTGCAAGCTGTATTTGCGCCGCGAGGTTACCGACAATGAACATGTGCTGAAGGGGATTCGCGAGAGGCTGGACGATTGGAGAGAGCGGTCTCCAGGACATCTCAAGTACAACCCGGATGACTTGCCGCAAAGCTGCTGTCCTCCGCACATCCTGACACAGAAGTACCCACTGTCCCTCACCTTCGTTGACCAAGAAAAAATACGCTGACACAAGTCAGTATGCTTTATTACACCATCGTTATCCTCCTACACCGGCCATTTTACTCGTCCCCAGCTCATCATATAGCTTGCCGCCGAGCCGCAAACAGCCTCGAGAAGTTCCTCCTCCTCCTCGAGAAGACCTTTGGCTTTAGTAGAATTACCTATCTCATGGCCTACTGCATCTACACAGGTGCATCCGTGATGACTCACGACGTCAAGACCGGCGATCTTGAGGCCGGCAGGAAGATGCAAACTTTCCTCCGAGCACTGAGGCACGGGATGGTGACGTGCCCGCTACTTCAGAGAAGCCTTCATATCATCACAAATAGCCTCCACTCTGAGAATCCGCGCTCTTCTCTAGACGCCACAGGAACTTCGATCAGCAGCAATACTAACCCTGTAGCGAATAATCATATGGCGTCGAACTACTTGCCTGCTTTCCCATACATGGACCTACAGGTTGGCAACAGCTTCAACGCCAGCGGTAGCATTAACTTACCTGGCATGGATCTCGACGCTTTCTCCATGCTTGACTGCTTCCCCGAGAACCATATCGACACCGCCACTGCAGAGTGGTACATACCTCCATAAATACCACGGGAAGCCAACAGCATTCACTTTGGGTAGCCTTACGTCGGAGGGGGCGTTGCGAGTTGACTAAACCAGCGAGGGTTATCAGCTTTCACTGGCGTGTCTTTTATCTCTAATTTAAGGCATATTATATACATGGGCCTGATCAACTAGAAACCAGGTCAATCGCGTTTACTGCCTCTATATATCTATTTCCTCGCCATGTCGCATGTTCGTCTAACTCTACCTACTGGTAAAACTAGACCTACTCATAGTTAGGCCCGACAATATGTCGCCGCTAAGAGACGTGACGACGATGAATCCAACTTCCATCGGGCTCGCTGGACCCCGCGCAGACTTGGGCACACCCCGAACCGGCGCCTACGAACCCCTACTCGCAGGCAAAGAATCTTCAATTATTATAGCCCTCGGACTTCGTATCGCTGTCATGGCTAGCTATCTTCCTAGCTAGTTGTGCCGAAAGCACTCCTTTGTCCACAGCATCGGTTCTTCTATACCCGGATGCTGTAATTCCCTCTCTTTTCGGGGCTAGTACAAGCGCCAAATAAAGGGCATAACCAGGTTTGAGACGAGCAGGGTACGACCTGGCTCATTGTGGTAGAATACATGTCCATTGGGGTTGTGTAGCTAGCTATTTAAAAGGTACCGCTCGATTGCTTTACTGCCCTATATACAATAAAGTCTTTTCTAAACCTCTAAGTCATCGGATATGCTTCTGGTTTGTTTACTAATTTTCACCTCGGGAAACGTCAGTACCCTAGCATCACTATTGGCAATGTCTGCGTATATGACTCCGGCGCCGGCTCCGGTGTAAGTTCGGCAGTAGCTTCGGAACGGGAATGTTATTACAACACGGCTAACCCCGCGGGCGTAATGCGTGGACCTAAGTAATATACAGCTTCGCATGCGCTGGTGCCAATACACATCACTAGGTAAGGGGACTATGCCGTTTAAGTCCGTCTAGTGCCCGGACTTCGAGCAAGCCCCGTTTCGTACTATAGAGGATCATGAGTGCTGAAACGACCTACTGCACTAGAGAGTGGTACCTCGGCTGCTGGCCAGGCTTCACATTTACCTACGGAGGTGGGTAGACGGACACGCCCTACCCCTATGTCATCACCCATTACACGACCTGTTGCCCAGCATGAGTAAGCCGCACCCAATCACCGGCGGCTTTTTTCTCACGATACTATGTAGGTACCTAGGTAAACAAGAACGGCAAATTGCGTAACAGAGAATACCCTTACAGGTGCAACATACATGGGCGTGTCGGTAGTGCATCAAGGATGGTGGGCAGGACAGTGGTGAACTTTGAGGTATATAGGAACTAGATTTGGTTATAATATATTTGGCTTTTTAATCAAAGATTTTTAATAGAAGTTTTTTATAAGTTAATAAATTTATTGTAAATTTAATTTTGAAATTAGGAGGTCAAATTTCTAAAATTTTAGATCGGGGGGATTTCCATTGCCTACTCTATTACGAGCGTTACTTAAAAACTAAATAGGGTCTGTGCCCGCTCTGTTCTCGGTGATCTCGACGGAACCGGTCCGAACCCCAGAAATAGATCTTCTCTGCTACCAAGGACCGGCGGACTGGGAGGTCGTCAAGGGCGACGAGCTGGACACGTCAACTTGTTTCTACCAGTGCCCAAAATACCTGTACAGCACGCAAGCAAAGACCCAACCTGTGGATTCTGGTAGTTGTGGCTATATGGGAAGCACCTTCGACCACCGGCCTCCTGCCCCAGCAAATGCATAACCAACTCCTCCCCCCGAACCTGCAAAGCCGCCTAGCCATGGGACACTGAGCGACCCGGTCGACCTTTCAAGTGAGTCCTCCCGACCTCATCACCTCCACCCCTACATTAATATGACCTAGCGAGTGCGTTGGAAAACAGGAATGCTATCCAAGATTCCCTGATTTCCAGACCTCAACCCCGCAGTTTGGCTTGTAGAAAAGCGGCAATGTATCCGTTCCGAGTCATCCTAGGAGGCTACCATTGAGCGATGGCAGCTACGTTTTACTAAATTCTAGGTTGAGAAATCGAAGCGAAGGGGCGACCTAACCTTCTCCAGTTCTATAAATATTGAAGAGAAAAATATCTCAAATGGCTGCCTATTTTCTGGGCATCATAAATCTTTTGGATGGGCACTGTCTTGGCCCATGTCGAAACTAGACTTGCCACAAAATTTACGCATGCCCTCGAGCAGACAACGGTGGAAGACTCAAGAATTCCTTCACGGATATCGTGGTCGTTTGTATTGCGCGGCCTGCGTACCTCGTTGGAGACAGACTAGTACGAGCTGCTAGCCCTGCAGCACATCCCCCGGTACGTGCTACTTCACTTTTAATGGCCAACCGTAGAGGTCCAATGCGCCTTCGACCATTACTTCAAGTAAAACTAATCCCTGTTCTCCCTATATCCCGCCCGGGCACAGAGTTATTCGTAACTGACTAACAATATCTGCATCGGCTGACTCTCCAATGACCACGGCGTCTGTTCCCAGCGCATAGCGCAGGGCCGTGGTCTTCCGGGAGAATTACTGGTAGGGTGGGACGCTTACTCTTCTCCGTAAATATTGAGTCGATATTGTCCCTATGATACCTGAGTAGGTATTCTGAGGCCCTGGCTGCCCTGCTGCCATACGATGCTATCAAGTTATAGGCTTGTAGCCGTTGGTTAATTCTTTTAGTTTTGTAATGAATACTAGCCAAACCATCCGAACCATCTGCGAAAGAGGAGACAACTGTTCGCCCCTCCTGCAAAATCATGCTTTATCTTCAACTCTATTGCTCGTTTACAGCTACTTTTCTGTTTCCTTTATATTTTCCCAGCCATGGGCTACCTTCACCTCGACTTGCCGGTTATCACGACCGCCTTTCAATGGTGTAAAGATACAATCAACACAATGTACGTACAGTACTTGCACGACGTCCACTATCTACTTACTTATCTAAGGTATAGAGACCAAGAAAATGGTGGTATTAAAAAGGGGTGTGACGTACCACTCAGTAATGGGTACTCATCTTAGTTTAGTGCGCGTGTACTCCGTACTGTATATGACCAAGCTCCTAATCCACTCCTGTGGCCAATCGCTCGGCTCCCCACTCAGGTGACAAGACGATGACGTGAGATTTGGCCGATCGCCCCCTCAAATTGTTATTCAGTTGGACTGCGTCGATTTCACCGGACATATTTCGAAAAGTGTCCTCATTTGCCGACTGAACAAAGAAAGTACCTACACTCACCATACATTTGCTCCATTACTTGCCCAGCTAGAGTTGCATTGGTGCTTATCTTGATTATTTCCCCGCTCTAAAATTGACCCGCCTACTAGAACGATGGTTGATTCAGAAGATCACGTCGTAAAGGCGCTGAGGAACTACTCAACGTAACCCACCCCCGACTTTCTCTCCTAATGCTGTCGTCCTGTGTTTATTCCCTCGGGGCTAACAGTTAAGCTAGGTGTGATGTCTCAGATGCTCTCTGCAAGTTGAATGTCCGCAACGGCGGCTTCCTATCCGGGATCACTATGTGGTCTCCTCAAAGACAGGATGGACCTACCAGGATGGTTGGCCCGGCATACACGGTCAAATATGTGCCGCTGGATGACCCAGCTCCTAAGTACTCGACCCATTACGTGTGTCAGCTCCCTCCGCTTCCCCAGCCCTTTTTGGAAAGCCCGCTTACCTTGCAAACGGGAAAAAGTCATTTGGACTAACGCACCCAGATTGACTCCGTTCCCGAAGGCGCCGTCATCTTCGTCTCTTGCCCACCAAAGACGCCAAATGCTGTCTTCGGCGGGCTAATGTCTGCGAGGGCATGCGCGAGCAAGGCCGTCGGTGCCGTTGTCGATGGTCGATTCCGAGATCTCCAAGAGCAGAGGGAGCTAAATTTTGCGGTCAGTCGGTACCTATATACTTCTGCCACAGCACAACCAAGAGCAAGGACACAGCAAGAAGGAATATGTAATCGCTAACAGCCCAGGACAGATGTTTGGACGGGACGTCGGCACTGCGCCGCCGTATGAGGTAGTCAAGGTTACGGCAGTTAATGTCCCCGTCAAGCTACAGACCGACGAACAGGACATAACGGTGAACCCAGGAGACTACCTGATGGGCGACCTCAACGGCGTCGTTGTTATCCCGAGGGACCTAGCTGAAGAGACCCTTCCCCTAATGGCAAAACAGGTGGAGGCGGACTCGAACATGGCGGTCGAGATTAACATGGGTGTGAGTTTCACGGAGGCAGCGAAGAAATTCAGGATGTAAAAGTCAGTCTCCGCACCGTGTGATATAGCGATGCGCAGTGGGTGTCGTTGGATGTGGTGCAAATAGGGCATGCGGATGTATTTCCGGTCAAAAAAGGAATGACAGGAGTTTTCCGGTTTCGAGCGGCCTCGGCAATTTGACGGACTTAGCCAACCTGGTACCCATGAGCCTACTGTAATTCAAAGCACTCAAATACGTAGCTCCTGCAATATTGTGAAGCGTCTACTGTACGACTTGTGTCGAATTTTCAGTCGCACTGTCTTCGAAGCCTCAGCGGGGTGATGCGATTGAAACGAGCGCACGGGCCATACGCGATTTCACAGCTCCGTCACAATATTCTCTCGCGTCAAGGCTTCTCGACCTCTCCCCACCCACCTCGCAAGCAGAATATCGAGTTTAGACAGTCCGAGGTGAATCGAAATGGTGTGGACAACCCTTCCTACGTTCCCACTAATACTATTTGGCGTCGTCGAGCCTCTTCTGCTGTGAGTGGTAGACTTTGGTGCCCTGCAGCGATTGCGAGTGCTGGTCCACCGGTCCCAGGGCGCTCATTCAACCGAGACCATGTGCAACTCACTGCTGACACGATCTTCGTCTAGAGTCTGGGCCTACACCATCTCGATCTTCGACCCTTCCCGCTTCTTTACGATGCAGGTTCCCGATGCCCCCCTTGAGTCCTCCGATCTCCAGCCACAAGCCCTCGTCCTCTCCCTTCAAATGGGCAACGTCCTCCTCCTCCTCGCCGCGATGGCAGTTATCTGCTGTTGGACGCCTCGCTCTTCTACATCAAAGTGGTACCTGATCTCCGTGGCGTTCGCCGACTATGGCCACATCTACGGTACCTATGCGGGGATGGGACGCGACGCCTTCCTTGATGTTCGTTGCTGGAACGACGCCGTCTGGGGTAGTGTTGGCGCGAGTGCCGTCCTCAATATCGCTCGGTGGCTTACGGTGTTCGGCGCGTTTGGCGGGTTGACAGAAGGCGGCGAAACCGCAATTGCTGGGACTAAGAAGCGTGTATAGTGGCTCTATTTTCGATGACATCGAAGTCCGGGAAGGGCGGATTTAGCGAACGATAAATCTCCATGCCAACCGGAAGTTTCGAGCCCCATGGGCACCTGTGGTGCACCGACTACACTTCTGCTTCTGGGCGAACTTCCAGACCCAGCTTGCGTCGTGCTATTTCTCGCGTGGTCCGAGATTTTGAGGGTTGTGAGACTTACCCCTCCTAGGTCTCCCCTAATCATCCGCACCGGCACAGGTTTTCAGGTCAGAGCCACTTGCGATTGGGGCAACATAGTACTCGAAAAGATACAACTCCAGGGCCCGTGTTTCCTCTCTGTATTCGTGCCCTAGACTCTCTGGCATAGATGTTCAAATCTCCTCAACATAGGGCTACGAGCCGAGGGGCAAGCGTCGGTGGGTAGACACGCTGTAGTGGCCCTCGGCGGGTAGATGGTGTGGCTTATCCTGGCTGGAGGACTACAATGAGCCATAACTCTTACGATTCCTTATCTCCTTGCCATTGCTACGCTCATGTGACGCATCTCACCTCGACGGCACTCCTTTACAGTTCACGACTGCTATAGATATTTCTCAGACAGCTATACATCGTTGTTCTGTCCCTTCTTCCCCTTCGTCGACTCAAAAGCTATGACTGCATCATAGCCTACCTTGTCGCTCCAAGCTTCTTCGATGCATTGCGTCGGATCAGACCATAACAGCAGATGTTTTCAAAGGCCAAATTGTGTTTAAAGCGGTTCAGTCCGCCATTTGGTATATCTCGTTAATACATGTCTTCACAACCGCGTCCCAGACCCGGGAATGGTGGGCCTAACCAGTCAAGAGATCAACCCCCGGCAGATGAAAGCTCCTCAATCAAAAGTCTAAATGCCGTTTTCTGGGGTGATCACTAGGACAAGAAGCCCGAAGTCATCGGGATGAGGTTCTTCCCTAACCAGCGACGATAAGGTATAGTCACGTATCCTTCGTGGTGCTCACCTATCCTTAAGCCTCGGGCTTCTGGCCGTCGACAACTCGCCTTGGCCCAAATTGTCAGACTCTTTACTCCGACCGCGAGAGGAGCAGCAGTAATGAAGGACACTTACACGTAGAGGTAGGCGTGTATGTTAGGATCTTTGAGCTCCTGCCGAACCTCGTGCAGGTACAACTGGGTTGCTTCCGTGGACCACTACAATGTTGTTAGTGCTATCCTAGGCACGCAATGCGCAGCCGCCAACCTAGTAGGGTTTGATAGGGACATATGCTCACGTTTAACAGGTCTTTTAGGGCCCGGAGCACAAACCCCTCAAGTCCCTCTTCGAGAAACATGCGGTTCCACGCGCCCCACTGCTTGAGTGTCTTTTCCCTGGCCCACGGGCCTATCGGCACTTTGATGCAACGCTCACGGACATTGACAAAGCCTGCGGCCTCAATCGACTCACGTGCCTCTTCGGATGCTTTGAATGACATCCCCGTGATGCTGCCTACCTTCATGAACAAGTCCCACCATCTTGCTAGGGCCGATCCCGGCTTCACAGTGTCGTCATCTGATAGCGCCAAGCCCGACATCTCAACCTGTTCAACCCAACCCCCGGGTTTGATATGCCTAATTACTCGGTGAGCGGGTTTTGAGCATTTTCAATGGGGCCGGGGATCAGGAGGAGCAACCCACTTTATCGCCTTCTTATGGAACTCGACCCAGTCAGGAACACATCCAGTCAGAGAACGCACATGAACAAAGTCGAACAAGTTTTCCTGGTAGGTCCACTCCAGGTTGACGTCGTCGACCTCGAAGTGGCAGTTAGGCGGCACGAACCTCGGCTGGATAGGAGATAAGTCGACGCCGGTGACTTTGGCCGATGGGTGTGCATCAGCAAAATCACTAGGGTTTTAGTCAGAAATTAAGAGTAGCCGCCGAAACAGTGTTTATGGATCCAATTCGAATCACTTACATGGCCCAGATTCCAGTGCCGCACCCAACATCGAGCACCTCCTACATCCAGAGTAAGCACGAGCAGGAATTAGCTAGGAATGCCTCGGGAAAGGAGCAGCTAGGGATATACATGAGGATCTTGCCGGATCGGCGCGAGGTAGAGCTTGCCGTCAAGTATCAGCTGGTGCATTGCGTGGCTAGTATACCTAGTTAGGAACCGGTCTGGAAACCCTTGGTAAGGGATAAGAGATTTGCCGAACGACACCTACACAAGATCCTCGGCTGCCTGCTGTTTGTCGTCATTTGGGGCCCTGGAAAACACTTAAAGTCAGCTACTCTTGGGTGCAGCGGTGAAACCTGGGGCGGGGAGTTACCAGTATTTGTTGTTCTGGAATGCGTGGTATCGCCGCCCGTTTTCAAACTTGAATTTCTCGATCGACGACTTGAGTGACGTAGTATCGCTCTCTCTGGTCCTGTTGCCGGTATCAGCAATAACCGCGGGGCGCTACTATATATACCGCGGAGGTCTTACGACGCAGCATAGGCCGAATCAATATCCGCGGTCTCCTGCGAGGTGAGTCCACACGCCGTTAACACAATGCATGCATACTTGAATGGAAGGCAAACCAGCGGACTCACCACCTCAATGGCGTTCGAAACCACCTCGACCGACCCAGGTGACTGAGGTGAATTGGGCGTCTTGGCCGACTGGGGGGATCTGACTGACTGAGGGGACTTAGCCGCTCGAGGAGAGTTGGACGCCGAAGCAGGGTTGGCCAACTGAGGGTCATTGGATGTCGGCGGAGAAGACATCTCTATGCAGAAGACGCGTAGCTAGGAGTGTTAATGTAAAACACGAAAATCAGAGTGAAGGAAAGGAAGCAACGCCGGAGCCTGGTTGGATCCTCGACAGTAACATTGAGACAAGAGCGTCCTTTTAGGGATAAGTTATAATCTCGAACCTCAACGAACGCCATGGGACGAGGGCCACATTGCGTGGAACGCTGTTGACAGGGCCGGAGCCGGGGAGCACAGGGAGTGGCCCCCGGACCCACCGTGCTCAACGAGGCAAGCCGGGAAGTATAAACGTGACCTGTCAATTCCTCCTGCACAAAAATGGTCGACAAATCCCTGATTCGTTGTGCGGCCAATGGGATGGCATCCGCCTGCCTCCAGATCAGCCGTTATGAGCTGTTGGCCTCAAAACGGTGAGGGGGAGGACGCACAATAACGGGACCCCCCATGCTTCGCTGGCGTGGCTATCCTCAGTTGGCTATTCCCCGCTTTAACCCCAAACGCTCCTGTTGCGTTATCTACCAGGAAAGTTGATTGCGGCAAATTTCCCGGGCGCAGTCCCATCAAGCCCGAGGACCACCGCAAACTGCAATGCGAACCTCCAGCTGGGAGCTGTCGCCAATTCGCTGCAGGCGTAGAACCTACGAACGTCTTAGTTCAACCAATATTTTAACACGTAGGTGTCTAGCGTTTTGGTTTTTTTTCTGTTTGGTGTTCTCTATTGTATTTTGTTAGCATCCTTTCGCTTTTTAAGCTACTCGTGGCCATGCAGGAGTGTGAAATGCCTATTTCAGTAACCAGAAATGTAATATTTAAAATATTTGCCCTTCCATAGCATGACGTTGCAATGCGTAATTCAGCCGTCGTGTGCTAGGAACTATACACAGCGGCGTGGCTCGACTTGTTCATATGAAAATACGTTGTACCCGTCCACAGCTCTGGAGGCATAAGTGACAGGAGCTAACTGGACCCACCGGCCTTCTGGGCGTCGGTGAGGTAGACATTGCATTCTTCATTCTGAGTTGGTGCGTAGGGTTACGGTAGTGCTGTGTAAACATTCCTCTACTCTGCTAGGTAGGTAGCTTTCCGGGATGTTTGGTCGAAGACAGGCAGTCTGATGACATCCTGCGTAGATCGGTAATTGGATTTGCTATCTACTAGGTACCTAACTACTAGTGATGCAGACTTTTGATATTCCCACTCTATCGACTTGGCTTCAGGATTTGGAGGAGATAACGTGCGAAATATCGATGAAGTCAAAAGCGTGCCAGTGATAAATTGGGCAAGGTTAACAAGGTATCGAGCACTGATGTATTTAGTTGCTCGCCTCTGCGATTGTAGTATTGTACACCACTCTTGACGCATTATATCACGCTTTCTTTAATCCATTTGTCAAAATGGTTCACCCGTCGATGACGGTATCGTGCGCCTCCGGTTCGGAAAATGCCACAAATGCGTCTCCGCCGGGTGTAAGGATACGCATACGGCTACAAGTGGCTGCCTTAATGCTATTATTACGTTTGAGATTAATGACATGGTTGGTGCTGTCTGTCACTATATTAATGAAGAGGTTCGGACCTTTAGTACCGTCATCGCCACTGTGCAAGATGTACGGACTGTGGACTTGCCGATCCGATAGAGTGGTTGCTAAACCCGCAGCCGGAACTCTATGTCTCAAGAGTAGCTGGTAACCAAGGTGCAAAACTTTTACTGCCACTGTCTGTTTTTTTGGAGAAGGTCCTGAGTAAGTGTGGGACTTTTAGGAGACTACCCTGAACTAAAGGGGAGGAGAGTAGGAAATATAGCAAGGGGACGTGTAGGATACGCTTGGATAGGGGTTTAGCTCACTAGCTCTGGACCCAAACTCTCTTAATGGGATACGTATATCTCTCTTCGAAGGTATCTGAGTTTGTGATTCGGGTGTTAGTTATGGGGACGTGGACACTACTTGTGCCATTCAACTATGGGTAGGCATCTGTACGCCTGGCCGAGGTCTTGTAGTAGCTATAACCACGCCTGTACGTCCCGTTAAGGTTGAGACGGGAACTGATACCAAAGGATAGGTTGTTTAGATACCCCTGCGACGCGGTGTAGGCGTAGTAATCGCGATTGGACAGCCTTAGTTTATGGGAACATCTTTGCAATGAGAGTTTCGGGGGACATATAAATTGGTGGAGGGGACGACGGAGGGCAGTGTGATTGTAGTTCCTATCAGCCAAATAAGAACATTAGTCTTCGCATGAGGATAATCTGTTGATTGCGACTTTCAACTTGATCGGTGAACCGTCATCCTATGTAGTCGACGGCTTGTAACGGTCGAATGGCATATTCATAAGTGAGTAGCTTGCTGCTAATTACACAGTGTAACAATTACCGAGACCACTTTCGAACGCATGTGTTATATGCTTATGGAGGTAAGGGTCTTGCTTCTGTGCCCCAATTACTCAGTACTATACAAGGACTCGAGAACTTGAACCAACTAATGTACACTCCGAATATTTTCGAGCTTTGTTCTTTTCTAGCGACGATGAAGACGTTAACAACCCAATGGCTGACGGAGACCAGCGTGGTGGTCAAGTGTGAGCCGGAGTAAACCGAAACGCCGCTCTATCTTAGGACTGGGGTAGCAATGTAAAAAAATCAAAAACTAGAAGGGAAATATACCGGTTGTCTTTGTTAAGATGGTTTGGTGCCGCTGAAATGTCCGACATTGATGAAGAAGCTAAGGATACATTCAAGCTAGTTCCAGAAAGTGAGACGATCATTAGCAATAAACTTAGCAACCTATGGTCGCGTAAAGGTAATTGACTCAGGTCTAGGCAGAGGTAAGAAATAACGTATGGGGAAGTAGCCAGCACCACTTAGTGTTGGTTGCGCTGCGAACTCCATCCTCGCCCCCTTTGCCGTCCAACTGTTTCGACTCGAAACCCGAGTTCCTCCATTTTTTCGATATTTAGGACTCCTCGTCCATCAAACACCCATCTTGGCGTTGGCATATGATAGCTTATCTTGGCCCAGTCAACTGCTATCGTTGGCCGATGCGTCCCTCCCGATCCAAAAACACCCGCTTGTCCTAGAGACTTTTCACGGTTACAGTCCAGACACGATTCCATGCAGATAGGAACAGTCTGAAGTCTATCGAGTGTGTCGGGTGATACACAACTTGGCTGTCCGACTACCGGACGGGTAGCTGGTAACGACCGGGCGAGACAACTATGGAGTGCCAAAAGCTCGCTCTCTGTCGGCTCTACCCTCTCGATTTGTTTCGATGGTGCCAATCGTGGCAATTCCTTTTCCGAAGTCAACTTTGGTGCAGCAATGCCTGAAGTGCTAAATTCGTCCGCGTCGGTAGTAACCAGGATCGCATCACACCCGAGGCAAGCCTGGTACACATTCGCATAAACCGCCACAGGTCCTCCGTTCTTTTTCAACACTGGGCCATTGCAACCTAGGAGACCCTCAATTTCATCCTCAATGCGAGCTGGGACGCAACAGGGATCAAATACGGACACTTCGAGTGGATCTTCGTCTAATAGGGAACGAATTATCTCGAATGCCGGTGACTCTCTGGTATCGTTTGTGTTTTTCTTGAACGAGTATCCGAAGATAGCCACTTTCTTCCCTCTCAGCGTGTTATTTAAACACTTTATGACCCGCGACGTGAACCGATTTCGTGCGAATTCGTTCATCGTCACAACACTTTTCCAGTAAGCGCCCACTTCTGGTAGGTCGAGGGACTGTGAAAGATAAACCAAGCTGAGGAGATCTTTTTTGAAACAGCTTCCTCCGAATCCGATACCCGCCGTCAAAAACCTCCGGCCAATTCGCGGGTCTGCACCAGCAGCAGTGGATACTTCGTCTACGTCTGCCCCAGTTGCTTCGCAGATAGCGGCGATGCTGTTGATGCTGCTAATGCGCTGAGCTAGCATACTGTTGGCGACGAGCTTGGCAAGTTCGGAGCTGAACACGTTTGTCGTGATTATGCGGGAGTGAGGAATCCAGGCAGCATAGACGGACGCCAAAGTATTCGCAGCCTGATATCCGGCAGGGGTCGGACTTGAACCAATCAGGACTCGGTCTGGTGAGAGGAGGTCGTTGATGGCCGTCCCTGCAGCCAAAAACTCGGGGTTGCTAAGGATCTCGAATCGGACGCCTGGGCGGTGAAGCTCGAGCTGAGTTCACCTGTTAGGCCGGCCAAACGTGCCATAAATCAACGGGGTCGGGAATGTTTAGCTCACAGTATTCTCGACAAACTGCGCCGTCCTGCAGGGCACCGTTGACTTCTCCACAATGATGGCGCCCGGTCGCGCGTTTTTCGCAACCACAACAGTCACCGCTTCAAACGCCGTCATGTCCGTAGCTGTCCCAGCTCCAGATCCGCGAGCTTTCGTAGGAGTATTGACAGCTATAAAGACAATATCTGCCTCCCTGATAGACCTTTCCACATCTGTTGTGAAGAAGAGGTTCGGTTTACGAGCTGCATTGACCACAAGTTTCTCGCCATGACCGACGGGGTGGCCGCCAGATTTGAGCGAGGAGACAGCTGCGCCGGAGACCGAATGTAGAGGCCCCTCGTGTTGAACAGAATTATTCGAAGCAGCAATACATTCTTTCAGTCCGTCCCGAGCGACACGTACAAAATCGTTCAGACCGGGCTCGTATATCGGGAGGTGTTTAGAATTCCATCGGCGAATTCGTGTTTCGTCTTTATCAACCACTGTGACACGTACATCGGGGTTCCAGAAGGCGACAACCGATGCGGTCGGCCCCCCTGCGCAACTATTAGTTCGCTGATCGATACCACGCACCGTGTGTGTGATCATGCGTAGGTCCAGGTTTCCTTACCGACATACCCAGCACCAATACAGCAGATATTGCGAACGGGGAAGGCGCGCCCTTGCGCGTCAAGCGTCGCTGACGACAATGAGATGCCCGGGATGTGGGACTTGACGGTAAATCCCCCTCTTTCAGAGTCTTTGGTCTCTCCGTT
>Ga0164242_10000835_pt1 | contig 36723 bp, 32 predicted proteins | sample OricomgcompostMG_FD_108783 | JGI IMG/M metagenome (GOLD analysis project Ga0164242, IMG submission 108783) | Miracle-Growth compost microbial communities from Emeryville, California, USA - Original compost - Miracle growth compost (MG) ... | reverse complement strand
CCACAACAACGCGAAGGAACACCCGGGGTGGAGTGTGTCCAGAGGCCGCGACGGCACCACCACGGTGACCACCCCCACCGGACGGCGCGTCACCGGGATCACGACCCCGCTCCCACACGATCCGGACCGACGGGACACCCCGTTCCTCGGAGATGAGCAGGATCCTCCGCCCAGAAGCGTCGCGCAGGCCCGGCCACCCCTGCTCCTGCCCGTCGTGCGCCCGCGTTCGGCGGACCGGAAGACCGCGCTGGAGTCCGCGCTGCGCCTCAGACTCGGGCCGGTGCCGCCGGTCACCGTCGACCCCTCACTGCTCACGCGGCCCGCGTAGAATCGGCGCCGTGCGTCTGCTGATCATCGACACCTCCTCCGTCGTCTCCGTGGCAGCGGTGACCCTCCCGGAGGACGGTGCCACCCCCACGGTGCACTCCACCTTCATCGGTACCGGCACACACCGCCACGCCGAGGACCTCACGCCCGCCGTGGCCCGCGTCCTCTCCGAAGCAGGCTGGGACCGGCCCGACGCCGTCCTCGCAGGCGAGGGGCCCGGCCCCTTCACCGGTCTGCGCGTCGGCCTGGCCACCGCCCAGACCCTCGCCTTCGCGTGGGACGTCCCCGTCTTCGGGGCCTGCTCGCTCGACGCCGTCGCCTACGCCGTGGCCCAACAGCACCACGAACCCTTCATCGCCACCCTGGACGCTCGCCGCAAGGAGCTCTACTGGGCCTGCTATGACGCGCAGGGAACCCGCACCGACGCTCCCCACGTCGGCAAGGTCGCTGTCCTCCCTGACCTCCCCGTCGCCGGCGCAGGCGTCACGGCCCGCGCGCAGGAGATCGCGGACGCCGGCGTCCGCGTCCTGGACGGCACCGCCACCCAGGTGGCTGACGCCGCCGACCTCGCCCTCGCCTGGTGGGCCGTCGGGGCCCCACGCACGGCACCGGTGGCTCGCTACCTGCGCGAGTCCGACGCCGTCGTGCCCTCCTCCATGGCCGGCGTCGATACGCACGCCGGAGCCGCGCCGAGCGCCGGCGTCGACACCCGACCCGGGGCCGCGCGGTGAGCGCCCCGGCCCTGCCGGACGCCGACGCCGCGACGCTGGAGACGGTGCCCGCCGGCTACCGCGTGGTCGCCCTCGGCCCCGCCGACGTGGACGCACTCTCGGAACTCGAGACGCGGCTCTTTCCTGCGGACGCCTGGCCCACCGAGATGTTCCGCGACGAACTCGCCCACCCGGAGTGGCGCCGCTACTGGGGCCTCACGACCCAGGACGGCGAACTCATCGGCTACGCGGGCGCCCAGTACTCCCCGCGCCTCGCCGACGTCCAGACGATCGCCGTGCTCCCGTTGCACGAGGGCCGCGGGCTCGGCACCTTCCTGCTGCGGCTCATGATCGAACGGGCCACGGCCTGGGGCGCCACCGACCTGATGCTGGAGGTCCGCGTGGACAACCCCCGCGCCATCGCGCTGTACGAACGCCACGGCTTCCGGCGCATCCACGTGCGCCCCGGCTACTACCAGGACGGCACGGACGCCGCCATCATGAGCAAGGCATTGCACCACGAGCAGGAGGGAACGGCATGAGCCAGAGCGAACCACTGGTCCTCGGCATCGAATCCAGCTGCGACGAGACCGGCGTCGGGATCGTGCGCGGCAGCGAACTGCTCGCCAACGCCGTGGCGTCCTCGATGGAGGAGCACGTCCGCTTCGGCGGCGTCATCCCCGAGATCGCCTCCCGCGCGCACCTCGAGGCCCTCGTCCCCACCCTCCGCGAGGCCCTGGACACCGCCGGCGTCACCCTGCGGGACCTGGACGCCATCGCCGTCACCGCCGGCCCCGGCCTGGCCGGCGCCCTCATGGTCGGCGTCGCCGGCGCCAAGGCCCTCGCCCTCGCCACCGGCAAGCCGCTCTACGCCGTCAACCACCTCGTGGCCCACGTCGGAGTCGGCGCCCTCGAGGGCGGCGCGCTGCCCGCCTCCCTCGGCGCCCTGCTGGTCTCCGGCGGCCACACGGAGATCCTGCGCGTCACCTCGCTCAGCTCCGACGTCGAGCTCCTCGGCTCCACCATCGACGACGCGGCGGGGGAGGCCTACGACAAGGTCGCCCGTCTCCTCGGCCTGCCCTACCCGGGTGGCCCCGTCATCGATCGCCTCGCCTCAGAGGGCAACCCGAAGGCCATCCGCTTCCCCCGCGGACTCACGCTCGGCAAGTTCATGGGGACCGCGGAGGAGCCGGGCAAGCACCGCTACGACTTCTCCTTCTCCGGCCTGAAGACCGCCGTGGCCCGCTTCGTGGAGGACTGCCGCGCCCGCGGCGCGGAGATCCCCGTCGCCGACGTCGCCGCGTCCTTCCAGGAGGCCGTCGTCGACGTGATCACCCGCAAGGCCGTCCTCGCCTGCACCGAACAGGGCCTCGATACCCTGCTGCTCGGCGGCGGGGTCGCCGCCAATTCACGGCTGCGCGAGCTCTTGGCAGCACGCTGTCAGTCCGCCGGCATCACGCTGCGCGTGCCGCGCCCCGGCCTGTGCACGGACAACGGGGCGATGATCGCCGCCCTCGGCGCCCGGCTGGTGGCCGACGGCGTCGCCCCCACCGGCGGGGCCTTCGCCACGGACACGGGGCTACCGCCCTCCGTCGTGTCCATGCCGCCGGCTGCCTGAGCGCCGGCCGCCTGAGGACCTCAGTGCGCGACGGCGTGCGGGCACCACAGTGCGACGCCCGCCCGTGTGCCCGGGATCGTCAGCTCTGTCGCAGCCGCCGCGTGTTCTCCAGGACCACCTCGCGCAGGTCCCCACCGTGCTGCCCGGCCGTGGCGCGCTGACGCTGGTAGCCAGCGCCGCCCGTGACGATGTCCCAGACCGAGGCGAGCTCGTCCTCGCAACCCAGCCTCCGCGCCGTCGGGCTCAGACGCGTCAACTCATCCGCCAGGTGCTCGGTGACCAGCTGCTCGTGGCCGGCCGAGTCCAGGATGATGATCGCGTCCAGGCCGTAGCGCGCCGCCCGCCACTTGTTCTCCACCCTGAACCACGGGTTCATGACCGGGATGTGGCGCCCGGCATCCAGCTGCGCCGACATGTCGGAGACGAGGCACTGCGTGAGCGCCGTGATGGCCGCGACGTCGTGCAAGGAGTCGAGCCCGTCGCAGATGCGCATCTCCACCGTGCCGAAGCGCGGCACGGGCCGCACGTCCCAGCGGATCTCGTTCAGCTCGTCCACCACGCCGGTGTGCATCATGTCCGCCACGTACTTCTCGTACTCGCCCCACTGGTCGAAGTGGAACGGCAGCCCGCCCGTGGGCAGCTGCTGGAACATGAGCGAACGCTGCGACGCGTACCCCGTGTCGTCCCCGCCCCAGTACGGCGAGGACGCGGAGAGCGCCAGCAGGTGCGGCTGGTAGTTGATCAGCCCGTCCACGATCGGCAGGGCCTTCGCCGCCGCGTCGATCCCCACGTGCACGTGCACGCCGTAGATGACCATCTGCCGACCCCACCACTGCGTGCGGTCGATCAGCTTGGCGTAGCGCTCCTTGTCCGTCACCGGCTGACTCGTCGGGGCCGCGAACGGGTGGGAGCCGGCGCAGTACAGCTCCACTCCCAGCGGATCCGTGATGCCGCGGACCTCGGCGAGGGTCTCGGCGAGCTCGGCGCGGGCGTCAGCCACGGAGGTGTGCACGCCGGTGACGATCTCCACGGTGTTGGTGAGCAGTTCCTGCGTGACGCGGGGGTGCTCCTCCTCCGGGTGGTGACCGGCGGCGGCCTTCACGCCGTCCAGCACCTCCTGCGCCACCGAGCGCAGCTCGGCGCTCTGAGAGTCCACGAGGGCGATCTCCCACTCGACGCCGAGGGTGTCGGCGGCGGAGTGCGCGAAGTCGATGGTCATGGCTCCCCTTCCGTGGACCGGGCACCCGTGGCTCGGGTGCCCGGACACGATCCTAGGGCTCGCGCGGGGATGCCCCGTTCAGGCCGCGCGGGAGGCCGCGCTCAGGCCGCGCGGGAGGCGCCAGGGCGGTAGAGCAGGATGGATCCGGCCATGGTGCGCACGCGGATCTCGGCCGTGCGCTCGCCGCGCGGCCCGTCCGTCGGTGTGAGTTCGTTGACGACCTTGCCCGCGTGGGTCTGCGCGTCCACCCAGGGCGAGACGCCGGCAGCCACCCCGACAGTGATCCGACCGTTGGAGGTGTTCGCCGTGAGTGCTCCGCCGCCCACGGACCCGACCCGGATGGAGCCGTTGGTGGTGCGCAGCGTGACGTCGCCGTCCACCTCGTCCACGTGCAGGGACCCGTTGGCGGTCTCCGCCTGCAGCACGGGTCCGGCCTTCCGCACGCGCACGGCCCCGTTGGAGGTGTGGATCTCCGCGACCCCGCCGAGCTGTTCGGCCCTCACGGCGCCGGAGGCGGTGCGCAGGCGGCATTCGCCGGTCACCGTGCCCAGCGTGATGGCCCCGTTGGACGTCTCGGCGTCCAGTTCCGCGGCGCCCTCGACGGAGAGGGAGCCGTTGCCGGTGCGCAGCGTGCACGCGCCGAGGTCGCCGGTGGCGCGCACGGCGCCGTTGCCGGTGTCGGAGTCGACGCGGGTGCCCACGGGCACGGTCGCGGTGATGCGCACAGTGCCGGAATCGAGGAACGACGCCGGCGGCGCCGTGACGCTGACGTCCTCGCCCTCGCGCGTGGTGTGCACGCGATCGGCGGCGCGCTGATCGGCCGGGCGCCAGGCATGGCCGGGCGCGACCTCCACGGTGATGGTGTCGGTCTCGGCGGTGGTGATGAGCAGGTGGGCGGACGGGACGCTGACGTTCAGCGTGGGGGAGGGGGCGTTCATGGCGGTGTCCTTCAGTTCATCCAGCCCGTGACGTGGCGGGTCGGTGGGGTGGTCCTGGAACGGTTCCGCTCGTCGCTGCCGCCGGCGAGGGCGGTGGCGACGGCGCGGACGAGCCAGGCGTTCAGGGACAGCCCGGCGCGGGTGGCTGCGGCCTCCGCGCGGGTCTTGAGGTGCTCGGGCAGGCGCAGGCTGTAGCGGGCGGTCTCGCCGTCGGTGGTGGGTGGGTCCGCTTGCACGACGTCGGGGGTGCCGGCGGGTGCCTGCGTCGCCTGCGTGGGGATCGAGTCGGGGTCGACAGGCGTCGTGTCCCACCCGCTCGCGACGAGTCGGGGCTCGCCGCCGGAGAGCTGGAGGGTGACGGTGCCGGCCGCACTCTCGGCGGCGAGCTCGGCATTGAGCTCGTCCGTGGCCTGGGAGAGGGCGGTGATCAGGGCCAGGCGCAGGGAGGAGTCGAGGGCCGCCGCGAGGCGTTCTGCCTCGCTCGCGGCGGGGGACTGCTCCGGGAGGGCGGCGGCGAGATCGCGCTGGACGGCGGCGACGGAGGGATCGAGCTGCATGACATCATCATGATGTCATCGTGGCGTCACGTCAAGGGTTCCACCTCAATGGCCACGCGGCGCTGCCCCAGCCGCGTGAGCACGAGCGTGGCGGTGCGACCGCCCTTGGTCTTCCCGCGACCCGTCATGATGTCGCGACGCAGCTGCTCCGGCGTGACATCGACGCCACGCTTCTTCACGTCCAGTCGCCCCACGTCGGTGCTGCGCGCCCAGGCGCGCAACTGCTTCACGTGCAGCGGGTGCACGTTCAGTACCCGGTACCCGCGGGCGAACGGGGTGGCCGTGGCGGTGGTGGAGGTCAGGTAGGCGATGCGCTCGTCCAGGCCGGTGGCGCCGATCCGTTCGGCCAGGTCGGCGACCAGGCCGGCCCGGATCACCGCACCGTCCGGCTCGTACAGGAAGTCCGCGAGCTCGCCCGCCTCCAGTCGAGCCGCCTCCGGGTCCTCGTCGGGGAAGCCCGTGGCCGCGCTCAGCTCGGCCGCGCCGTCGGCACCGAGCACCAGCGCGGCGCGGCGGACGTCGGGGCGGCGCGGGGCGTTGAACCAGAGCGTCGCCTCCACGACGCTGCCAGCGTCGGAGAGCCACACGGACTCCGCTGTCCCCGGCACCGAGGCGTGGGGCAGACCCGGCCCCAGCTTCACACCCACGGCGCGGCCCTGGTCAGCCAGGGACTCCACGAAGCTCAGCGGCGGCGAGAAGGCCTCCGGGTCGAAGAGCCGCCGCGTGCCGGAGCTCGTCGTGTCGCGACGCGCGGGATCCAGCCACACGCCGTCGTCGGGCCCCAACTCAAGGGACGTCGCGTCGGCGTGCACCACGCGCGCCGTGGGGAAGGGGGTGAGGTTCAGCGTCGCGGCCGCCGCCGTCGTCTCATCCGCTTCCACCGCGGTGACCTCGAGGCCGAGGGACGCGAGCGCCAGGGAGTCGGCGCCGAGCCCGCAGCCCAGGTCCGCCACGTGCGTCACGCCCGCCGCCACGAAGCGCTGCGCGTGCAGTGCGGCCACCTTCAGGCGCGTGGCCTGCTCCAGGCCGGCGCGGGTGAGAAAGAGGGAGTCGGCGAACTCGCCGAACTTGGCGCGGGCCCTGGCGCGCAGCTGCAGCTGCTGCACCACGGAGGAGACGACGTCCGCGCTGTGGCCCTCCTTGCGCAGCGCGAGCGTGAGCGTCCCCGCCGCCGAGTCGTCCGCCGCCTCGCTCGGGGCGTGCGCCGCCAGCAGGGCCAGGCCCTCTGCGGTCAGGGCTGGTGTCAGGTTCTCGGGGGTGGCTGCGGCGGGCATGGTGACCAGCCTAGGTGTGCCCTGGCGGGTCGCCGGTCACGGTGGCACAGTGGTGTGAACCAGAACACTGTCATCTCCCGACACCCTCAGCAAGGAGTGGACCATGTCCAGCACCCCTCAGGAGACCTCCCGCCGCACCCGCCGCCGTGCCCTGTCCGTGGCCGCCGTCCTCGGCGTCGCCGCCCTCGGCCTCGGACCCGTCGCGTCCGCCGCACCGGTCGTGAGCAACCACCACGGTGACGCCCGCGCCGTCCCGGCCCCGCCCGCGGCACCCACGCGGGCGGATCAGATCCAGAACATCGACCAGGTCCGCACCGCCATCAAGGCGTACTACGGCGACGTCACCACCTCCGTGCAGGCGCCCGGCGGCTCCGCCGGCACCACGCTGCACCAGTTCGACCAGCACGGCGCCTACGCCTCCGAGGCCCGTGGCGTGAGCCGCAACCTCAGCTCCTACCTGGACCGGGTGGCGCAGACGTCCTCGCACCACGGCAAGAGCGGCAAGAACGACAAGACCTCCAAGCACGGCAAGCACACCAAGAAGGCGATCGTGCTGGACGTGGACGACACGTCGCTGGTGACCTACAGCTACGAGATCTTCTCCAACTTCGCCTACTCGCCCGCGAACAACGCCGAGTTCGTCAACGCCGGGCGCAAGGACGTCTTCCCGGCCACGCCCGGCATCGCGCAGACGGTGAAGCGGGCCAAGGCGCAGGGCTACTCGGTCTTCTTCCTGACCGGCCGTCCGGAGGTCCAGCGTGCAGGGACAGAGGCCAACCTGAAGCAGGCGGGCTACCCGGTCGCCTCCGACCAGGTCTATCTCAAGGACCTCGACGCTGCCTGGCTGAGCTCCTGCGCGCCGGACTGCAGCACCATCGAGTACAAGTCCCTGACCCGCAAGCACATCGAGGCGGCCGGCTACGACATCGTCGCGAACGTGGGGGACCAGTACTCGGACCTGAAGGGTGGCTACGCCGACCGCACGTTCAAGCTGCCCAATCCCATGTACTACCTGCCCTGAGGCACGCACCGGATCCTGCCGAGAGCACGAAGATGACCACCGATTGGCACTCACCTTGACCGAGTGCCAACGGCTTCCTAGAGTTGGGCACATGAGCACTCGCACCGTGTGAGTGCTAATCACGCCTAGCAGTTCCGGTCGGCACCGCGACGACGGCCGGGGGTGTCATGGCCCGTGGAACAACAGGTCACTACAGAAGGAGAGTGCCGCATGTCGGTCTCCATCAAGCCCCTCGAGGATCGCATCGTCATCCAGCAGCTCGAGGCCGAGCAGACCACTGCTTCCGGCCTGGTCATCCCTGACACCGCCAAGGAGAAGCCCCAGGAGGGCAAGGTCGTGGCCGTGGGTCCGGGTCGCATCGACGACAACGGCAACCGCGTCCCGCTGGACGTCGCCGAGGGCGACGTCGTCCTGTACTCCAAGTACGGCGGAACCGAGGTCAAGGTCGGCGGCGAGGAGTTCCTGGTCCTCTCCGCGCGCGACGTCCTCGCGATCGTCGAGAAGTGATGTCAGCACCGGCGCCCCGCCCAGCAGCGCTGGTGCGGGGCGCCGGTGCATGAGCAGTACCTGAACCAACTGCCACAAGGTAGGAGCAGACAAGAACATGGCAAAGCAGCTTGCGTTCGACGACGCGGCACGCAAGGCCCTCGAGGCCGGCGTCGACCGCCTCGCGGACACCGTCAAGGTCACCCTCGGCCCCCGCGGCCGCAACGTGGTCCTGGACAAGCAGTGGGGTGCCCCGACCATCACCAACGACGGCGTGACCATCGCCCGCGAGGTGGAGCTCGAGGACCCGTACGAGAACCTCGGCGCCCAGCTCGCCAAGGAGGTCGCCACCAAGACCAACGACGTGGCAGGTGACGGCACCACTACGGCGACCGTCCTGGCCCAGGCCCTGGTCAAGGAGGGCCTGCGCAACGTCGCGGCCGGCGCCGACCCGCTCTCCCTCAAGCGCGGCATCGAGGCCGCTGTGGAGGCCGTCGAGGCCCGCCTGAAGGAGAACGCCCGCCCGGTCGAGGGCGAGAACGTGGCCCACGTCGGCGCGATCTCCGCCCAGTCCGACGAGATCGGCGAGCTGCTCGCCGAGGCGTTCGCCAAGGTCGGCACCGAGGGTGTCATCTCCATCGAGGAGTCCAACACCACCAACACCGAGCTGGTCATCACCGAGGGGATGCAGTTCGACAAGGGCTTCCTCTCCCCGCACTTCGTGACGGACCCGGAGCGCCAGGAGGCCGTGCTGGAGGACCCGTACGTCCTCATCAACTCCGGCAAGATCTCCACCGTGCAGGAGCTGCTGCCCCTGCTGGAGCAGGTCCTGAAGGCCTCCAAGCCGCTCTTCGTCATCGCCGAGGACATCGACGGCGAGGCCCTGTCCACCCTCGTGGTGAACAAGCTGCGCGGCACGCTGAACGTCGTGGCCGTGAAGGCCCCGGGCTTCGGTGACCGCCGCAAGGCCATGCTGCAGGACATCGCCACCCTGACCGGCGCCACCGTGGTCACCCCCGACCTCGGCCTGAAGCTGGACCAGGTCGGCACGGAGGTGTTCGGCACGGCCCGCCGCGTCACGGTCACCAAGGACGCCACCACGATCGTGGACGGCGGCGGCGAGGCCGAGGACGTCGCGGCACGCGTGGCCCAGATCAAGGCCGAGGTGGAGAACACCGACTCCGATTGGGACCGCGAGAAGGCCCAGGAGCGCCTGGCCAAGCTGGCCGGCGGCGTGGGTGTCATCCGCGTCGGCGCTGCCACCGAGGTGGAGCTCAAGGAGCGCAAGCACCGCATCGAGGACGCCGTGTCCTCCACGCGTGCGGCCCTGGAGGAGGGCATCGTCGCCGGTGGCGGCACCGCCCTCGTCGACGCGCTCGCCGGCCTGGACTCCGCTGACGCGGTCTCCGCCCTGTCCGGTGACGCCGCGACCGGCGTGGACATCGTCCGCCGCGCGCTGCTGACCCCGGTCAAGCAGATCGCCGCGAACGCGGGCTTCGACGGTTCCGTCGTGGCCGCCCGCGTGTTGGAGTCCCCGGTGAACTCCGGCTTCAACGCGAAGTCCGGCGAGTACGAGGACCTGCTGGCCGCCGGTGTCATCGACCCGGTCAAGGTCACCCGCTCCGCGCTGCGCAACGCCGCGTCCATCGCGGCGCTGGTGCTCACCACGGAGACCCTCGTGGTGGACAAGCCGGCCGACGAGGACGAGGACTGATCCCTCCCCGCGGCAGGTTCCCGTGAGGGGACCGCTGCACGACGGCGGGTGGTCGGGGCATGTGCCCCGGTCACCCGCCGTTGTGCGTCCCGGAGGGGCGGAGCCCGCGGGGCGGGGCGGTCCCGTCGGTACTGCCCGGAAAGATCACGATCCGGTAACGTAGTTGCCGGTCATCACGATGAACAACTCACCTCAACGCCCTGAGACGGCCGCCGCTCACGCCCCGTCCGCCGCGCCCTTCCGGACCGACCTGGCCGGACTGCGTGGCGTCGCCGTGCTGCTCGTGGCGCTCTACCACGTGTTCGTGGGCAGGGTCTCCGGCGGCGTGGATGTGTTCCTGCTGATGAGCGCCTTCTTCCTCACGGGAGGCTGGGTGCGCTCGGTGCAGCAGGGGAGGCCTCGCACCGTCGTGGCGTCCTGGATCAAGCGCCTGCGTGGCCTGCTGCCCTCCGCGGTCCTGGTGATCGTGGCCGTGGTGCTCTCCATGCTCGTGCTGCTCCCGGCCACGCGCTGGCGCGAACTGCTGGACCAGGCCTGGGCCTGCCTGACGTACACGCAGAACCGGCATCTGGCCGCCACGGCCGTGGACTACTACGCGGCCGATCACTCGGTGGCCAGCCCGCTGCAGCACTTCTGGTCCCTGTCGTTGCAGGGGCAGATCTTCCTGCTCTGGCCGCTGCTGTTGGCCGGCGGCTGGTGGCTGGCCCGTCGTGGTCGGAGCGTTCAGGCGGCTCGGGCCGTGTACCCGCGCGTCATGACGGTGCTCTTCGGTGCGATCGGCGTCGCGTCCCTGGCCTACTCGATCTGGTTCACGGCCCACGCGCAGTCCCAGGCCTACTTCTCCCTCCCCGCCCGCGTGTGGGAGTTCGCGCTCGGCTCCGTCCTGGCCCTCGTGGCCCCACGACTGACGGGCGTGCCGGCCTGGCTGGCCCGCGTGCTCGGGTGGGCGGGGATGATCGCGCTGCTCACGTGCGGACTCGTGCTGCGCGTGGAGGGTCAGTTCCCCGGCTGGGCCGCACTGTGGCCCACGCTGGCCGCGGCGGCCATCGTCGTGGCGGGATCCGGCGCAGGATCCGTCGCGGGATCACTCGCCGGAGTCACCAACGCCGCCGACGTCGGCTGGTGGCTCTCGCGCCGGCCGGCCACGTGGCTGGGGGAGGTGTCCTACCCGCTGTACCTGTGGCACTGGCCCGTGCTGGTCACGACGCTCGCCGTGCTGCGCACGCCGGCTCCGGCTCCGTGGCAGGGTGCCCTGATCCTGCTCGCGTCCCTGGCGCTGGCCTGGGCCACCCATCGCTTCATCGAGCGACCCGTCGCGGGTTGGGCGCAGGCGAGGTCGGCCCGCGCCGCCGCCGGCGCACCCTCGCTTCACCGGGCAGCGCGGGCTCCACGGCGCCTTCGCGCGCACGCCCGGCCCCTCGTCGTCGTGCTCTGCTGCCTGCTGGCCGCGGCACCCGTCGCCGCCGTGCAGGAGGTGCTGGTGGGCAAGGAGCGCGCCGTCGCCGCGCAACCGGCCCGCGACAACCCCGGGGCGGAGAGCCTGCGGCCCGGCTACATCGACGCGGCCGACCCCACGGCGCCCGCCCTGCCGCTGCCCACGCAGGTCAAGGACGACTGGGCCAACCCCGGCCAGGACTGCGCGGGGGAGTGGGCCACCGGGACGCAGCAGCTGCCCAACTGCCAGGAGGGCGGCGACCCGGACTCGCCCGTCACCGTGGTGATGGTGGGGGACTCGCACGCGCAGCAGTGGACGCCGGCCCTGGACGTGGCGGCGCGCGAGCAGGGCTGGCACTGGATCCTGGTCAACATCCCCGGCTGCCGCTACGGCTCCGACGAGGAGGCCGCGGAGCACGCGGGCTGCGAGGACTTCACCCCGGCCGCGCAGCGCTACGTCCTCGACCGTGCAGAGGACGTGGACGCCGTCCTCACCGTCGCCACCAAGACCGCCTTCGGTGCGGCCGATCCGGACGCGACGCCCGGCGACGAGGAGGTGGTCCCCGCGGGCTATCGCGAGTCCGTGACGCCCTGGCTGCGCGCCGGCCTGCCCGTGGTGGGCATCAGGGACACCCCGCGCTTCGGGGACGACCCGGCCGAGTGCGGCACCACCCGGCACCTGCGGGACGAGGACTGCAGCCACGAGCTCGCGGACCTCATGAACGTGCAGGACCCCCTTCAGGAGCTCACCAGTGGCCCCGACAAGCTGGAGGGCTTCAGCAGCTTCGACATGTCCCGCGTGGTGTGCCCGGACGGGCAGTGCTCACCGGTGGTGGGCAATGTGCGCGTCTGGATGGACAACTCGCATGTGACGGCGCGCTTCTCCGCGACCACCGGACGCATCTTCGAGCGCAAACTGCTGCGCTCGCTCGGATGGTGTCCGGACTCACCCCTCGTGGGCACCGCAACAGGGGGATCGGGAATGCGGTGCACTCCGCCCGCGCTCTAAGATGGGTGCACCCCGCCGTGTCTGACGAAAGGCCTCGCGTGAGCGACTCCGCTGACTTCAATCCCTTCGCGCTGGAGGGGCTCACCTATGACGATGTGCTGCTGCTGCCCGGCCCCACGGACGTGATCCCGTCCGATGCCGACACCAGCACCCGCCTGAGCCGGCGCATCACGCTGAACGTCCCCATCCTCTCCGCCGCCATGGACACAGTGACGGAGGCCCCCATGGCGATCGCCCTGGCGCGGCAGGGTGGCATCGGCATCATCCACCGCAACATCTCGATCGAGGACCAGGCCAAGCAGGTGGACCAGGTCAAGCGCTCCGAGTCCGGCATGATCACGGACCCGGTGACGATCGCCCCGGACGCCACCCTGGCGGAACTGGACGAGATCTGCGCCCACTACCGCGTCTCCGGCCTGCCCGTGGTGGACGAGCAGCGCAAGCTGCTGGGCATCATCACCAACCGCGACACCCGCTTCGTCCCCCGCGAGACCTGGGCCACCACCAAGGTCGTGGAGAAGATGACGCGCATGCCGCTCATCACCGCCCCGGTGGGCACCAGCCGCGAGGAGGTCCTCTCCCTGCTGGCGGAGCACCGCATCGAGAAGCTCCCGCTCGTGGACGCGGACGGCGTGCTGCAGGGCCTCATCACGGTGAAGGACTTCGACAAGGCCGAGGACTACCCGCTGGCCACCAAGGACGAGGAGGGCCGCCTGCGCGTCGGCGCCGCGCTCGGCTTCTTCGGTGACGGCTACGACCGCGGCATGGCGCTCGTCGAGGCCGGCGTGGACGTGCTCGTCGTGGACACGGCCAACGGCCACAGCCAGGGCGTGCTGGACATGATCGCGCGGCTGAAGAAGGACCCGGCCGCCGCGCACGTGGACGTCATCGGCGGCCAGGCCGCCACGCGTGAGGGCGCCCAGGCGCTCATCGACGCCGGCGCCGACGCCATCAAGGTGGGCGTGGGCCCTGGCTCCATCTGCACCACCCGCATCGTGGCCGGCGTGGGCGTCCCGCAGATCACCGCCATCTTCGAGTCCGCCAAGGCGGCGCGCCCCGCCGGCGTGCCGGTCATCGCGGACGGCGGCCTGCAGTACTCCGGCGACATCGGCAAGGCCCTCGTGGCCGGCGCCGACTCGGTGATGCTCGGCTCCCTCCTGGCCGGCACGCAGGAGTCCCCGGGCGACCTGGTCTTCGTCAACGGCCGCCAGTTCAAGGCCTACCGCGGCATGGGTTCGCTCGGCGCCATGCAGACGCGCGGCAAGAACACCTCCTACTCCAAGGACCGCTACTTCCAGGCGGACGTGCCCAGCGACGAGAAGCTGATCCCCGAGGGCATCGAGGGTCAGGTCCCGTACCGGGGCCCGCTCTCCTCGGTGGTCCACCAGCTGGTGGGCGGCCTGCGCCAGACCATGTTCTACGTTGGCGGGCGCAGCATCCCCGAGCTGAAGTCCCGCGGCAAGTTCGTGCGGATCACGCCGGCCGGCCTGAAGGAGTCCCACCCGCATGACATCGCCATGACGGTGGAGGCACCGAACTACCACCGCTGATCCGGGCGGGCACGCCCCGTCATGCAGCGCCCGACGCCGCCCTCCCGCACCGGGAGGGCGGCGTCGCGTTGATAGGGTGGTCGGGTGGACAACGAGATCGAGATCGGCCGTTTCAAGCGCGCCAGGCGGGCCTATTCCCTCGACGACGTGGCGATCGTGCCGCATCGTCGCACGCGTGATTCCGAGGACGTCTCGACCGCGTGGCAGATCGACGCCTACGCGTTCGACACCCCGTTCATCGGCGCCCCCATGGACTCGGTCATGTCCCCGGCCACCGCGATCGAGCTCGGCCGCCTCGGCGGACTCGGCGTGCTCAACCTCGAGGGCGTCTGGACCAGGTACGAGGACCCCGAGCCCGTGCTCGCGGAGATCGCCTCCCTGGAGAGCGAGCACCTGCGCGGCTCCGACCCCAAGGTGACCCGCCGCCTGCAGGCCCTGCTCGAGGCCCCGATCCGCCCCGAGCTGATCACGGCCAGGCTGGAGGAGATCCGCGCGGCCGGCGTGGTCGTGGCCGGCTCGCTCACCCCGCAGCGCACGCAGGAGCACTACCGCACCGTGCTGGAGGCCGGCGTGGAGCTCTTCGTCATCCGCGGCACCACCGTCTCCGCCGAGCACGTCTCCGAGCGCTCCGAGCCGCTGAACCTGAAGAAGTTCATCTACGAGCTCGACGTCCCCGTGATCGTGGGCGGCGCGGCCGGCTACACCCCGGCCCTGCACCTGATGCGCACCGGCGCGGCCGGCGTCCTGGTGGGCTTCGGCGGCGGCGCCACGGGCACCACCCGCCGGGCCATGGGCGTCCACGTCCCCATGGCCACGGCCATTGCCGACGTCGCGGCGGCCCGCGGCGACTACCTCGACGAGTCCGGTGGGCGCTACGTGCACGTCATCGCCGACGGTGGCGTCTCCACCTCCGGCGACATCGTCAAGGCTCTCGCCCTCGGCGCGGATGCCGTGATGTTGGGCACAGCCCTGGCCCGCGCCGAGGAGGCCCCGGGCCGCGGTTGGCACTGGGGCATGGAGGCCAGCCACGACTCGGTCCCGCGCGGTGACCGGGTCCGCGTGGGCACCGTGGGCCCCATGGAGCAGGTGCTGCACGGGCCGAGCCACCACACGGATGGCACCTCCAACCTGGCGGGCATGCTGCGCAAGTCCATGGCCACCACCGGCTACGTGGACCTGAAGTCCTTCCAGAAGGTGGACATGATCCTGGCCGCCTACCAGGGCAGCTGAACCGGCCGCGCAGACGGCGACACCTCGACGGAACGGCTCTTCTACGGGCCGTAGGATGGAAGGCGTGCTCAAGACCGCGCTGAGGCCCAAGTGGATCGCCACCCTTCTCGGGTGCCTCCTGACGGCCGCCGTCTTCGTGCTGCTGAGCCAGTGGCAGTTCGGCCGCTCCTCCGAGACGGTCGCGGTGGACAACCCCAACACCGAGACCGCCGTCCCCCTCACCGAGCACTTCCAGCCGGGCCGGGACATGTACGTGCCCGACGCCGACCAGATCGTCACGGCCAAGGGCACCTTCGTCCCCGGCAGCGCCGTGCTCGTGAACGGGCGGCTGCAGGACGGCAAGAAGGGGTACTGGGTCGTCGCGGCGTTCCTGCCGCAGGGCGCACCGGGGAAGAACGTCATCCCCGTGGTGCGCGGCTGGCAGCCGGACTTCACCACGCCGCAGGCGCTGCCCACGGGGGAGGTCTCCCTCAGCGGGCGCCTGCTGCCGAGCGAGTCCCCGGCCGACACCCGCACCGACGTCGCCACCCAGGGCTACCCGGACGTCTCAGCAGCCCGCCTGGCCAATGTCTGGGACAGGGACAGCTACGACGGCTTCATCGTGATCTTCACCGCCACGCAGGGTGCCAAGGACGTGGGGGCAGCCTCCGCCGGACTGGAGCAGGTCCACGTGGACCGCCAGCCGGTGAGCACCTCCGTGAACTGGCTGAACATCTTCTACGGCGTCGAGTGGATCGTCTTCGCGGCCTTCGCCCTGTACATCTGGTACCGCCTCGTGCGGGACGAGTACCACAGGGACCAGGAGTTCGAGGCGGAACTCGAGGCATGGAAGCAGCGCCAGGCCATCCGCGAGGCGCGCGCAGCGCGGGGCGAGGGGCCCGCGGGCGACGACCCCGCGGCGTCGGGCACCGAGGCGGACGCCCGGGAAGGCGCGAGCAGCAGTACTTCTCAGAACAGGACACAGGAGTAGGCATGAGCCAGGAACCCAGCCAGCTGCCGGAGGTGCCTCCGGCCGAGGACGATCCGATGCCCACGCGGCAGCGCGCCTTCGCCGGGACCGCGTCGCAGATCCGCGCTGCCGCGCGTTTCTACAAGGTCGCCGCGTACATCACGGGTGTCATGCTGCTGCTGCTCGTGGTGGAGATGATCCTCAAGTACGGCTTCAAGCTCGTCGCCTACGCGGGCGGCACGCACGTGGCCGGCGGCTCCAATATCTTCTCCCTGGTGCAGGAGGGACAGGTGACCGGCGGCGTGAACGTCTCCATCGCCGTGCTGATCGCCCACGGCTGGCTCTACGTGCTCTACCTCTTCGCCGTGTTCCTGCTGTGGTCCCGCATGCGCTGGGGCCTCGGCCAGTTCGTGGCGATCGCGCTGGGCGGCGTGGTGCCGTTCCTCTCCTTCGTGATGGAGGCCAGGGTCCACCACCAGGTGGAGAAGGAGCTGGCCAAGCACCCGGAGGCCGTGCGGCGCTACTGAGCGCGCTGCAGGCCCGTGCGCGCACCCGGGGCGCGCAGAGAAGTACAGACCCACCGACGATAGGCTTGGATCCGTGAGCGAAACCCCCACCACCGCCGATCAGCGCCCCGTGCTGGTGATCGACTACGGCGCGCAGTACGCCCAGTTGATCGCCCGCCGCGTGCGCGAGGCCCACGTCTACTCCGAAATCGTCCCGCACACGGCCAGTGTGGCCGAGATCCTGGCCAAGGATCCCGCGGCGATCATCCTCTCCGGCGGCCCGTCCTCCGTCTACGCGGACGGCGCCCCGCAGGTCTCCGCCGAGCTGTTCGAGGTCGGCGTGCCAGCCCTCGGCATCTGCTACGGCTTCCAGGCCATGGCAGGCGCCCTCGGCGGCACCGTGGCCCGTACCGGCCGTCGCGAGTACGGCTCGACGCCGGTCGCGGCCACGGGCGCTGACAGCTGCCTCTTCGACGCCGTCCCGGCCTCGCAGGTCACCTGGATGAGCCACGGCGACGCGGTCTCCGCCGCGCCCGAGGGCTTCTCCGTGCTGGCCACGTCCGAGGGTGCCCCCGTGGCGGCCTTCGCCGACGAGGAGCGTCACCTCTACGGCGTGCAGTGGCACCCCGAGGTGAACCACTCCGAGTACGGCCAGCGCATCCTGGAGAACTTCCTCTACCACGGTGCCGGCATCGCCCCCACGTGGACGCCGGGGAACATCGTCGAGGAGCAGGTCGCCCGCATCCGCGAGCAGGTCGGTTCCAAGCGGGCCATCTGCGCTCTCTCCGGCGGGGTGGACTCCGCCGTCGCCGCCGCGCTCGTGCAGCGCGCCATCGGCGACCAGCTCACTTGCGTCTACGTGGACCACGGCCTCATGCGTCAGGACGAGTCGGCGGAGATCGAGAAGGCCTTCGGCGCCGCCCATGGCGGGGCCGAGCTGCGCGTCGTCGACGCGTCCGAGCTCTTCCTCTCCAAGCTGGCCGGCGTCACCGACCCGGAGACCAAGCGCAAGATCATCGGCGAGCAGTTCATCCGCACCTTCGAGCGGGCGCAGGCCGAGATCATCGCCGAGTCCGAGGGTGAGGACGTCGCCTTCCTGGTGCAGGGCACCCTCTACCCGGACGTGGTCGAGTCCGGCGGCGGCGAGGGCACGGCCAACATCAAGAGCCACCACAACGTGGGTGGGCTGCCGGAGGACATCGAGTTCGAGCTCGTGGAGCCGCTGCGCGCCCTGTTCAAGGACGAGGTCCGTGCCGTGGGCTCCCAGCTGGGCCTGCCGGACGAGATCGTGCACCGCCAGCCCTTCCCGGGCCCCGGCCTCGGCATCCGCATCATCGGCGAGGTGACCAAGGAGCGGCTCGACCTGCTGCGCCAGGCCGACGCGATCGCCCGCGCGGAGCTCACCGCGGCCGGCCTGGACCGCGAGGTGTGGCAGATGCCCGTGGTCCTGCTCGCCGACGTGCGCTCCGTGGGCGTCCAGGGTGACGGTCGCACCTACGGCCACCCCGTGGTGCTGCGCCCCGTCTCCTCCGAGGACGCGATGACCGCCGACTGGTCGCGGCTGCCGTATGACCTCCTCTCCAAGATCTCCAACCGCATCACCAACGAGGTGGACGGGATCAACCGCGTGGTGCTGGACGTCACCAGCAAGCCCCCGGGAACCATCGAGTGGGAGTGAGCACACCGGCCCCGGCTGCCCTGCATGGGTGGCCGGGGCCGGTCCGTCATGGGGCCGCTCGAGGCCCGCTCCCGGCGCGGATGTCCGCCGGAGAAGGGCGGGCGTGAACTACCGTTGATGGAAGGCATGTCCCGCTCCGGCCCGCGGGACGCCCACCGGTGGGAAGGACCAGGAGACACGTGAGCGCACAGGCAGGTCAGGACGCCCGATTCGGGGCATGGCTGCAGTCCCTCGGCCCAGGGGGAGGGGACTCGCTGCTGCACTTCGTCCCCTCCGAGCGCAACAGCGTGGACCTCACCCACGCGCATCCCTCGGGGCTGGCGCAGCTGCTCTCGGGTCGCCGCACCCGGCTCTCCACGCTGCTGCGTGACCCGGTGCAGTACACGCAGGCGCGGCGCACGGCGCGCGCCATCAGCACCATGACCGCCGACGTCGCGGCGCAGCGCGGCATCGACGTGGGCTACCTCGCCACCGGCATCGTCACCTGGCGCACGCTGCGCCAGGGCGGCAACGACTTCTACTCCGCGCCCGTCATGCTCAGCCACGTCTCCATGGAGCGCAGGCCGGGGATCGATGACGAGGAGATCCGCCTGGTGGGGCGCAGCACCCCCAACCCGGCCCTGCTGCGCCACCTGCGCCACACCTTCGGCATCACGCTCTCCGCCAAGGACCTGCTGGACTCCGCGTACATGACGGCGCGCTTCGACCCCACCGGGCCGCTCACCCTGCTGCGCGACGCCCTGCGGGACGTGGCCGGCCTCGTGGTCGCGGACCGCATGGTGCTGGCCACCTTCGCCGACGTGGCCGACCCGGCCGACCCCGGCGTGGTCTCGCCCGAACACCCCGTCGTCTCCGCCCTGATGCAGGCCGTCGGGGACGACACCGTCCGCCCGGGGCGGCGCTCGCTGCGCCCGTCCGCTGCGCAGCAGGTGCCCGACGCCGCCGGCTCGGCTCGTGCGGGCGCCTCGCTTGCCGCTGCGGGCAGCGGCGCGAGCGCGGGGGAGCGACACGGCAACGCTGACGGTGCGGTGGCCGATGGGGCCGATTGTGCGGACGCCGGGGCGGCCACCGACGACGCCACGGCAGCCGACGACGCCACCGGCGGGAAGCCGCAGGAGAAGTCCGGCAAGGGCCGCGGGTTCCGCAAGCTCTTCGGCCGCGACGACTCCTCCGCCAAGGGCGGTGCGGAGGAAACGGCTGTCGCCGACGCAGCCGAGCAGGACGCGAGCGAGGACGAGGCCGCAGGCGACGGCGCTTCGGGCGACGCCGACGGGGGCGAGTCCGCGGCACACGACGCGGCGCAAGGAACGGCGCACGGCGAGGCGTCAGCGGGCGGAGAGCCCACGGCGTCGGGCACCGAGACGGCCGCGCCGGCACCCGCGCAGCTGGTGCCGGAGACCCTGCGTGACGACGTCACGACCGCCGGCCCCGATCTGCGCGACCCCTCCGCAGAGCGACTGGTGCTGGACGCGGACGAGGACCAGTACGCGGTGCTCGACCTGATCGAGCACGGCCGCAGCGTGACCGTCACGGCCCCGGCCGGGACGGGCGCCACGACGCTCGCGGTGAACGCGGCGGCCCGCCTGGCCGCGCGCGGCAAGCGCGTGCTCGTGGTGGCCGAGCGCGAGCAGTCCGTGTCGGACTTCCTCGCGGAGCTTGGCCGCGCCGGGCTGGACTCCCTGGCCCTGCCGCTGCGCCGCGACGTGGACGCTGAGACGCTGCGCTCCACGCTGGTGCAGGGCGTGCTGCGCAACGAGCGCGCCGTCGCCTCGCACCCGGAGACCAATCAGACGCTGCTGCGGGACCGCCGCGTGGCGCTGCTGGAGCACGTGCGCTCGCTGCGCTCCGTGCGGCCGCGCTGGAACGCCTCCCCGCTCATGGCCATGCGCGAGCTGGCCAGGGCCACGGCGCTGGACCCGGCGCCGGCGACCACGGTGCGGCTCAAGCGCTCCGTGCTCGACGCCATGCCGGACCGCGCCCCGGTAGCGCAGAAGCTCATCCGCGCCGCCGAGCTCGGCGCGTTCTCCAGCAAGACGAGGCAGGGACCCTGGTACGGCGCCCGCCTCGAGCACCGCGGCGCGGCCGAGCAGGCCGTGGAACTGGTGCGCGGACTCGTCAAGGACGTGCCGCCGCTGCGCGCGCAGCTGGAGTCCACGGCCAGGTCCACCCGCATCAAGCCGGTGAAGACCTTTGCGCAGTGGGGCAAGACCCTGCGCCTGCTGGTGGACGTGCGGCACAGCCTGGACAACTTCGAGCCGGACATCTTCGACAAGGACGTGGACGACCTCATCGCCGCCACGGCACCGTCGGCCTGGCGCCGCGAGCACGGGATCGAACTGAGCTCCATGACCCGCTCGCGGCTGCGGCGCGTGGCCAAGGAGTACGTGCGCCCCGGCGTGCACATCGAGGACCTGCACACGGCGCTGACGCAGGTGCAGCGCCAGCGCGCGGCCTGGGAGGTGCTGGCCACGGACCGGCGCTACCCGTCCGTGCCCACCGGCCTGGAGAAGGTGCTGGCCACCTTCCGTGAGGTGCTGGAGCGGCTGCACCGCCTGCAGCAGGTGCTGCCCCCGGTCGAGGAGGGCAAGCCGGCCCTCAGCGACCTGCCCCTGGCGCAGCTGCAGGAGCGACTCGAGGCCCTCGGTGCCTCCGAGCAGGACCTCTCCACGCTGCCGGAGCGCACCATCGTGCTACGTGACCTGCGCGAGCAGGGGCTGGGCGATCTGGTGGACGACCTGGCCGAGCGCGAGGTCCCCGCCGAGCTCATCCCGGCCGAGCTGGACCAGGCCTGGTGGCAGTCCGTGCTGGAGGCCATGATCTCCGGGGACGACTACCTGGCACTGCAGGACGGCGCGAGCCTGGCCGGCGTGCAGCGCGACTTCGCCCGCGCCGACGCCAAGCACGTCGAGGCGGGCGCCGCCGAGGTGCGCTACCGGCTCTCCGAGCGCTGGCGCGGGGCGCTGGCCGACCACCGCGTGGCCGCCCGGGACCTGCGGGCCCTGCTGAAGATCGGCGACCCGAGCGTGGGTCAGCTGGCTGCGCTCTCGCCGGACCTGACCGGTGCCGTGGTGCCCATCTGGGTCGGCGCGCCGCTCTACCTGCCCTCGGCCCTGCCGCGCTGGGCGCGCTTCGACGCGACGATCATCCTCGACGCCGAGTCGCTCTCCCTGCTGGGTGGCCTCGGCGCCATCGGGCGCTCGGACCAGGTCATCGCGATCGGCGATCCGCGCGCCGGTGCGCCGCGGCCGCTGTCCGTCTCCGTGGACCGCGGCGAGGCATCCCACGGCCTCCCCGTGCCGCTGAGCGCGTTCGACGCGCTGTCCAAGGTCACGCCGCGCCGCAGCCTGACCCACGTGTACCGCGGGATGGATGAGCGCGTGGTGCGTGCCCTGTCCGGGCAGTACGAGCGCGGGTTGGACACCGTGCCGCAGGCGCCGGGTGGCGAGGTGGCAGCCGGCCTGCAGATCGTGGAGGGCGCCACCGCAGCGGCCGGCTCCGGTTCCGCCGCGAGCAGCCGTGCCGAGGTGGACGCCGTGGTGGAGCTCGTCTTCTCCCAGCTCGAGGAACACCCGGAGCGCTCGCTCGCGGTCGTCGCCGGGGATGCTGAGCACGCCAGGGCCGTGGCCACCGCGATCGGGCAGGCGCTGCCCGTGCACCCCGGCGCCGAGTTCGCGTTCCAGCGGGCGGAGGAGCCCTTCGTGGTCACGAGCGTGGAGCGGGTCAACGGCCTGCGCCGCGACGCCGTCATCTTCACCCTTGGCCATGCCCGCACGCCGCACGGCCGTCCCGTGCACGACCTGGGCCGGCTCGCCACCCCGGCCGGTGCGCGCGGTGTCGTCGCCGCCCTCACGGCAGGACGCTCGTGGCTGCGGATCGTGGCCGCGTTCAAGGCCTCCGAGCTGGACCGCTCCCGGCTGCGGCACGGAGCGGGCATCCTGGCCGACGTCATGGCCGCCCTCGAGGAGGACGGCCCGGCCAAGGCGGCCCCCGCGCGGAGCATCGCCGACGATCCGCTGCTGCGCGACCTCGCCGAGCGGCTCGAGGCCGGTGGGCTGCGGGTCGAGGCAAGGGACCAGGACGGCGTGGACCTGGCCGTGTGGCGCCCGGAGGCCGTGGCTGGTGCCGCTCCGGCGGTGGCCGGCGCTGTCGCCGAGGGGGCAGGGGCGGCCGCCGAGGGCGCTGCCGCACAGGGTCGCACCTTCCGGCCCGTCGCCGTGGTGAGCGACGGGACCGACCGCTACGCGTCCGCCTCCGTGCGCCGGCGCTCCCGCGTGACCCCGCAGGAACTCGCGGCTCGCGGCTGGGACCCCGTGCAGGTCTGGACCATCGACGTGTTCTCCGACCCGGGCCGGGTGGCTCGCGGCATCGCGGCTCGCCTCGGGGTGGACCTGCGGGCGGCGACGTCGACGGCGTCGGCCGGAGCTGCGGCAACGGCCGGCTCAACGGCTTCGACTGCCGCTGCCGGCCTCACCGCGGAGGGTGTGTCGTCCGCATCGTCTGCCGCGGGTACCCGTGCCGGAGGTGCCGAGGAAACCGGGAGTGAGCGGGATGCCGGGCACTGACCCGGAGGAGGCCGGAACGCCGCGCCGCCGCCATCGCGGGCGTCGACGCTACGAGGCGGCACCGGCCCACCTGAAGGGCGAGCCGGTGGCGGGGACCCAGGCCGGCTGGGTCACCCGCGAGATCGACGAGCGCACCGAGCGCTCAGGCACCACCGGCGGAGCCGAGGACACGGGCACCGCCTCGGGACCCGGCGGCGACCCGCTGCTGCCGGACACGCCCGAATCGGAGTCCGCAGCTGCCTGGGGCGAGGGCTCCGGCGCTGCGGACGACGCGGCCAGGGCCGCGTGGTACCGGAGCCAGCGCCCGCCACACTGGGGCTGAGCCCGGCTGTCCCACTGGGCACCTCACCCGGTCACCACGAGCGAGATGGCTCCGCGCTGGGGCGCGCTGGAGACCTCGGCCGCCGACGCCCTGGGCACGGCGACCACGATGGAGACCGTGTCCTCCTGCCCGGAGCCGGAACCGAGCCAGCCGCCCTCACCACCCTGCCCCGAGACCCACAGCACCGTGGCGCCGGAGACCACGGTGCCCGGCCGAGCCGTCCCGGCCTCGTCGTCGGCGGTCACGACGACATCCACCTTGTCGCCCGCGGCGAGGAAGGCGGTGGGGGAGCCGCGTCCCAGCGGGACGCCGACGGCAACGGTCCCCTCCGGCAGGCCACGGGTCAGCTCCGAACCGGCCAGAGCGCTGCGGTGCAGCGGGACGCCGGCCGGCCACGGGACCGCGAGCACCCGGCCCTGGACGTCGGTGGCCAGCTGCGGATCGGCGACGGCCGGACCGCTCAGCCGAACGGTCGTGAGGTCGGCGGCGGTGATGACGTGCCCCACGGGGAGATCGTGCGCCGGTGCCGCCACCTCCACGCTCGTCCCACCCTCCGGCGCCACGGCCCGGAGCCCCGCGAAGACCGCCACCAGCACCAGACCGGCCAACAGCCACCGCCTGCGCAGGCGGAGCCATTCGGCCGGGCTACGGCGTGGGCGCGGGAGCCTCGCAGCTCCGTCGGAACCAGTGCGTCCGTTCATGCCAGCAGCGTGCCCCGCTCCGGCCGTGGACGCGAGAGCGCCCCGACCCGCCTGTGGAGAAGCGGGGTCGGGGCGCTGTGAAGACGCGGATCGACGGGGTCCTGTGAGGGACGCCGGGGGAGAGAGGGGAAGCCCAGCAGCGCGTCAGGCGCTCGCGGCTGCTCCCGAGGACGTCCCGGCGCTCGAGCTGGCGCTCGCGCTCGCGCTGGAGGCCTTGGCGTCGGAGGTCCCGGAGGACGCCGCTGCGGCCGGAGCCGAGGTCGAGCCGGCATCGGAGGAGGTCTTCGGGGCATCGGAGGCCGTGGAGCTGGAGCGCGAATCGGTGCGGTAGAAGCCGGAGCCCTTGAAGACCACGCCCACGGAGTTGAACTTCTTGCGCAGGTGGCCGTGGCACTGCGGGCACTCCGTCAGGGTGTCCTCGCTGAAGCTCTGGAAGATGTCGAACTGGTGGGAGCAGTCCTTGCAGACGTATTCGTAGGTGGGCATGAGGCCGTCACTCGCTTCCGTACGCGAATCCGGCGCCGGGATGACCGACGTCGGCGGGGATTGGCACTGTGCGTGGGAGAGTGCCAGAACTGCGGCCAGTCTACCGCCGCTGCGCCGTCGTCGCCGTGCGTCGCGTCACGCGGTGGTCCCGAAGCGCCGCAGCCCCTCCGGCGTCACCACCGCTTCCAGCTGCGCGTCCCACGGATCGGAGGGGACGGACGGGAGCACCTCGTCGGAGAAGACGACCCCCACCGTGACTCCGGAGGCCGAGTCCAGGAAGCGGTCGTAGAAGCCGCCGCCCTGGCCCAGCCGCGTGCCGTCGCCGCCGACGGCCAGCGCCGGCACCAGGATCAGTTCGGCCACCAGATCATCGGCCGGGACGCCGCCCACGGGTTCGGGGACGGGTGCCACGTCACCGGTGCGCACGGGCAGGTCCGGGTGCCAACGCACCCAGGCCAGGGTGCGCCCGGGGAGGGAGAGGGGCACGACGACGCTCGCACCCTGCTCGTGCCAGCTCGCCAGGGCGGGCCCCACGTCGGGTTCCCCCGGGGCGGCCAGGTAGCCGGCCACCACGCCGGCGTCCGGTGCCAGGGGCGCCACGGCGGCGTGCAGGCCGTCGAAGAGCCGGGCGGGGGCGGTGGGGTCGGCGCTCACGCGGGCGCGACGGGCGGCGCGCAGGCGCGAACGCAGGGCGCGCTTGGCGTCGGCGGTGGGGGTGGGGTCCGGCGGTGTCACGCGATCATCCTCGCAGGCCGGCAGGGATCGATGAATCACATCGGTGTGACACACCGCGACGCCTCGCCGCCGATGCGCCCCTGCACCGATAGCGTGGTGCCTGGTCACAGCGGTGGCCACCCCCCAGACCGACACCAGGAGGACCCCGATGCCGACGCAGCCCGGCGCGTTCAGGATCAAGTGGGGCAAGCTCAGCATCGCCCTGATCGGGATGCTCGCGCTCGTCGCGGTCCCCGTGACCCTCGTGCTGGCCATCGTGACGAGCCTGAGCCTGCTGGCCCCGCTCGTCTGCGCCGTCCTGGTGGTGCTGTGCCTCGCGTCCCTCCGTGCCGGTGCCGTGGTCTCCCGCCGCCGCAGCGCGTGGGAGCGCGCGGCCTCCGTGGTCCCCGCCGACGCGAGCGAGGAGCACACGGCAGAGCACGGCGCGGAGCAGGCTGGGCAGGCCGAGCACGCCACGCAGGCCGAGCAGACGGCCAAGGAGCTGGCCGCGTCGCAGCAGGCCCCCCAGGGTCAGCCTTCCGCCGAGAAGGCCGGCAAGGCTGCCGAGCGCGAGGAAGCCCCGTTCGACATCGTGGCGGACGGCCGGGAGCGCACGCGCCGCGAGCGTGCCGCCGCCCGCGCCGCTGTCGCCGGCGAGGCCGCAGCGAGCCGCACCGCCACCGCCGATCGCACCGACGCCGAGCAGGCCAGGAACGAGCAGGCCGGGACCACCCCCCGGACCGCCCCCGCAGCCAAGGGCGAGAAGGCAGCGCAGGGCGAGGCAACGACGTCGGGCACTGCGAACGCCATCACCCCGGCCGCCCGCAAGGGCGAGAAGTGGGCCCCGCGCGAGCTGCCCACGCCCACCTACCTCGCGGCGGAACCCGCCGAGCGCGCCCTCCCCGCCCCGCTGGAGCAGGACGAGGAGAAGACCGCCACCGAGGTCACGAGCATCCGCCAGGCCGAGGCGCAGCGCCTCGCCGCCGAGCGCACGCAGCGGCTGGACCTGGACGCGGTCCTGCAGCGCCGCCGCGCCTGAGCGCAGCAGCAGGGGCTACTCCCCGAAGCGCTCCATGCCCGCCCCGGCGCTGCCGCGATGGTGGGCGAACACGAGGGTGGTCTCCGTGTGGGCCACCGACGCGTCCGTGGCGAGGTTGTCCAGCACCCAGTCCCGCAGCGCATCCGTGGACGCCACGGCGATGCGCAGCAGGTAGTCCGTCCCGCCGGAGACGTGGAACATCTCCAGCACGTCCGGCAGGGCCGGCGCGAAGCTGGTGAAGCGGTCGATCTCGTCGCGATCGTGAGCGCGCAGTTTCACCGAGATGAGCGCCTGCACGGGCCGGCCCAAGGCCGGCAGCGAGACCGTGGCGTGGAAGCCGTCGATCACGCCGCGCTCCACGAGGGAGCGGGTGCGCACCAGCGCCGTGCTCGGGGCGACACCCACGCGTTCGGCCAGGGCGGCGTTGGAGATGCGGGCGTCGGCGACGAGCTCACGCACGATGGCGCGGTCCACGTCGTCGAGTTCTCCCGGGGCCGGCACTGACGGACGAGGCGATGTCATGCGGTCATTTTGCCCCACCGTCGGCGCATGGCGCGCCAGCACCGTCGCGCACGCCGCGGCACGGGGCCGGATACGCTGGGAGCACCATGGTCAGTGCTCCTGCTCCCCGTCGCCCCCGCCAGCAGATCCGGCGGCGTCCCGTCCGGCGTGCAGCAGCCGCCGTGCTCGGCCTGGCGCTCGCAGCAGCGGCGCTGAGCGGCTGCACCGGCGGGGGAGGGACGCCCCAGATCACCGACGTCCCCTCCACCACCACGCACACCCTCACGGTCCTCGCGCTCTCGCAGGACCCGGATGCGACCCTGCTGGCCCGTGCCGAGGTGGTGGCCCTGCGGGCCAAGGGCCTCTCGGCGCAGCTCGCCCCCGCTGCGGACGGGGCCACACCCAAGAAGGCGCTCGCTGCGCTGCGCAGCGGGGACGCCGACATCCTCGTGGGCGGTGCCACGCGCCTGGCCGCGCTCGCCCCGTCTGACGAGAAGGGCAGTGCGTCTGGCGCCACGGCCGGCGCCTCACCGAGCCAGGGCAGCAGCTCCGCCCTGCCCCCGCAGGACGCTGCAGCTGCGCTGAGCCAGGCGCAGGCTGCCCTGCCCTCCGGCACCGCCGTGGCCGCCGAGGCGCTCAAGGACCGCCGCACCGTGCTGCTCACCACCCGCGCACTGTCCACCCGCCAGGGCGTGCAGACCGTGGCGCAGGCCGCTGCCCGCTGCCACGACTCCACCGTGGCCGTCCCCTCCTCGTGGCGCAGCGCCTGGTACGCCACCTGGACCGCCTCGGCCGGCTGCACGCCCAAGGAACGGGATGACACGGACGGCGAGGAGGCCACCCTCTCCGCGGTCCTGGACGGGGACGCCGAGTACGGGATCGCCTCCTCCACCGACCCGCGCGTGCAGGACTGGGGACTGGTCGCGTTGCAGGAGCGCTCGCAGGGCCTCGGCGCCGATCCGCTCGTGAGTGTGGTGCGCAAGAAGACCGTGGGCAAGGACGCGCTCTCCGTCATGGGCTCCGTGGCCTCCGCCGCCCAGGGTGATGACTGGGACCAGCTGCGCCGCCTCACCGACGGGGAGAAGGACACGGCCCTGGTCTCCGACGTGGGCCGCTGGCTGGTGCTGCGCAAGGTGCTCGGCGGGGACGACTCCGGGATGCCCACCACGGCCACCCCGAGTTCCTGAGCGGCGGTCCCGTGTTGCGTCATGCTCGGCCGCGCTTGTCCGCGAGGTCAGGGCGCCGGTGACATGATGGCCGGGTGCCAGAATTCAAGCAGTCAGCCAAGCTCCAGAACGTCCTCTACGACATCCGCGGTCCGGTGTTGGAGGAGGCCCAGCGCATGGAGGCAGCAGGCCACCGTGTCCTGAAGCTGAACATCGGCAACCCGGCACCGTTCGGCTTCGAGGCACCCGACGCCATCCTGGTGGATATGATCCGCAACCTGCCGCAGGCGCAGGGTTACGCCGACTCGCGCGGCATCCTCTCCGCCCGCACCGCGGTCTCGCAGTACTACCAGACCCGCGGCATCCAGACGATCGGCGTGGACGACATCTACCTCGGCAACGGGGTCTCCGAGCTCATCTCGCTCTCCCTGAACGCCCTGCTGGACGAGGGTGACGAGATCCTCGTCCCCGCCCCGGACTACCCGCTGTGGACCGCCTCCACGTCGCTCGCCGGCGGCCGCGCCGTCCACTACCTCACCGTGGAGGAGGAGGGGTGGATGCCGGACCTGGAGGACATGGCGGCCAAGATCACCCCGCGCACCAAGGGGATCGTGGTCATCAACCCGAACAACCCCACGGGCGCCGTGTACCCGCGCCCCGTGCTCGAGGGGATCGTGGAGCTGGCCCGCCGCCACGGCCTCATCGTCTTCGCCGACGAGATCTACGAGAAGATCACCTACGACGGCGCGGAGGCCATCAACCTCGCCTCGCTCTCCGACGACGTGCTGACCCTGACGTTCTCCGGCCTGTCCAAGGCCTACCGCGTGTGCGGCTTCCGCGCCGGCTGGATGGCCATCTCCGGGCCCAAGCACCTCGCCGAGGACTACATCGAGGGCCTGAACCTGCTCACCAACATGCGCCTGTGCGCCAACGTGCCTGCGCAGCACGCGATCCAGACGGCGCTGGGCGGCTACCAGTCCATCAACGACCTGATCCTGCCCGGTGGACGGCTGCTGGAGCAGCGCAATCTGGCGCACCAGCTGCTCAACGAGATCCCCGGAGTCTCCTGCGAGCCGGCCTACGGCGCCATGTACCTCTTCCCGCGGCTGGACCCGGAGGTCTACCCCATCCGCGACGACGAGCGCTTCGCACTGGACCTGCTCAAGCAGCAGAAGATCCTGGTCACCCAGGGCACCGGCTTCAACTGGTCCACGCCGGATCACTTCCGCCTGGTCTTCCTCCCTGACACCCAGATGTTGGAGGATGCGGTGGGGCGGATCGCCGAATACCTCGAGGATCTGCGCGAGCACGCCTGAGCCGTCCCGTTCCCGTCCCCAGACACCGCAGGAGGCCCCCGTGGGCAAGCATGGTCAGCATTCGTCCCTGGTGCCCGACGTCGAGGCCTTGCGTTGGGTGCCGGGGGAGGCCTTGGCGCAGCGCCGGGCCGATGCCACCCCTGGCGTGAAGGCCTCCAAGAAGGAGGGCAAGGCCGCGCTCGCGGAGGGCGTGCCGGAGCTGGACGTGCTGCAGGAGCGGCTCTTCGCGGCGGGCTCGGCCGGGGACACGCGCCGCGTGCTGCTGGTGCTGCAGGCCATGGACACGGCGGGCAAGGGCGGGATCGTCCGGCACGTGGTGGGTGCCGTGGACCCGCAGGGCGTGGACCTGGCCGCGTTCAAGGCGCCCACCGAGGAGGAGCTCAAGCACGACTTCCTCTGGCGCGTGCAGAAGCGGCTGCCGCGACAGGGCCACATCGGGGTGTTCGACCGTTCGCACTACGAGGACGTGCTGATCCAGCGGGTGCACCAGATGGCGCCGGCCGAGGAGATCGAGCGCCGCTACGGGGCGATCGTGGACTTCGAGGCCGAGCTGGCGGAGCAGGGCACCGAGATCATCAAGGTCGTGCTGCACGTCTCCCGCGAGGAGCAGGGGGCGCGGCTGGCCGAGCGGCTGGCTCGGCCGGACAAGTACTGGAAGTACAACCCGGGTGACCTCACCGAGCGGGCCGTGTGGGACCAGTACCAGGAGGCCTACCGGATCGCCCTGGACCGCACCGATGCGGACGCGGCGCCCTGGTACGTGGTCCCGGCCGATCACAAGTGGTACGCGCGGCTGGCCGTGCAGGAACTGCTGGTGCAGGCACTGCGGCGGATCGACCCGCAGTGGCCTGCCGCCGACTTCGACGTCGAGGAGGAGAAGGCCAAGCTGGCCGAGCTCGGCTGAACTCGTCGGCTCAGGCCTCCTGATCCTCCGTGACCGCGCCCTCGGCACCCTCCACGCGCTCGCGGGCGGCGTCCAGGCGTGCCTTGGCGCCGTCCAACCACTGCTCGCAGCGGGCGGCCAGCGCCTCGCCGCGCTCCCACAGCGCCAGGGACTCCTCCAGCGTGGTGCCGCCGGCCTCCAGCCGCTGCACCACCTCCACCAGGCCGGCGCGGGCCTGCTCGTAGCTGAGCTCCTGCAGCTCCTGCGCTGCCTTGGTGTTCTCCTGCTCGCTCATGCGTCCTCCTTGGTGTTCGTTGAATCCTGCTCCGCCGGCCCCTGGGAGAGCACCGCGAGTCTCCCCGTGGCCAACCTGGCCGTCAGCTCGGTGCCGACCGGGGCGTCGTCGGGCGTCCTGATGACCGCGCCGTCCGCGCGCTGCAGCACGGAGTAGCCGCGGTCCAGGGTGAGCTGGGGGGAGAGTGAGCGGACGCGCGCGGCCAGGTGCGTGATCTCGTCCGCGGCGCGGGAGACCCGGTTCCTGGTGGCCAGGTGGGCGCGTTCGCGGAGCCGCACGACCTCCTCGGCGCGGACGCGGACCATGCCGTCCGGGTCGGCGAGGACCGGGCGCGAGCGCAGGGTCTGAAGGTCCGAGGCGGCGCGGGCCAACTGCAGTTCGAGGGCCCGGCGGGCCAGGCGGCGCCCCTCGGCGATGCGGGCGCGCTCCTCGGCGACCTCGGGGACGATCCGCTTGGCGGCGTCCGTGGGCGTGGACGCGCGCAGGTCGGCGACGTCGTCCAGCAGGGGGCGGTCCGCCTCGTGGCCGATCGCGCTGACGACCGGCGTGCGGGCGGCAGCGACGGCGCGCACCAGGCGCTCGTCGCTGAAGCCGAGGAGGTCCTCGAGCGCGCCACCGCCGCGGGCGATGACGATGACGTCCACGCTCGGATCGGCGTCCAGCTCCTCGAGGGCTGCAAGCACCTCAGGCACGCAGCGCGGGCCCTGCACGGCGGAGTGGCGGACCGCGAAGTCCACGGCCGGCCAGCGCAGGGTGGCGTTGCGCAGCACGTCCTTCTCCGCGTCAGAGTGCTGCCCGGTGATCAGGCCGATCCGGCGTGGCAGGAACGGCAGTGGGAGCTTGCGGGACGGGTCGAAGAGGCCCTCCTCGCCCAGCTGCCTGCGCAGCCGCTCCAGCCGGGCCAGGAGGTCGCCCAGGCCCACGGGGCGCAGATCGGAGACGTTCATGGACAGGCGGCCGGTCTTCAGGAAGAAGCTCGGCTTCACCTGGGCCACCACGCGGGAGCCGATCTCGGGGCGGTCCTGCAGCCGGCGCAGCACGGAGGACCAGACCGTGAGCGGGAGGGAGTACTCCACCTCCAGGTCCCGCATCGTGGCGAACGCGTGGCCGCCACGGATGTTGACCTCGATCAGCTGCCCCTCGATCCAGGTGGCGGGGGCGCGCTCGATGTGGGCCTTGAGGTTCTCGGCCAAGCGCGAGAGCGGCCAGGGGTTCTCGGCGCTCGTCCCCGCCGCCGTGGCAGCGGGAGGCTGGGGTGCCTCACCTGCCGTGTCCTGTGGGGACATGCGCCGCTCCTTCCGTCCACCCTCCCGGGTTCGGAGGGGTACCCCCAGTAGACTAGGGGCCCCTGACAGCTTGGGCCCCGTACGCGACACGCGAGGCGCCCGGACACGCACCGACTCGGGGAGAAACGGGGACCCAACCGCATGCGCAACGTGCTGGCCGTGCTGCTCGCCGCCATCGCCGCGATCTGCGGCGCCTCGGCGTGGGGTGGCTACACGATCGACAAGGCGCTCACCCAACCGGAGACCGTGCAGGAGTCCTTCGGACCGCTCGTGGACAACGACGGCGTGCGCGCCATGGTGTCCACGTGGATCCATGGCGAGACCGTGGCGCTGCTCCCCGGTGGGGTGGTGCCGGCCAAGCTGGATGCCGCCGTGAAGGTCGTCATCGACAAGGCCACGAACGCGGTCCTGGATGATCCGTCGTCACAGCAGGCCTGGGAGGAGTCCCTGCAGGAGACCCGGCAGCAGTACGCGGACCAGGTGCACTCCGGCGGCAGCGCCACCCACATCCAGATGGTGCTCGACCCGTTCGCCAACCTGGCCTCCGGCAAGATCGTCTCCGCCCTGCAGTCGGCCGGCATCAACGTCTCGGCTCCGCAGGACCGGACCTGGCGCCTGGAGTACGAGCTGGGTGATGTGTCCCCGCTCGTGTCCACCACGGTGCCCGCCGTGCAGCTGGTGGTCTCCCAGTCCCAGTACTGGGAGCGCTACGCCATCGCCGCCGCGGTGGCCGGGGTGCTGGCGCTCGTGATCGCCAAGCGCCGTGGCGTCCCGATCATCGCCAGTGCCTTCGTCCTCGGGGCGGCCGGGCTGATCGGCTGGTTCTCCGCCTCGATGGTCGGCAGTGTGACGCGCGGGGCAGGGAACGCCCTGGTGGTGGCCGTGGCGGACCCCGTCGCGGCCCTGGTTCGCTCCACCTCCATGCCCCTCGTGTTCGTGGCCGTGGGACTGCTGGTGGTGGGGATCATCGTCAGCATCATCGGCTCCTCGGTGCGCAAGCGGAGGGCCTCCGACTGGGAGTGGTGACGTCCACGCTCACCTGATCGCCTGCGCGTCCGAGTGCTGGTGCAGTGACTGCCGGATGATCCGCTCGAGCGGGCTGGGCTGCAGCCCCCGTTCGGTGCAGAGTAGTCCCGGGTTCAGCACGGCGCGCTCGCGCCACAGGTACTGCTGATGCGCCAGCTCTCGGAACGTGCTCGAGAAGAGTCCAGCTGAGCGCAGGACGAGCGACGGGATGCGGCTGGTGCCCTTGGCGTTCGTTCCCAGCAACTGGGCCGTGAGCCGGGCCAGCTCGCGCTGACTCAGCGGGCTCGGCGACGGGGCGTGCAGGATCGCGTCTGAAGCGGGCGCCAGCTCCGCGGCGTGCTGGGCCGCGTAGGCCATCGCCGCGGTCAGGTCCGGGATCGCCGTGAGCGTGCGCGGCACGTCCGGATCGCCCAACACCCAGGCCCGACGTCCCTTCGCCGCCGGCTCGAGGACGAGCTGCAGGAAGACCGAGGTGGCCGGGACGGCCGTAGGACCGAGCAGGTCGGCGGCGACGACTGAGAGCGTCGTGGCGGCGTTGTCCGCCCTGGCCTGGAGCAGCTCCGCCCGGATCTCGCCCAGCGGTGAGGCGGGGGCGAGGGGAGCGCCCTCGCTGAGGTCCCTGGCGCCGGTGCCGAAGGCGTAGACGGATTCGGGGAAGACGACAGGGACGCCGGCCTCGGCAGCCACGTCCATGACCGCCCGTTCGCGCTGCGGGAGGTCGCGGCGCCAGGAGGCCGCGTCATAGCTGGAGTGGATGCAGTGGAAGATCGCATCGACGGGTGTGTCGGTATCGGAGGGGCCCACCAGGGCCGTGCGCAGCGTGGCGCGGTCCCCGGCGTCGCCCCGGACGAACCGCGCTCCGGGCTCCACGTCGGTGCCGCGGCGCAGGACGGTGACGTCGTGGCCTGCCGCGAGCAGATCGCGGGTGAGTTGGGTGCCGATCTGGCCGGCCCCGGTGATGAGGTAGCGCATGACGATCTCCTTTGGTGAGCGGTGCTCTCTATCTGGTTCCACGACACTAGATCGCCGGCGAGGTGAAAACAAGAGCAGCGCTCACAAAATTGAGATGAGGACTCCGTGATGCCACACTGACGGGCATGGAGAGCCAGCGACCCCGCCGTAGCCACGCCCAGGCCCGCGCCGAGATGCGCGAGGGCATCCTGCGCGTGGGAGGGGAGCTGCTGGCCAAGGACGGCCCGGCTGGACTCTCGGTGCGCGAGATCGCCCGGGGCCTCGGCGTGGCCTCCTCCGCGATCTACCGGCACGTGGCCAGCCGGGACGAGTTGCTGACGCTGCTGTTGGAGGACGCCTACACGGACCTGGCGGACTGGGTGGATGCGGCCCTGGCGGGGGCCTCCGGTCGTGACGCACTGGCCGCGCTCGCCGGGACCATGCGGGCGTGGGCCGTGAACGAACCCCAGCGGTGGGCCCTCGTCTACGGTTCGCCCGTGCCGGGCTACGTGGCCCCGGCGGAGCGGACCACGGGGCCGGGGACGCGCGTCATGGCGCGCTTCCTCGGACTCCTCGCGGCGGGTGAGTCGGCCAAGTCCGCGGCGGCCCCGGGTGACGTACGCGACGCCGCGCAGGTCCCGCGACAGACCGCCGTTCCGTCACCCGAGTACGCGGCGCTCCTGACCGCGGGCGCGGCCGAGCTCGGGGTGGAGGCGGAGCCGGCACTGGCGGCGGCAGGCGTGCTGGCATGGACGTCCCTGGTGGGGCTGATCTCGGCGCAGGTGTTCGGGCAGCTGGGGCAGGACTTCACGCCCTACGGCGAGGAGATGCTCACCGCTTGGGTCCGAGCGACGGCGGAGACCTTCGGGCTGAACTGAAAGGGCGCGCCTCATCCCTCCCCGGCGGCCCTCCGGTGGTCCTCCTCGGGCTCGCTGGCGTCCTCCGGCCCGATCCCCTCCGGCGTGGGACGGGGGACGGCCTCCAGCTGTGCAGAGGCCTCGAACGGCACGGCGGCCTCCTCCGGATGCCCCGGGTCCAGCTCACCGATCCGCCGCAGGCTCGGGGCCACGCGGGTGGAGAGCGTCCCCAGGAAGCGGTTGTAGTGCTCCACGCCGGAGCGCAGGGAGGAACCGAGCTTGTCCAGGTGACCGGAGAGGGTGCCGAGACGGCGGTGGAGTTCACGCGCCTCGTCGAAGAGGGCGCGGGCGTTCTGCGTGACCAGCTCCTGCCGCCAGGTCACGGCGAGACCCTTGAGGATGGCCAGGAGGGTGCCGGGGGAGGCGAGGACCACGCCGCGGGCGAAGGCATCGTCCAGCAGGGCACCGTCGGAGGCGAGGGCATCGGCGAGGACCGACTCGGCAGGGACGAAGCAGATCACCAGCTCGGGGGAGCCGGGCAGCTGGTCCTGATAGCGGCGGTCGCCCAGGGCCATGACGTGGCCGCGCAGGGCCTTGGCGTGCTCCGCCAGGAGGCTCGAGCGCTCACGGACCGAAGCGGCTTCGCCGTCCTCGGCCACGCGGTAGGCCTGCAGCAGCTTGTCCAGAGGGGCCTTCGCGTCCACGGCCACGCACTTGCTGCCGGGCAGCCAGACGACCAGGTCGGGGCGGCCACCGTCCACGCGCACCTGCTCGCTGAAGTCCACGTGGCGCAGCATGCCTGCAGCCTCCACCACGCGGCGCAGCTGGACCTCGCCCCACGTGCCGCGGTGCGAGGAGTTGCGCAGGGACCCGGCCAGGGAGGAGGTGGTGCGCAACAGCTCGGCGTCCGTGCGGGCCGCCTGCTGCAGCTGCTCGTTCAACTGGGCGTACTGGTCAACGCGGTCGCGCTCCAGGACCGTGACGGAGCGCTGCATGGTGGCCAGCCGCTCGGACACCGGGGCCAGGGCACGCAGGACCGCCTCGTCGCGCTCGCGCCTGGACTGGGCGTCGCCGACGGAGGACTCGAGGACCGCGGCCCGCGACTCAGCAGCGGCCGCCCGCTCGCGTGCCGCCTGGGCGTCGGCGCGCGCGGAAGCCAACCCAGCGGCGTCGTGCCGCGTACTCAACACACGCATGCCGAGCGCGCCGAGGGCGAGGCCGATGAGGAAGAGGGCGGCGCAGGCGAGGAAGACGGGAACCGAGGTCATACCCACAGGGTGCCACCCACCACCGACACTGTGCTCCGCGGGCCGATAGGATGGTGGACCGTGGCTCTCACTATCGGAATCGTCGGTCTGCCCAACGTCGGCAAGTCCACCCTGTTCAATGCCCTCACCCGCGCGCAGGTCCTCGCGGCGAACTACCCGTTCGCGACGATCGAGCCGAACGTCGGTGTGGTGCCGCTGCCGGACCCGCGGCTGAAGCAGCTCGCGGAGGTGTTCGGCTCGGAGAAGATCGTGCCCGCCACCGTGTCCTTCGTGGACATCGCCGGGATCGTGAAGGGCGCCTCGGAGGGGGAGGGGCTGGGCAACCAGTTCCTGGCCAACATCCGCGAGGCGGACGCGATCTGTCAGGTGACGCGCGGCTTCAAGGACCCGGACGTGGTGCACGTGAACGGCTCCGTGGACCCGGACGACGACATCGAGACCATCACCACCGAGCTGGTGCTGGCGGACCTGCAGACCGTGGAGAAGGCGCTGCCGCGGCTGCAGAAGGAACTGACCAACAAGAAGGTCGCCAAGGAGCACGTCGAGGCCGTGCAGCACGCGCAGCGCATCCTCGAGGAGGGGCGCACGCTCTACAGCGCGGCCGCCGCGGAGAAGCTGGACCTCGCCGAGGTCCGCCCGCTGCAGTTGCTCACGGCCAAGCCGTTCATCTACGTGTTCAACCTGGACGACGAGGGGCTGGCCGACACGGCCCTGCGCGAGCGGCTCGAGGCGTCCGTGGCGCCCGCGACCGCCGTGTTCCTCGACGCGCAGTTCGAGTCCGAGCTCGTGGAGCTGGACGAGGACGAGGCCGAGGAAATGCTGCACGAGGCCGGCTACGACGAGTCCGGCCTGGAGAAGCTCGCGAAGGCCGGCTTCCAGACGCTCGGGCTGCAGACCTACCTCACGGCCGGCCCCAAGGAGTCCCGCGCCTGGACGGTCAAGCAGGGTGCCACGGCGCCCGAGGCCGCCGGCGTCATCCACACCGACTTCCAGCGCGGCTTCATCAAGGCCGAGGTCATCGGCTTCCAGGACCTGCTCGACGCCGGTTCGGTCCAGGCCGCGCGCGCCGCGGGCAAGGCGCGCATGGAGGGCAAGGACTACATCATGCGCGACGGTGACGTGGTGGAGTT
>Ga0164242_10000834_pt1 | contig 36735 bp, 36 predicted proteins | sample OricomgcompostMG_FD_108783 | JGI IMG/M metagenome (GOLD analysis project Ga0164242, IMG submission 108783) | Miracle-Growth compost microbial communities from Emeryville, California, USA - Original compost - Miracle growth compost (MG) ... | reverse complement strand
GGCCCGCCAGGCGGGCACCGAGGTGAAGATGACCTCCCAGGTCGTACGCACGCTCGAAGCCAAGGGCCTGCTGCAGCGCCAGGTCGACCCGGCCGACACCCGGGCGCGCCGGCTACGCCCCACTCCGGCCGGAGCTAGACTCGCCCGCCGAGCGGTCACCATCGTCGAGCAGGTCGACTCGAAGTTCTTCGCCCGCGACGAGAAAGCCGCCACGCGCCTGCTGCAGCGCCTGCTCGCTGCACAAGAGCCCCCACCTGGACCGGGCCCTGACGGCGGGTGACCGTGTGAGGTGAGGACGTCGAACTCGTTGCCTTTCGGGTCGGGCAAGGCGCCCCAGCCTGCGGCGCCTTGCCCGACGTCGACCCGATCAGGGATTTCGCGGCCGGGGTGAGTTTGAGGACTGTCCCGTTGGGTGCACACGAAATCGACAGTCAGGCTATGCAGTGGCGGCCAGTAGCGTGCCGACCTTGTCGAGGAGTTCGCCGGTGCCCTGCTCGCGTCCGGCCGCCGCCTGCGGCCCCGGACCGTGTACGCCGTCGAGGTGGACGCCCTGCTCGGTGAACGTCAGGTGGGTGCCGTCCTCGGTGGCCTCGAAGATGATCGTGGTGATCGAGGTCGAGGCGTGCGTGCCGTCGAGCCACATGTCGTAGGTGTAGACGATGCGCTCGTTCTCGATGATGTCGGTGTAGGTCGCGTGGAACTGCGAGAGCGGACCATCGGGGCCGAAGCGGCCGTCGGCGACTGCCAGGCCGCCGACGACGAAGTCGTCGTGGCGTTCGGCGTCGATGAATTCGTCGCCGCCGAACCACTGGCGCTTCACCTCGGGGTCGGCGAAGGCGGACCACGCCTTGGCGACGGGTACGGGGTAGTGGCGTTCGAGCGTGAACGTCGCGTGCACTTCGGTGTGGGTGCTCATCGGTGTCTCCTTGTGGGTGTGTCGGTGCGTTGACTCAACTCGGCGCGGAGGTGCTCGCCGAGCCGGTCGAGTTGTCGTTCCTGCGGTCGCCGCTGCCGCGCGACCCAGTCATTGGCCCCCACCAGCGCATCCGCCACGAGTTGGTAGGTGCGCACGCGCCCGGCCTTCTGCGATTCGACAAGGCCGGCGTCCTGCAGCACCCGCAGGTGCTTGACGATCGTCGGCAGCGCGGAGCCGAAGGGTTCCGCCAACTGGCTGACCGAGGCGGGTCCGCCCACGAGGCGTTCGAGGATCGCCCGCCTCGTGGCGTCGGCGAGGGCATGGAACACGGCGTCGAGATCCATGCCCAAATACTTAGCCACATGGCTAAGTATTTCTACCGCGACCCTTGACGTCAAGCGATGCGCGAGGTTGACGCGGAACCAGCGGGGCGCCCTACGGAACTCTCCGACTGGTCAGGGACGGTTCAAGGCAGCAGCGAGAAACCTGTCCCGGTCGACGATGACCCGGTCGATCTCGCCGTCGGCGACGACGTGCCCGGTCGTGTCCACGGCCCGGACCGCGAACGTCAGCCGGCGGCCGTCCGAGCCGGTCGCAGTGGCGATGATCTCGACGATGCCACCGACCGGGGTGGCGCGGTGGTGGGCGATCCGCACCGCGGTGCCGACGCTGGTCTGCCCGGCCGCCAGCGAGCCGCTGGCCGCTTGCACGGTCGCCGCCTCCAGCCAGGCGATCAGCCGCGGCGTGGCCAGCACGGGAACATCGCCACTGCCGACCTCGGCGGCGGTATCGGCCTGAGCCACCACGTGTATCGCCCCAGGTGTCATCCCGGGATCGTACGGTCGTGATCTGCTCACGGGCAGTGCGCGTCACCGCGCCTGACTGGGGTACAAGCCGTCATGACCAATGTTGTGATGCAGTGGGGACGCCGCCAGGCGGCGGAGTACAGCCACGGCGAGAACCGTCCGCTCGATGGCTATCTGAAGTTGCTGGGTACGTACACCACCGGCGTCGTCGGGGCGACCGCGGCGGGCCGGCTGCTCGGGCGCCGCGTGCCGGAGCGGATCGGACCGCTGGACCTGATCCTGCTCGGCGTGGCGACGCATCGCCTGAGCCGGACCATCGCCAAGGACCCCGTCACCAGTCCGCTCCGTGCGCCGTTCACCCGATACGAGGGGTTGGCCGCGGCCGGGGAACTGTCCGAGAGCGTGCGGGGCCACGGTGTACGGCATTCGGTGGGCGAGTTGCTCGCCTGCCCGATGTGCCTGGCGCAGTGGGTCGCCACCGGCTTCGCCGCCGGGCTGGTCCTCGCGCCGCGGCAGACCCGGCTGGCCATGGCCACGCTCAGCGCGGTCGCCGGCGCGGACTTCCTGCAGTACCTCTACGCGCTGCTCCAGCAGAGGACCGAGTGATCACCGCTTGCGGAGTTCGCTGAGCATCGATTCGACCAGCGCGCCCACCTCGGCCAGCTCGTCGATGTGTACGCCGGTCACGGCCTCGAGCGTGCGGGTGCCCGCGGCGGTGAGCCGCAGGCGTACGGCGCGGTGGTCGTCTGCGTCCTTGACCCGTCGGATCAGGCCGGCGCGTTCGGTCCGATCGGCCAGCTCGACCGCGGAGTGGTGCTTGACCAGCAGGTAGTCGGCAACCTGCCCGATCGTGGGTCCCTGCGGGTCGCTGTGGCCGCGCACCGCCAGCAGCAACTGGTGCTGTGCGGACGTGAGCCCGTGCTCGGCGGCCTGGTCCGCGCTCCACCGTTCGAACCGGCGCAGCCGTGTGCGGATTGCAAGCAGCCGCGCGTAGTCGGCATCGCCCACCGCGCGACGTGGCATCGGTCACCTCCCTGGGAAATCTACGATCGTCTACCTCTATCATGAAACATCGTGACACGATATAGATCGGACGGGGCAGGGCTCGGTTCGCGTACGCATGCGCCCGGGCCCCGCGACGTGAGCCACCTCGGCGACTTCACCGCGACGCCGAGGATGTTGCTCATCACCGCGTTGGCCCTGCCGATCGGGGCATTGAGCGCCGGCGTCGCGTGGTGCCTGCTGCGGCTGATCGGCCTGCTCACGAACGTGATCTTCTTCCAACGCGTCGACTCGCGGCTGGTCGCGCCCGGCTCGGGGCACCACAACCCCGTCGTCGTGCTGCTGGCACCGATCACCGGAGGCCTGATCGTCGGGTTGATGGCGAAGTACGGATCGGAGAAGATCCGCGGCCACGGCATGCCCGAGGCGATCGAGGCGATCCTGCTCGGCGGCAGCAAGGTGCAACCACGGGTCGCCGTGCTCAAGCCGATCTCGGCCGCCATCTCGATCGGCTCCGGCGGACCGTTCGGCGCCGAGGGCCCGATCATCATGACGGGTGGCGCGGTCGGATCGCTCTGCGCCCAGCTGCTCCGCCTCACCGCGGACGAGCGCAAGACGCTGCTCGTGGCCGGCGCCGCTGCCGGCATGACGGCCACCTTCAACTCGCCGTTCGCCGCCCTGCTCCTGGCCGTGGAGTTACTGCTGTTCGAGTGGCGCCCGCGCAGCTACGTCCCGGTCGCCGCCGCAGTCTGCGTGGCCGCCGTCGTACGCCGTCCGCTGCTCGGCACGAGCGCACTGTTCGCCTCGCCGGGACAGCTGCACGTCACTGCGGCCGCCGACGCGCTCTGCGTCGTCTCGGGAATCGTCGCCGGCGTGGTTGCCCTGCTCGCCACGCTGCTCGTGTACGCCGCCGAGGACGCCTTCCGCCGCCTGCCGATCCACTGGATGTGGTGGCCGGCGATCGGCGGCCTGATCATCGGCGTCGGCGGACTGTTCGAGCCGCACGCGCTGGGGGTCGGCTATGACGTGATCCGCTCGGAGCTGGACGGCTCGATCGGGCTGCGTCTGGTCATCGGCATCCTCGTGGTGAAGACGCTGATCTGGTCGCTGTCCCTCGGCTCGGGAACCTCGGGCGGCGTACTCGCGCCGATGTTCATGATCGGCGGCGCGCTGGGTGCCCTCGAGGCACACATCTTCCCCGCGGTCGGTCCGGGCTTCTGGGCGCTGATCGGCCTGGCCGGCGTCCTCGGGGGTGTGATGCGCTCGCCGCTCACCGGTGTCGTCTTCGCCATCGAACTGACCCACCGCTTCGATGCCCTGCTGCCGCTGCTCATCGGCGCCTCGACGGCGTATGCGGTCTCGGTGTTGTTGCTGCGCCGGTCGGTGCTCACCGAGAAGATCGCCCGGCGCGGTTACCATCTCACCCGCGAGTACGACGTAGACCCGCTCGAGCTGTTGTTCATCAGCGAGGTGATGCGCACCGACGTGCATGTCTTCGACCTGCACCTGTCCGCCTCCGAGGCGCTGGCCAGCATCGCGGGCACCGACCCGGCCCAGCTGTCGGCACGGCGGCAGATGCTCTACCCGGTCGTGGTGGACGCAGACCGGCTGGCGTCGGTCGTGACGCGCACGCAGCTCGAGACGGCGGCCCACGACGGCCGCGGGCACGTCATGGTGGGCGAACTCGGGCTACCCGTGCCGGTGACGGCGCACCCGGACGAGACCTGCCGGACGGTGGCCTTTCGCATGGCCGAGCACAGCGTCACCCGGTTGCCCGTCGTCGACCGGCACGACCACACCCGGGTCATCGGTATGGTCACGCTGACCCAACTCCTGGCCGGCCGGGCGCGGGATCTGCGCGAAGCGCGGCACGCCGAGCGGGTGTTGCACCTGCGCCCGCGGAAGGGCGGCCGGCCGCCGGTCAACGGGGCGCCGCGCGGCTCTCGAACGCCGCCGACCGCGACAGCAGCGCGGCGCTGAGCACGAGCAGAGCCAGACACGCGGCCTCGACGGCCAGGGCCGGGCTCGTGAGGTCGAGGCGGTCGCCGATCAGCGCGACCCCGAGGACCACGCCGACGGCGGGCTGGGACGCCGCGATCGGCGGTAGCGCGTAGTCGAGCCGTTCGGAGCGGAACGCGCGCTGGGTGAGCAGCACCGACACCACGGCCGTCCCGAGGAACAGGTACGGCCAGACAGTCGCCAGCAGGAGCTGGGCCGGGTGCCGCTGCAGCATGATCAAGCAGGCCCGGGTCGCGACGTCCTGCAGCCCGTAGAGCAGTCCGGCGGCCAGCGCCGAGGTGACCGACACGACCGCGACACCGCGCGCGAATCCGGCGGCGAGCAGCGCCAGCGCGAGGCCGGCCACGATCACGGTTCCGAGCACGCTGGCCCACAGTCCGGCCGGCTCGTGACCGCGCGTCACGTGGGGCCCGCCGATCAGGACAAAGGCGATCACCGCCGCCGCGACGCCCAGTGCCCCGATCACGTCCGCCCGCGGTGGCCGGTGGCGTACCAGTGCCGCGCGGAGGAGGAACGCGACCAGCAGGTCGGTCGACAACAGCGGCGCGACCAGTGTGATCGGCCCCTTCTGCAGGGCGATGCCGCTGAAGGTCTGCCCGACACTCATGGCCGCGATACCGCCCCACCACAGCGGTGTACGCAGCAGTTCGAGGAACCGCCGGTCGGTGCCGTCGACGACCCAGTGCTGCAGGATCCAGCCCACGCCCAGGGCCAGTGCGCCGAACACGCTGAGCACTGCAGGCCAGACCATGCCTCACCCCTGCCCGCTCGTGTCCAGGTCCTCACCGACGATCATGGTGCCGGCGGCGGACGAGCGCGAGGTCAGACGGCGGCGGCGTTCTTGCCGCGCAGGAGCGAGGCGATCGCCGAGAGCAGGCCGAGTCCGGTGGACGCGGCGAATACCACGATCAAGCCGCTGTGGAAGGGCGCGGCGATCAGGTCCGGGAAGAAGCTGTGCCCGGTCAGCGTGGCGTGCTGCGCCGCGGTGACGTGGTTGAGCGCCCCGGACGGCGCGAGCAGCGTGCTGATCGGATTCACACCGAGGATCGCCGAGAACAGCGAGCTGACCGGCGGCAGCGCGCCCACCTGAGCGGCGACGTCGTGCGGGATGCCCTGCGCCGCGAGCCCGGAGCTGAGCGTGTGCGGCAGCGAACCGGCCAGCCCGCCGACCATCAGCGAGAAGACCACGCCGATGGACAGCGCGGTGCCGGAGTTCTGGAACGTCGCGCGCATGCCGGATGCCGCGCCGCGGTAGCGAGCCGGCACGCTGCCCATGACCGCAGAGGTGTTCGGCGCCGAGAACATGCCGGTGCCGATGCCGTTCAGTGCGGTGAACAGCGCGAAGGCCCAGTACGGGAAGTCCACCGGCAGGGCCATCAGTCCGATGAAGCTGCCCGCGAAGATCAGCGCGCCGGCGCTGGCCAGGCCGCGCACGCCGAAGCGGTCGGAGAGCCGGCCGGAGATCGGGCCGGCAAGCAGGAATCCGCCCGTGAGCGGCAACATGTAGATGCCGGCCCACAGGGGCGTCTGGGCGTAGTCGTAGCCGTGCAGCGGCAGCCAGATGCCCTGCAGCCAGATGATCAGGACGAACTGCAGGCCGCCCTGCGCCAGCCGGCACGTGAGCAAGGCGAGGTTTCCGGCGGTGAACGCCTGCGATTTGAACAATCTCAGCTCGAACATCGGCTCGGGGGCGTACCGCTCGATCCACACGAACCCGCCGAGCACGATGCCGCCGCCGATCAGACAGGCCAGCACCATCGGGTTCAGCCAGCCCATGGTGTGGTTCCCGTAGGGATGGATGCCCTCGGTGATGCCGTAGAGGATCGCGCCCAGCCCACCGGCGAAGGTGAGGTTGCCCCACCAGTCGATCTTCGGCTTGCTGCGCCGCTCGTTGACCTCGTGCAGCTTGCGGTATGCCCACCAGGTGCCGAAGACCCCGACGGGCACGTTCACCCAGAAGATGGCACGCCAGTCCCACACGACCAGGACGCCGCCCAGGACCAGACCGATGAACTGGCCGGCGAGCCCCGCGATCTGGTTGATGCCGAGCGCGAAACCGCGCTGGTCGGCGGGAAACGCGTCGGTGAGGATCGCCGCAGAGTTCGCGGTGATCATGGAACCGCCGACCGCCTGGACCACGCGCCAGCCGATCAGCCACAGCGCGCCACCCTGGGCGTGGTAGGGATCGAAGGAGAGCAGCGCCGAGGCGATCGTGAAGATCAGGAAGCCGGCGTTGTAGATCTTCACCCGGCCGTAGAGGTCCCCGAGCTTGCCGAGGGAGACCACGAGCACTGCCTGGACCATGCGGTAGCCCATGATCATCCAGAGCAGGTACCCGATGTTCGCGGGGTCGAGGGGATCGAGCCCGATGCCCTTGAAGATGGCCGGCAACGCGATGAGCACGATCGAGCCGTCGAGCGCCGACATGAAGACACCGGTCGTCGTGTTCGCCAGCGTCGTCCACCTGTAGCGCGCGTCGAGGTCGGCCGGCGCGAGGGTGGCCGTCACCGAGCGCCCGTCCCGCGCAGGTTCTCGGCGAGCCGTTCGAGCAGCGGGGCGGCTGCGCGCAGCTGGCGCAACTCGGTGGGGGAGAACCCGGCCAGGGCGCCGGTCAGTTGGGTGGTGCGGGCGCTGCGCTTGTCCCGCAGCGTTGCCGCCCCTGCGGCCGTGACGGACAGCAGGACGCGGCGACCGTCCGCCGGGTCGGGACGCCGCGCGATCAGACCCCGCTCCTCGAGCGCGGCGAGTGTGCTGCCCATCGACTGCGGGCTGATCTGCTCGGCACGCGCGAGATCGGCAGCACTGGCGGGGCCGCCGCGCTCCAGGCGGTTCAGCGCGGACGACTCGGGCGCGGTGACATCGCCCGGCACCCGCTCGTTGCGCAGGGTGCGGAACAGGGCGGTGATGCCGGCGCGCAACTCGTGCGCGAGGTCGGCGACATCGATCTCGGCCATTTCATCAATCTAGCCTGATCAGTGTCGGCTGATTGATGCGGCTGCCTCAGCGCGGACGCTTCCTCCGGCTACACGCGCTCGAGCACGACGACCGGGATGGGGCGGGACGTCTTCTGCTGGTATTCGTCGTAGTCCGGCCAGACCTGGGTCATGTACTCCCACAGCGCCGGCTTCTCCTCGGCGCTCGCCACCCGGGCGCGGGCGGTGAACACGTCATCCTTGATCTGCACCCTGACCTCGGGCCTCTCGAGCAGGTTCAGGTACCACGCGGGCGGGTTGTCCGCGCCACCCTTCGAGGCGACGACCAGGTAGGAACCGTCCCGACCCGGATAGTCGCGGTAGATCAGCGGGTGGGTACGCGGCTCGCCGCTCTTGCGGCCCACCGTGCCGAGCAGCAGGATCGTGGTCCCGTTCCACTCGTAACCCTGCTCGCCGTTGCTGTCGCGGTAGGTCTGCACGTGCTGATCACCGAAGAGCATCAGGACTTCCTCTCTCGTACGGCCCCGCCGGGCTTGAGCCGGCCGGGCGGCATGGGTGGCGCCGGGATGACCGGGCCGTCGTGGTAACCACTCACGGTCCCGAACCGCGAACCGGCTTCCCATTGTTCCCGTGCCTCGGCGATCTCGTCGGTGTCGCGGCCGACGAAGTTCCACCACATGACGATCTGCTCCTCGAACGGCGTCCCGCCGAGCAACATCAGCCGGGCCGATCGCCCGCACGGCTCGCGTAGGAACAGCGACGCCCGCCCGCAGCCGAGGTAGGCCATCGCCCCGACCTGCACCGTGACGCCGTCGACCTCCACCGCACCGTCCATCACCAGAACCGCGTACTCGAAGTCGGGCTCGAGCACGAAGACGTCCTGGCCGTTCGCGATCAGCTTGATGTCGGCGCCGACCAGCGGCGAGAAGGTGGCGCCCGGCGAGGACACGTCCGACAGCGTGCCCATGAAGACCGTGATCTCGATGTCCGCGTTCGAGAGGGTCGGCAGCTCGGGCAAGTGCTGCCACGCCGGGTCCGCGCGCCGGTGTGCTTCCGGCAGCGCGACCCACAGTTGGACGCCGTGCAGTAGCCACGGGTGCAGGACCGGACTCTGCTCACTGTGCGCGATGCCACGGCCAGCGGTCATCACGCCGAGCTCGCCGGGACGGATCAGCGCGTCGCTGCCGATCGAGTCCATGTGGTGGACCTCGCCGTCGAGCAGCCAACTCACCGTCTGCAGCCCGATGTGCGGGTGCGGCGCGACCTGCATGCCAGGGCCTGCCGCGATGTCGTCCGGCCCGTAGTGGTCGATGAAGCACCACGGGCCGACCAGGCGCCGACCCAGATTCGGCAGCAGGCGGCGCACCACGGTCGATTCCCCGAGCGGCACCTCGCGTCCGGCGAAGATCTCGACCGTCGGCCGGGCGCAGACCTCGGCGAGCCCGCCACACCGCGTGAGTGGCGGCGTGCGGTCCAGATTGCTCACGGTCCCGACCGTACGCGACCATCGAGTGCATGACTGAACCGAACATCGAAGTCGACCGCAACGACGACGCCCACCGGTACGAGATCCACGTGGACGGCGAACTAGCCGGTTTCACGGTCATCGAGCCGGGTGCCGGCGTCACCGTCATGCCGCACACCGAGATCGACGACAAGTTCGGCGGACGTGGCCTGTCGACGATCCTGATCCAGCGGGCGCTGGACGACCTGCGCGCCCGCGGCGACAAGATCGTCCCGAGCTGCCCCGCCGTCGCGCGGTTCATCGCGAAGCACGCCGACTACGCCGATCTGGTCGTCTCTCGAGGATGAGCAATTTGTGGACGCAGCTGTGGGCGGCCGGTGGATAACAACGGATGTGGTGGATAAACCCCACTGAATCGGTGGACAACCTTGTGGATTCACGATGGACGGCCCAGGCGGCGAAAGAATCTCCGAACCCCTATTGCGTACGGGGATTCGGCGCACTAGAAATTAGCTACCCACAAGGGCGAGGGGCTCGGATCGGAGGTCAAACTCCGGACGATCGGGGGTCTGGGCAACCAGCTTCTCGACCGGATTCCGGCACCGGGAGACCGGTTGTCGGGGACCGCGCTTCACCGACTTGAGGGACGGTCGCACAAGGCACGCGGCGCAGGGCACCCGGTCACGGGTGGTCGGTGTCGTGGAGGCGTGCGACCAGATGTGGCCCCGGCAACTCATACTTGCCGGGGCCACATCGTCTTCAGCCTCATTGTGCTGTGCACTGCCCGCCGTGCCAGGACGGCGCGCCGTGTGCTGCCCCAGGTCCGTCCCTCAGCCGCGGCGCGGGATCTCGATCAGGACCCGCGTACCCCCGGACGGCCGGCGGGCGACCGTGCAGCGTCCGCCGAGTGCTGCCACCCGCCCCACCATGCCGTGCAGGCCCAGATGACCAGGACGGGTGGGGATGTGCTGCGGGATGCCGACGCCGTCGTCGCTCGCCGACAGCACCCAGTGCGTCGGCGTCGTCTGCAGAGCGACGTCCAGGTGTGCGGCCTGCGCGTGCTGCCGGGCGTTGCTGATCGCCTCGCGGCCCGCGCGGAGCAGCACCGCCGCAACCTCGTGGGGCGCGTTGTCGACGCTCCCGCCCACCGTCGCCTCGGTCGTCGTGCCGTTGAAGAACGCGCTCGCCGAGCGCCGCAACGCCTCCACGAGGTCGAAGCCCGGCTGGATGCCGGCGCCGAGGTCCGTCAGCAGGTTCCGCAGCGAGGTCTGCGCGGCGTAGACCAGCTGCAGGGCCGAATCGGTCCTGGCGTACGAAGCGGTGTCCGGTTCGAGTTCCCCGAGCAGTAGCTGTAGGCGCAGCTGCGCTGCTGAAAGCAACTGGATCGAGTCGTCGTGTACGTCCTGGGCGATCCGCTCACGTTCGGCCTGCTCGGCGCGGACCAGCTCCTCGAGCAGGAACCGGCGCTGATGCGAGAGCTGCCGCTTCTCGGCGACGGTGATGGCAAGGTCCAGCTCGAGGGTGATGGTGTCGCCCGCGCTGGCGAGGGCGGCATGATCGAATTGGTCGATCGGCGCGGAGTCGTTGTCGCGGCTGCACACCACCATGCCGCGCAGGTCCCCGGACGGCAGGCGGAGCGGAGCGTATGCGACGTCCGATATCCCCGCCTCGATCCGGTGCCGGCGCAGCCGTCGTAGGAGCGGCGACTCGGCGGACGGATCGGACATGCCGTCGACGACGGTGCCATGGGTGCGTCCGATCCGTTCGGAGAACTGGGCGGCCCACTCCCGCAGCCCGGTGTCACCAAGGTCGGCGAGGAACTGCTCCGTCTCCCAGAGCGTGGCGGGGTTGCGATGGGCTACCTCGGCGATCGGGCCGTCCGTGCCAGGGATGTCGAAGAGTAGGACGAGTACGCGATCGCCGATCTCCTCGGCGATGAGCGTGGCAGAGGTCGCGGCGAGACTGCGGTAGTCGAACGGGCCGGCCTTGCGCGCACCGATGTCCCGGGCGAGCGTGGCCATCAGGCGCCAACGGCGGGCGTCGGACGAATCCTCCGCGCCAGTGCGGGTGTTCATGGCTTCCTTCGTGGTGCCGACTGCGTCCTCCCCACTCCTGATCGGCACGCACCAGGACTACGTGAGACGCGCTGCGTGATCGGCCGGGGCGACCTAGGCTCGGGAACGTGAGTACGAGTCGCGTCTTGGATCGGGCCGATGTCGAGGCTGCGCTCGCCGTTGCGGTGCGCGCGCCCTCGATCCACAACACTCAGCCGTGGGGCTGGAGGTGGGACGGAACGACGCTCGCACTGCGGGCCGATCGCACCCGCCAGCTCCAGGTCGCCGATCCCGACGGCCACTCGATGCTGGTCAGCTGTGGAGCCGCGCTCCATCTGACGCAGCTGGCTCTGCGCGCCGAGGGATTCGTCGTCGAGACGGAGGTGCTGCCGCACTCCTCTGACCCGGACCTGCTCGCGATCTTCAGAGTCGTCGGCTCCCACGAACCCGACCCCCAGGTCCTGACCGAGGTGGATGCGGCGCTGGCCCGGCGCAGCGACCGTCGTCCGTATCAGGCCGAGCAGCTGCCGGAAGACCAGATCGAGCACCTGCGGCAGGCGGGTAGTGATGCGGTGGCGTACGTCGACTTCCCTCGCGACCGCGACCAGGCAGTGGACCTCGCGGTGGCGGTCAGCTGGGCCGACAGCATCGAGAAGCGCTACAAGGAATACCAGCAGGAGATGCAGCGCTGGCTGCACGACCCGGATGTGCACGCCACCTCCGATGGCATCCCACTCACCGCGGTGCCGCGCATCGAGCCCGGGCACCAGCGGCACCTCGAGGTGCCGCAGCGCGATTTCGAGGTCGGAGTCGTCGGCAGGGAACTCATCGCGCAGGACCAGGACGAGAAGGCGCGGATCGGCGTCATCTTCACGCGCACCGATTCGCCCGAGGACCGCCTCGGGGCCGGAGCCGCCATGATGCGCGTGATGATCGCGGCCCAGATCGCGGGACTGGCCACGTGCCCGCTGAGTCAGGCCGTGGACCTGCCGGCCCTTCGCGGACGGTTGCAGGTGCTGATGAACTGGACCGGCCATCCGCAGATGATGCTGCGCATCGGGTACCCGGGCTCGACGCTGGGCGATCCGGTCCGCACGCCACGTCGCAGTGTCTCGGCCGTCCTCGACATCGCCGGCGCCTGAGGACAGCGTGTGCACCGTGGTCTGCGCCTGGGATCCGGCCGCGGCGGTTCCGGTGCGGATGATGGCGCTGCGCGACGAACTCACCAGCCGTGTCTTCGACGAGCCCGACGCATGGTGGTCCGAGCAACCGGACGTGATCGGCGGGCGTGACCGTCGGGCGGGCGGCACGTGGTGTGCCTCGGCGGTGAGCAGCGGCGTCACCGCGGTGGTGCTCAACCGCCCAGAGCGGCGCGTGGCCGACCCGGACGCACCGAGCCGCGGGGTGCTGCCGCTGCTCGGGACGGAGCACTGGCACACGTGGGGCGAATACGTCGACATCGCCGGGATGGCATCGTTCAACCTCGTGCTCGCCACGCCGGACCGGCTCACCTGGTGGAGCTACGACGGTGCGGAACTGAAAGACCACGAGCTCGCGCCCGGCACCCACCACATCACCCCGACCGGCCTGGTCGAGCAGAGTGTCTGGGCGCGGCGTCCGCTCGAAGGCGTACCCACCCTGGACGGGCAACTCGACGCGCTCTGGGGCGCCTGGCGGGCGGAGGTCACCGGCGTGCCGCCGAGCGCCGACCCCGGCGCCATGATCGTCAGTCGCACGGTGGAGGCGGACGGCGCCACCGACATCTATCAGACGGTCTTCGGGCAGTTCATCGCCGCCCGGCCCGGACGGCTGCGCATCGACCACGCCCGGCTGCCGTACCGCCAGAACCCCTGGACCACCCGCACGTGGTCGGTGACTGACGGCAGACTGGCGCCATGACCGAGCGACCTCTGACCTTCATGGCCGTCCACGCCCATCCCGACGACGAGGCGACCGGCACCGGCGGGGTGCTGGCCCGGTACGCCGATGAAGGCATCGAGACCGTGCTGGTCACGTGCACCGATGGACGCTGCGGCGACGGACCGGGCGGCGCGAAGCCCGGCGAGCCCGGCCATGATCCTGAGCAGGTGATCGCCCTGCGTCAGCGCGAGCTCGAGGCGAGCTGCGCGCTGCTCGGCGTCACGCATCTCGAGCAACTCGGCTACGCCGACTCCGGGATGATGGGCTGGCCGGCCAACGACGCGCCCGGCTCGTTCTGGTCGACGCCGGTCGCCGAGGCCGCCGAACCGCTGGCCGAACTGATGCGTCGGTACCGGCCGGACGTCGTCGTCACGTACGACGAGAACGGCTTCTACGGCCACCCCGACCATATCCAGGCGAACCGGATCACCGTTGCCGCGTTGGAACGCAGTGGCATTGACGCCAAGCTCTACTGGCTCACCGCGCCCCGCTCGACGTTCGAGGCACTCGGCGCGGCGATGCGTGCGGCTGGTGTCGAGTGGGACGACGACGGCGAGGCCGAGCCGAACCCCGACGCGATCCAGATCGGCTCGCCCGACGAGCAGATCACCAGCTGGGTCGACGTCACGGCGTACACGAAGCAGAAGTACGACGCGCTCGCAGCGCACGCCAGCCAGGGCGAGAACATCGGCTTCCTCGCGATGGGGCGCGACATGTTCGCGGAGTTCTTCGGGACCGAGACCTTCATCCGGGTGCGGCCGATCGCGGCTCCGGCCGACCGCGAGCATGACCTCTTCGCCGGCCTGCGCTGAGCCGGTCAGCTTGCTGCTGGTCTTGTCCAACAGACGGTGGGTGATGATCAACTGCTGGATCTGCTGGGTTCCCGTGGCTCGCGGCTACGGTAAATTACCCTCTGGTAACAACGGCGGCGAGGGATGATCTCGGGAACCGGACGGCGGTCCGTATCGTTGACCTCGCAGTACGACGACCCGACTTGTGCACTAGTTCTGGAGGCCCCGGCCATGGCCGAGAACCCCGTCATCCGCAACTTCGACCGCGCGGTGCGGTCCGGCGCAGTTGCCACGCCGTCCGCCACGGAGCTCGGAGCGATGTACGACGCCCCGGCCTACACCGGGCCGCGGACGCCTGCGCGGTACATGACCCTCGACGACGTCGTGGTGCGCACCGGCGCCATGCTCGCGGTGATTCTCGCCGCTGGCGCGGTGACCTGGACGACGGTGCCGGCCGACAAGTGGGGCGCCGTCCTCATCGTGGGGCTGATGGGCAGCCTCGGCGTCGGCCTGTACATGTCGTTCAAGATGGTCGCCAACGCGCCGCTGTGCATGGTCTACGCCGTGTGTGAGGGTGCCCTGCTCGGCGCTATCAGCAAGGCCTTCGAGACCAGGTACCACGGCATCGTCATCCAGGCGCTCACCGGCACCGTCATGGTCGCCGCCGGGATGCTGTTCGTCTACAAGATCGGCGCGATCCGGGTCACCCCGAAGTTCACCCGCATCGTGGTCGGCGCTTCGATCGGCGTGTTCGGACTGATGCTGGTCAACCTGATCGCCTATCTGTTCCACCCGGGCGGCCTCGGCCTGCGCGACGGCGGGGCGATGGCAGTGATCTTCAGCCTGGTCTGCATCGTGATCGCGGCGGCAAACCTCGTCGTGGACTTCGACATGGTCGAGAAGGGGATCCGTGCGGGCGCCCCGCAGAGCTTTGCCTGGTACTGCTCGTTCGGCATCACCGTCACGCTGGTGTGGCTCTACATCGAGATCCTGCGCCTGCTGGGCTATCTGCGGGATTGACCTTCGAGGCAACGAACCGGGGGGTGGCCGACGTGCCCGACTCGGGTGCGCAGGTGGTGTCCGCGCCGTAGCCGCGCTGACGCGCCGGCTGCCTGCCGGTGGCCAGGTAATCAGCGATCTGGTCGTCGCCGCAGGTGTTACCCGACAGGGTGGTGACGAGACCGACTGTCCGGCCGGGCGAAGCCGTGCCGCGTGCGCGCGCCGATCCGGGCGGGCGTGGCTACCGTGGTGGCATGGGCAACATCGGCGAGGAGAAGCGCCGCATCGAGGTGCTGCCGATCACGCAGCCTCCCGGGCCGGCGACGCCGGCCCGGCCCGAGCCTGCGCGGGAGCCGGCACCGGCGAAGTAGAACGCGATGGACCCCCTGTCCGACTTCGAACCGCGGGTGGGGGAGATCCGTGCGCTTCGCACCTTCCGCGTCGGGCCAGGCGGGCTGCTGTACCCGCTATTCGGCCCGACTCCCTGGCGTGACGGCGAGAACGTGGCGTACTGCCGGGCCGCCGTGCCGGACGACCGCACCCCCGAACGGCACGAGGTACCGGACCCCGACTGCAGTTGCGGCTTCTACGCCTACGGCGACGAGCAGGCCGTCTGCGAGTACCCGCACGCCCGCCACGTGCTGGCGGTCGTCGCGTGCTGGGGGGTGGTGATCACGGCGACTCGCGGCGTGCGCGCGCAGCGGTGCCGTATCGAGGCGATCTGGCTCTCGGACGCAGTCGGTCCTGACCTCGTCGGCGGCGTCCGTGGCCACTACCCGTCGCTCACCGTGTATGCGGACCGGCAGGCCATGCTCGATGCCCATCCATTGACGGTGCTCGACACCTATGACGCGCAGGGTGAACGGTCGCGGGCCCGGCGCTCCCGGCTGGGGATCGCGGCGCTGGGCGCGGCGGTGCTCTTGACCGCGCCGCCGTACGCCTGGTGGGCGCAGCTGCGGTACGGCTGGATGACCTGGACGGCGGTGCTGGCCGCTGTCCTGCTGGCCAGCGTCGTGGTCGTGCGTCGGGCCGGCGGCGGATTGCGGGCCGAGCGGATCGCCCAGCGTCACAGGCTGCAGCTGCTCGCCGTGGTCATCTGGATGCTCGGCCCGACCCTGGGACTAGCCGGTGCGTTCATGCTGCGGCTGCCGCTGTTGCAACTCGCCGCGTTGCTGCTCGTGCAGCGTTGCCGGCTGGCGCGCGAGGCGGCGCGGTTCCCGGCCCGGGTCGACTGACCGGCCGCCGACCCGCGGAGGCAGATCCTCGACCGCGCTCAGCCGACGGCGCGGCGACGGCGCAGGCGAGCGCGGTATCCCCGCTCGCGGTTGGACGGGGCCGGCGCGCCGAGGACCTCGGTGCCCGGGTGGGTGGCCGCTTGCGCCGCTGCGCGTTCGATCGGCTTGGACCGTCGGGTGGTGAGCACGCTCGCCGACCGGGACTTCGTGGCAAGGCCGAGTGCGTCCAGACACGACGGCAACATGGCCTCAGCCGAGGCTGCGTAGCCCCGGGCGGATGGGTGGAACTGGTCGTCGGCGAAGAGCGCCGGCGACTCGGTGAACAGCGGGCCGACGAGGTCGCCGAGCGAGACGGTACGTCCGCCGGCTCGCACCACGGCGACGGTCTGGGCGGCGGCCAGCGTGCGCGACATACGCCGGGCGTACGCGCGCAGTGGCTGCCACAGCGGGCGGATCGCGCCGAGATCGGGACAAGTTCCGACCACGACCTCAACGCCACGGTCGGTCAACGCGCGGACGCTCGTCTCCAGGGCGCGTACCGAGTCGACCGGCTTGATCCGATGGGTGACATCGTTGGCGCCGACGATGATCACGGCCAGGTCGAGGTGGCGGTGCCCGAGTGCGTCCAACTGTTCGGCGAGCAGCGTGGTCTCGGCGCCGACGATCGCGACGTTGGTGACGTGGACGGGCCGGCGGGCCGCCGCCGAGATGCTGCGGGCGAGCTGCGCGGCCGGGGTTTCGCCGGGCGTCCGGACGCCGTAGCCCGCAGCGAGCGAGTCGCCGAGCATCGCGAACTCGACCGGGGTCCGGCCGGATGGAATGCCAGGCGCGGCCCACGTGGTGTCGTCGGTAGGCGGGGCATCGTCCAGCGCCTGTGGGATGCGTCGCCGGGCGAGCTTGCTCTCGCCCACGAGCAGGCCGACCAGGGCCGCCCCGCCGAGTCCCGCGAGCGCGCCGAGACCGCCCCCGCCGTACGCGGCGGCGGTGGCGATGCGGCGGGCCCTGCTCGCTCGGCTCACGAGATCACGTTAACCGGTGGCGTACGGGCTAGCGTTGGGCCATGCGCTACAGCGACTCCGTGCTGGAGCTGATCGGCAACACCCCGCTGGTCCGGCTCCGGTCCGTCACCGAGGACATCGCCGCCACCGTGCTGGCCAAGGTCGAATACCTCAACCCGGGCGGTTCGGTGAAGGACCGCATCGCGGTCCGGATGGTCGACGCGGCCGAGGCATCCGGTGCGCTGCGGCCCGGCGGGACGATCGTCGAGCCGACCTCCGGCAACACGGGCATCGGGCTGGCGCTGGTCGCCCAGCAACGCGGCTACCGGTGTGTCTTCGTCTGCCCCGACAAGGTGAGCCAGGACAAGATCAACACGCTGCGGGCGTACGGGGCCGAGGTCCTCGTCTGCCCGACCGCGGTCGCGCCCGAGGACCCGCGCTCGTACTACTCGGTCAGCGACCGGCTTGCGCGCGAGACCTCCGGCGGGTGGAAACCGGACCAGTACGCCAACCCGGCCAACCCGCAGTCGCACTACGAGACCACCGGACCCGAACTCTGGGAGCAGACCGCGGGACGGATCACGCACTTCGTCGCCGGCGTGGGAACCGGGGGAACGATCACCGGGACTGGGCGGTACCTGAAGGAGCGCAACCCAGGCGTCCGGGTGATCGGCGCCGATCCCGAGGGTTCGGTCTACTCCGGCGGCACCGGGCGCCCGTACCTCGTCGAGGGCGTCGGCGAGGACTTCTGGCCCACGACGTACGACAAGTCGATCGCAGATGAGATCATCGCCGTCTCGGACGCCGACTCGTTCGCGATGACCCGGCGGCTGGCGCGCGAGGAGGGGCTGCTCGTCGGTGGTTCGTGCGGCATGGCGGTCGTGGCGGCACTCGAGGTCGCGCGCCGAGCCGGACCCGAGGACGTCATCGTGGTGCTGCTGCCCGACGGCGGGCGCGGGTATCTCTCGAAGATCTTCTCGGACGAGTGGATGGCTGACTACGGCTTCCGCACCGGGGCGAACGCAGGCCCGACGACGGTGCTGGACGTGCTGCGGGCCAAGGGTGGCGAGCGGCCGTCACTGGTGCACGCGCACCCGAACGAGACGGTGCGCGAGGCGATCGACATCCTGCGCGAGTACGGCGTCTCGCAGCTGCCGATCGTGCGGGCCGAGCCGCCGGTGACCGCCGGCGAGGTGATCGGCTCGGTCTCGGAGAAGGGTCTGCTCGACGCGCTCTTCGGCGGACATGCCGCCCTGGCCGACTCGCTCGAGAGGCACATGGCGGCACCGCTGCCGATCATCGGCTCGGGCGAACCGGTCGCCGCCGCGGTGTCGGAGTTGGAAGGGGCGGACGCGTTGCTCGTGCACGTCGACGGCAAGCCGGCCGGTGTGATCACCCGGCAGGATCTGCTTGGATTTCTCGTCCGGCCGTAGCGACCACCTGGTCGTTCGGGCTGTTGTCGTCCCCGCCGAGTTCCTCGGCCTGGGCGCGGGCCCGGTTGCCGGAGACCAGTCGCAGCGGGACCTCCTTGAGGCACGCCGAGAGGACGATCGCGGCCACCAACAGGACCGCGACGACGGCGAAGACGAGGTCCGCGGCCGCGGAGAAGCCGGCGAAGAACGGGTGCGCGAGTGGTTTGGCCAGCCCGGTGAGGAAGGACGTGTCGTCCAACCCGCTGCTCAGGTGCTGGTTGAGCGCGGCGAGCTGGTCGGGATGGGCGTGCGCAGCGGCCACGAACGCGGGATCGCTGGCAGCGGCAGCGTACTTGTCGCCGATCTTGCTGCCGGCCGCGGAGAAGAGGATCGACAGGAAGATCGCGGTGCCCAACGTGCCGCCGACCGAGCGGAAGAAGGACGAGGAGGATGAGGCCACCCCCATGTCCTGGGGCGGTACGGCGTTCTGCATGGCCAGCACGAGGCTCTGCATGTTCAGGCCGAGGCCCACGCCGAAGATCGCCATGTAGATGTCGACCTCGACCAGGCTGGTGTCGGCACTGATCCTGGTCATCAGGGCCATGCCGATGACGAGCAGAACCGAGCCGACGACCGGGAAGATCTTGTAACGACCGGTGCGCGCGATGAGCTGTCCGACGCCGAGCGAGGCCAGCATCATGCCGGCGACCATCGGCAGGAGCAGCAGCCCCGACCTGGTCGGCGACGCGCCCTTCACGATCTGCAGGTAGAGCGGGAGCACCGAGATCCCGCCGAACATCGCCATGCCGACCAGCGCGCACTGCGCCGAGGCCACTGAGAACGTGTTGTTGCGGAACAGCCGCAGGGGCAGCAGGCCGTCGTCACCCATGCGGTGCTGGATCCAGATGAACGCGGCGAGGCCGGCTGCACCGAGCAGGTAGCAGGCGAACGCGCCGCCCGAGGCCCATCCCCAGCCGTTACCCTGCTCGGCCACGACCAGCAGTGGTACGAGGCCCACAGCCAGGGTGGCCGAGCCGTACCAGTCGATGCGCCTGTCGCGGCGGACGTGGTCGATGTGCAGGACGCGGGCGATGACCATCAGGGCGAAGGCCGCCACCGGGACGTTGATGTAGAAGATCCACCGCCAGCCGGCCACGCCGAGGAACGTGTGCGCGCCCGCAAACAACCCGCCGAGGACCGGCCCGAGAACGGCCGAACTCGCGAAGACCGCCATCATGTATCCCTGATAGCGGGCCCGCTGGCGCGGCGGGATGATGTCGCCGATGATGGCCAGCGCCAGCGGCATGATGCCTCCGGCGCCCACGCCCTGGAACGCGCGGAACGCGGCCAGTTCGTACATCGACTGCGCCAGACCGCAGAGCGCGGAGCCGACGACGAAGATGACGATCGAGAACATGAACAGACGCTTGCGGCCGTAGATGTCCGACAACTTGCCGAACAGCGGCGCGGCGATCGTCGAGGTGATCAGGAACGCGGTGGTGACCCAGGCCTGCGCCGACAGGTCGTTCAGGTCGTTGCCGATAGTCTTGATCGCGGTCGAGACGATTGTCTGGTCGAGCGAGGCCAGGAACATGCCCAGGACCAGACCGGACAGGATCGTCATGATCTGCCGGTGCGAGAGTTCGCCGCCAGAGTGTGCGTCGGCGAGTGGGGTTGCGGTTGCGGTCACGCGAGCTTGCCTTCCGAATCAGCGGTGCAGAGCGCAGGGTGGTCGAAGTCTTGGCCGGTGCGCGCGACGTGCGCGCGGTCGTAGGCGGCGGTGAAACGGGCGAGCAGGCTGCCGAACGTACGCAGATCCTCGACGTCCCAGCCGTCGAAGACGTCGGTGAAGAACTCCGCCCGGGCGTGCTCGTGCGCGGCGACGACCGAGCGCCCCTCCTCGGTGACGACGAGCAGACTGGCGCGTCCGTCGACCGGGTCGGCGCGCCGCTCCAATACGCCCTCGCCTACCAGGACCGCTACTTGGCGGCTCACCGTCGACAGGTCGGACTGCACGCAGGAGGCCAGCGCGCTGGCTCGCATCGGGCCCTTCTCGGCCACAGCGCTCAGCAGGATTCGCGTCGCCGAGCCGACGTCGCTCCCGGCGATGGCCAGCATGCGCACCTTGGAGCGGCGTACCGTACGCAACAGCTCCAAGAACGTATCCGTGACGTCGCCGACTGCGCCACGCCGGTTCCGGCTGCGGCCGGTCGTCGGCACCTGTCCCGATGCGCGTTTGGTCACCGCGTTCACCTCCATCTAGTTGGATACTACAACTAGTTGCCAACTACAAGTTCTCGGGCTCGGTAGGTTGCTCCCATGCCGGGTTTCAACACGCGCGCGATCCACGCCGGCCAGGAGCCGGACCCGCTCACCGGTGCCGTCGCGGTGCCGATCTACCAGACCTCCACGTACAAGCAGGACGGCGTCGGCGGGCTACGCGGCGGGTACGAGTACAGCCGCAGCGCGAACCCGACCCGGACCGCACTCGAAGAATCGCTCGCCGCGCTCGAAGGGGGAGTGCGCGGTCTCGCCTTCGCCAGCGGCCTGGCCGCCGAGGACGCCGTGTTTCGCACCGTCTGCCGTCCCGGTGATCACGTGATCCTGCCGGGCGACGCCTACGGCGGCACGTTCCGGCTCGTCGCGCGGGTACTCGCGAACTGGGGCCTGGAGCACACGGCGGTGCCGCTGGGGGACCTCGACGCGGTACGTACCGCGGTCCGGCCGACCACCAGGGTGCTCTGGTGCGAGACGCCGACCAACCCGCTGCTCGGCATCGCCGACATCGCCGCGCTCGCGTCCGTCGCGCACGACACCGGTGCCCGACTGGTCGTGGACAACACGTTCGCCAGCCCGTACCTGCAGCAGCCGATCGCCCTGGGCGCGGACGTGGTCGTGCACTCGACCACGAAGTACCTAGGCGGTCACTCGGACGTGGTCGGTGGCGCGTTGATCACCAACGACGCCGGGCTGGGCGACGAGCTCGCGTTCCACCAGAACGCGATGGGCGCGGTCGCCGGGCCGTTCGACGCCTGGCTGGTGCTGCGCGGCATCAAAACCCTTGGCGTGCGCATGGACCGGCACTGCGCCAATGCGGCCGCGGTAGTCGACTTCCTCCACTCGCATCCGGCGGTGTCACAGGTGCTCTATCCGGGGCTGCCGTCGCACCCCGGCCACGAGGTCGCCGCGCGACAAATGACCGGTTTCGGCGGCATGATCTCCTTTCGGCTGCGCGGCGGCGTCGAGCAGGCCCTGTCCGTCTGCAAGCGGGTCGGGCTGTTCACGCTGGGCGAGTCGCTCGGTGGCGTGGAGTCGCTCATCGAGCACCCCGGGCGGATGACACACGCGAGTGTCGCCGGCTCGCCGCTCGAGGTGCCGGCCGACCTCGTCCGCCTGTCGGTCGGGATCGAAGACGTCGCGGACCTGATCGACGACCTGGCGCAGGCCCTCGACTGACCAAGTGGCCACTTATTGCCCAAGTGGCCACTTATTCCGGCCCATTCGGGCGATAAGTGGCCACTCAGGGCGCGACTATGGCTGCCAGGTCCCTGGACAGCGACTCGACGCGCTTGATGCCCTCGTCCAGGTCGCTGTTGTGCCGGGTCAGCACCGATAGCAGCACCTGCTGCCCGTGCACGGTCACGATGCCGAGGCTGGTGGTGATCCACAGCCCGTTGTCGTCCTCGCCGCCGGCGTTGCTGTTGTCGACGGCGAGCCAGCCGTTCTTGTTCGCGAAACTCGTGCCCGGGTCGGCGACCACACCAACCCCCCAGCGCTGGTCCGGTTCCACGTTGCGCATCAGGTCCAGCAGGTACGCCCGCGACTTCGCGTCCAGCGGGCTCTTCTTCTCTACGAGATTGCGCAACAGGATCAGGCCGTCGGTGCCGGAGAGCGTGGTGAACGCGGGGTCGCTCGCCCCGGAGTGGCTGTGCGTCATCCCGAAGCGCTTCAGCATCGCGTCCTCCCCGCTGCGCCCGCCGACCGTGAGGAACAGGGAGTAGCCCGAGTTGTTGTCGCTGTTCTCGATCGCCGTGGATGCGACGTAGTCCTCGCCGGTCGACAGCGTGGTGCCCGAATCCTGATGCTGGACGAGCAGCGCCTCGACCATGAAGAGCTTGTACGCGCTGGCGGTCCACATGCCGCCGCTCGCACCGGCCGCGTACTGCGCACCGGTCCTGGTGTTCAAGGCAGCCACGCTCACGCCGCCCGCCGGCGCGCTGTCGATGATCTTCTCGATCGAGGTCTTCGCTTCGGCCGGTGACAGGCTGTTGGGCGCGGATGAAGCCGCGACGGACGAGGCTGGGGCGGAGGCAGGGGTCCTTGAGCCGTACGCCGTTGCCGTCGGGTGGCCGGGGCGCGCCGCGTGGCTGGTGCCGGCCTCGTTGCGCGCCGACTGTCCGGAGGTGGAGTCCGCCGATGACTGCTGGTTCAGCAGCGTCAGGGTCGAGATCACGCCGAGCGCGACCATCGCCGCGATCACGGCGAGGTAGCGCGCGTGGTGCCGCACTGCGGGTCCCCGGGCGATCATCGATCAACCCTGACAATTCCGGCGGGCGTGCGCCAAGCGCGACACATCTCGTTGTCAGGCTAGGTTCGATACATGGGGTGCAGCGCAGCCGCGATCTGGGACGCCGGGTATCTGGCGTACGACTTCGGCGAGCACCCGATGGCGCCGGTACGGCTCGACCTGACGATCCGGCTGGCGCGCGAGCTGGGCGTCCTCGAGCGGCTCGAGATCGTCCCGCCGGTCGCCGCCGACGAGGCCACGCTGCTGACCGTGCACGACGCGGCGTACCTGGACGCGGTCCGCGAGGCCGGCGTGAACCCAGACTTCTCCGGCTTCGGGCTCGGCACCGACGACGACCCGGTCTTCGCCGGGATGTACGAGGCGTCGGCGCTCATCGCGGGCGGGTCCGCGGTCGCGGCTCGGCAGGTGTGGGACGGGAGGGTCGAGCACGCGGTCAACATCGCCGGCGGCCTGCACCACGCGATGCGGGACAGGGCCAGCGGATTCTGCATCTTCAACGACGTGGTGCTCGGCATCCGCACGCTGCTCGCGGCGGGGGCGAGGAGGGTCGCGTACGTCGATGTCGACGTTCACCACGGCGACGGCGTGCAGGCCGCCTTCTACGACGACCCGCGCGTGCTCACGGTCTCGCTGCACCAGGATCCGCGCACGCTCTTCCCTGGCACGGGTATGCCGACCGAGACCGGCTCCGGCGAGGCTGTCGGTACGTCGGTGAACGTGGCGCTGCCGCCCGGCGTGAACGACTCGGGCTGGCTGAAGGCGTTCACCGCGGTGGTGCCCGGGGCGGTGCGGGCCTTCGCACCGGACGTGCTGGTGACCCAGTGCGGCTGCGACACCCACCACGAAGATCCACTCGCCAACCTGGAGCTGTCGGTGGATGGCCAGCGCGCGGCGATCGGGTTGTTGCACCAGCTCGCACACGAGGCGGCCGGCGGCAAGTGGGTGGCGTACGGCGGCGGGGGCTACGGGGTGATCCGCTGCGTGCCGCGCACGTGGACGCATCTGCTCGCCGAGGCGTCCGGCGTACGGGTGGCATCGGAGGCGCGTGTACCCGCCGGGTGGACGCGACACCTGCGCGACCTCGGCGTCACCGGCGCGCTGCCCGAGACAATGGGCGAGGGACGCGAGATCGTCGTCCCGGAGTGGATGCCGGGCGGCGAGGGCTGGCTCGACCGGGCGATCACCGCGACCCGCACCTGCACGTTCCCGCTGCTCGGTCTCGATCCGGACGATCCGCGTGACTGACCTCGTCGACCGCAGCGCCGACGTCGTGGTGTCCGACGGCGGGACGGTGCATCTGCGGCCGATCAGGCCCGAGGACGCCGACCGCCTCGTGGAATTCCACGCCGGGTTGTCAGTGCGCACCCGTTACCTGCGCTACTTCTCTGCGTACCCCCGCATCCCGGAGCGCGACCTCTACCGCTTCAGCCATGTCGACCACCGCGATCGAGAGGCGCTGATCGTCGAGCTGGGGGACAAGATCATCGCGGTTGGGCGCTACGAGCGGCTGGCTGGTACGCAGGAGGCAGAGGTCGCCTTCGTCGTCGCCGACGAGCATCAGGGTCGTGGCATCGGCTCCGTGCTGCTCGAACACCTCGCGGCGGCGGCCAGCGAGTCGCAGATCACGCGCTTCCAGGCCATCGTGCTGGCGGAGAATCACGCGATGATCCGGGTGTTCCGCGACGCGGGGTACGAGACGACGCGCCACATCGAGGGCGGCGAGGTCACCCTCGAGTTCGACGTCCAGGCCACCGATGTCACCGAGACCGTCATGCGCGAACGCGAGCAGCGCGCCGAGGCCCGCTCGATCCAGCGACTGCTCTTCCCGCGTTCGGTCGCGGTGGTCGGTGCCTCGAACGACGACGGCAAACTCGGCAATGCCGTCTTCGTGAACCTGCTCTCCATGGGCTTCGACGGGCCGCTCTACCCGGTCAACCCGGACGCCCGCCACGTTCGTGGCGTGCCGGCGTACGCCTCGGTGCTCGACATTCCCGACGCGGTCGACCTCGTGGTGATCGCCGTGCCCGCGGCGTCCGTGGCGGGTGTCGTCGAACAGTGCGCCGAGCGTGGCGTGAAGGGCCTTGTCGTGATCTCCGGTGGGTTCGGCGAGCGCGGCGAGGACTCCGAGCGCGCCGCCGGCCTCACCGCGCAGGCTGCGCTCGTCGCGCAGGCGCGGGCGCAGGGGATGCGGGTGGTCGGGCCGAACTGCCTCGGGATCATCAACACCGACGCCGGCGTGCGGCTCAATGCCTCACTCGCGCCGCTGACCGCCCCGCGCGGGCGTACCGGCTTCTTCTGCCAGAGCGGTGCCCTCGGCCTGACGATCCTCGGGGAGGCCGCACGGCGCGGGCTCGGTGTCTCGACCTTCGTGTCGGCCGGCAACCGCGCGGACGTCTCCGGAAACGACCTCATGCAGTACTGGGAGAGCGACGAGCAGACCGAGGTCGTGCTCATGTACCTCGAGAGCTTCGGCAACCCGCGCAAGTTCGCGCGGCTGTCGCGGCGGCTGGGGCGTACCAAGCCGATCATCGCGGTGAAGGCCGGCAGCGGTCCGGTCGTTCCGGGGTTGCAGCACACGACGGTCGAGGTGCCCGAGGTGAGCGTGCGGGCGTTGTTCGAGGCCAGTGGTGTGCTCCGCGTGGACACGGTCTCGGAGATGTTCGACGCCGCGCTGCTGCTCACGACGCAGCCGTTGCCGAGCGGCGATCGCGTTGCAGTAGTCGGCAATTCGACCGCGATCAACGTGCTGGTGAGCAACGCGTGCGCCGCCGAACACCTGTCACTTGTGCGCATGGAGGACGTCGGGACGAACGCGAGCGCCGAGGAGTTCGAGTTGAGCCTGCGCTCGGCCGCGGAGGATCCCGACATCGACGCGGTGGTCGTGGTCTACGTACCTCCGCTCTACCGTGCGGGTTCGCAGGAGGCCGCACTGGCGGTACGCCGGGTGGCGACGTCGATCGACAAACCGGTGCTCTCGACGTTCCTAGGGTTCGAGGGCGTGCCCGATCAGCTGGCCGCCCGCGGGCCGAACTCGCCGGCGCGGGGGTCGGTGCCGTCGTACTCCTCGCCCGAACGCGCGGTACGGACGCTGGCGCGTGTGGTGCGCTACGCCCGGTGGCGCTCGCAGCCACCCTCGCCGCTGCCCGAGTTCGCCGACGTCGACGTGACCGCCGGCCGCACGGTCGTCTCGGGCGTCCTGCTGACGACCCCGGGCGGGCGGGCACTGAACGCCGGCGAACTCGGCCGGTTGCTCGGCGCGTTCGGGATCACACTGTCGGACGAGGTCCCGGCGGGCTCGGTCGACGTGAGCCTCGGCGTCTTCGACGAGCCGTCCTTCGGCGCGCTGCTCACGTTCGGCATCAGCGGCGTCGCCACCGAACTGCTCGACGACCGGGCGTACGCCGCCGTCCCGCTCACCGTGCGCGATGCCCACCAGTTGATCAGGACGCCGCGGGCGCTGCCCCTGCTGACCGGATACCAGGGCGCGCCGGCGGCGGATCTGGCCGCGCTCGAGGAGTTGGCGCTGCGGCTGTCGGTGCTGGCCGACACGCTGCCCGAGATCGCTTCGCTCGGCCTGACCGTGCGGGCGGCCCCGTTCGGTGCCACGGTGGCGGCGGCGTCGGTCACCGTCGCGCCCGCGGCCAATCGCGCCGACACCGGCCCCCGTCACCTACGCGGCCTCTGACGCCGACACGAGATCATCGTTTTATCGTAGGGGTTATCTCATCCGTTTTCGCCCCGACCGGCTGCCACATGCGCAGGTGCGGAACGGTGTGCTCCTCGTCGGTGAACAGCTCGCCCACACCGATGAATCCGTGCCGTTCGTACATCGGCACGGCCCGCTCCCGGGCCTGCAGCCACAGGATGTCCGCGCCAGCCGCGCGGACATGGGCGAGCGCCGCTACAACCGCGAGCCCGGCGTACCCGCGTCCGCGATGCTCCGGAGCGGTCGCCATCTGGCGCAGGTGCCAGGCGGGGGAGCGCTCCGGCAGCCACGGGCAGGGGTCGGGGAACACGAAGCAGGTCGAGACGATCGCCTGCCCGATGCGCACGCCGAAGTGCACAGCGTCGGGAAGGTCGTCACCGGGCAGCGAGGCAGCGGCCGGCAGCGACGGCCGCAGGATCGCGCGCCTCAGTTCGCGGGTCAGCGCGGGATCGATCACCTCGGCGTGGGTCACCACCCGACGATAGCGACGCTGATTGACTGCCAGCGTGAGACTGAGCGTTGCGGCGATCGCAGGCCTGATCGTGTGCTTCGTCATCGGTCCGACCACGCAGTGGCGGTACGCCCCCGCGGTCGGGTGGATCGCCGCGGCCGCGGTCTTCTTGGCCTGGACGTGGCTCGCGATCGGCCCGATGGGACCCGAGCGGACCAGGGAGCATGCTCGGCGCGAGGACCCGACCCGCCCGGTCGCCGACCTGATCCTCCTGCTCGCCAGCGTGGCCAGCCTCGGCGGTGTCGCGTACCTGCTCCTCGCCGGGTCGTCCCATGGCGGCGGCGCACGGATCGCCGCGGCGGTGGGCGTCGGCAGTGTCGCCGCGGCATGGATGTTGATCCACACCGTGTTCACCCTGCGGTATGCCCGGCTCTACTACGGCGGCGAGCCGGGCGGGATCGACTTCGTGCAGTCGGATGGCCCGGCGTATGTCGACTTCGCCTACGTGGCCTTCACAGTCGGCATGACCTACCAACTGTCGGACACCGGCGTGCAGACCCGGGAGATGCGCAGCACCGTCTTGAGGCAGGCGCTGCTGTCGTACCTCTTCGGTGCGGTGATCCTCGCCGCGACGATCAACCTCGTCGTCGGGCTCGGCGGTTGATCAGCTGCCGGGCCGGTAGACCATCAGGAAGACGATCACCGCGAAGATCACTCCGACCAGGCCGCCTGCCATCGCGATCTTGGCGGTGAGCGGTGCGACAGACTCTTGCGCGGTGATCTTCGCGCCGATCTTCTCCAGCTGAATGCTCAGCACGCCGTGGATCAGGCCCATCGCCACGGCCCAGAGCACCAGTGAGAGCCAGATGTACGTGTCGGAGAACTGGGCCACGGTGTGGCCACCGCGCTTGGAACTCATCAGTGCGAAGCCGAAGATCACGACGAGCACCGAAGCGATCGAATAGATCCGCAGCAGTCGGGCCGAGGACGCCACTGCAGCGCCGTCACTCTTGCGCACGCCGCGGCTGGCGGTGGTGGCCGCGTGGACCAGTGGGCCCACCGCGAAGATCGCGGTCAGCAGGTGCAGGGCGAGCATGATCTTGAACATGCCGACCACGCTACTTCAGCCGGCGCGCCGCCCGCGCATGGTGCTCCGAGAGCGCAGGTAGTCGGCGACGACGTATTCGCCGAGCGCGCCGGGCTTCGGCATGAACAGCCGACCGCCGTTGCGCCGGCTGACCTCCTGCATGAAATTCACCAGGCCGTACTCGTCGTCCAGCATGAACACGTTGATCCGTGCGCCGCGGCGGGTACAGCGCTCGACCTCGGCGAGTGTCGCGGCCAGCGTCTCGCGGGTGGGCGGCCAGGCGAAGTCGGCGTACCCGTCGGCGGCCAGGTGTGCGGTCGGTTCGCCGTCGGTGACGACCAGGATCACCGGTTCGCTGTTGCGGTGCTTGTCCAGATGCCGCCGAGCGAGCATCAGCCCGTGCTGCAGGTTCGTTCCCTGGACGCGGTCCCAGTCGTGTTCGACCAGCGCGCTCGGTGTCATCACCCGCGCGTAGTCGGAGAAACCGATGATCTCGATCTTGTCCTGGGGGTACTTGGTCGAGATCAGGGCGTGCAGCGCCAATGCCGTCGTCTTGGCCTCGCCCCAGGTGCCGCGCAGCTCCATCGAGTACGACATGTCGACGAGCAGAGCGACGGCCGCTGACGAGCGCCGCTCGGTCTCGACCACTTCGAAGTCGTCCGGGTCCAGCTGCACTTTTGGCGCCCCGCCCACGCTGGTGCCGTCCTGGCGCCAAAAGCTGTTGCGGGCCACGGCGTTGCGGACGGTGCGCACCACGTCCAACGGCTGCTCGTCGCCGAAGCGCCACTCCCGGCTCGCGCCGGTGAACTCCCCGGCCGCCCCGGCGTCGCGGACGTCGTGCCCCCCGCGCCCGCGTGAGGCCAACTCGTCGAAGACCCGCTTCAGGGCGGTCGACCCGAGCCGCCGGAGCGCCCGCGGCGTCAGCTTGAGCCCGTTGCCGCCGCGCTCGAGGTAGCCCTGCTTCGAGAGTTCGCGCTCGATCTGGCGCAGCCGGGCGAGGTCGTCGACGGCAGGGCGGCCGAGGGCGCGCTCGATGAGCTCCTCGTCAATGTCGTCCAGGCTGGCTCCGGGGTAGTTCTGCCCGAGCAACTCGTCCAGTTGGTCGAGGTCGGCGAGCTCTGCCAGCGCACCTGTTGCGTCCGAGAAGCTCATCGGCTCCTCGCCGCGCAGCGGCTGGCGGCCGTCCCAGCGCAGGTCGGGACGCGCCGAGCGCAGGCCTTGCTGCAGCCGCGCCATCTCATCGCCCAGCCCCGAGCCGGCCATCGCCTGCTCCATCAGCGACTGCAGCTCGGCGCGCTGGTCCGGGGTGAGGGAATTCATCAGCCGCTCCGCGGCGGCGGCGCGTCGGGCCAGGGAGTCGATCAGCTCATCGAGGTTGCCCGGGTTGTCCGGGAAGAAGTCGCCGTACTGGCGCATGAACTCATCGAAGTCGGACTGACTGTGCTCGCCGCGGGCGTCAGCGTCGATCATGTCGTTGAGGGCGCCCATCATCTGGCGGATCCGCTCGATGTCCTCGGCCGACGCGCTCTGCAGCGCCTGCTTCATGCCGGCGAACTGTGCGTCGAGCACCTGCTCACGCAGCATCTGCTGGATCTGCTCGTACGCCTCGCGGGCCTCGGGCGAGCGCCACTGGTAGTCGGCCAACTGCCGCACGGCCCGCGCAGTGTCGTCCGGCAGCGCGTCGAGCTCGGCCTCGGCCATGCGGGCGGAGTCGTCCGGGTCCGGGAACAGCGCCGACCTCTCGGCCTCCAGCGCTCGATCGAGCAGGTCGCGCACCTCGTCCAGCGTGCCGTCCAGACGCCCGCTCTCGCGCAGCTCGGAAGCCCGCTGGCGCGCGCGGCGCCGCAGTTCGTCGAGCCCGGCGCGACCGTCGGTTCCTCGGCGCAGCAGCCGGTTCAGCGCCGAGCGCGGCGAGGATCCCGACAGGATGTCGTCGCCGATCTCATCCAGCGCTTCGCGGATGTCGTACGGCGGGGCCAGCGGGTCCGGGCCACCCGCCCACTTCCCGTATCGGCTGCCCCGACTCATGCCGCCCACCCGTCATGATCTCGGGATCGGCGGGGTGATGGCGCCTGAACTCCCGAGATCATCCGGAGCATGTCATGCGCCATAGACGGTCCTGGCCCCATCGGAGTCCTTGGCCAGACGCTTGTTCAGGTACAGGCCCTCGAGCGTGAACTCGACGGCGGCCGCTGCGATGCCGATGGCCGCGGGGCCCTCGCCGATGCCGTCCGGCTCGAGGCGTTCGAGCAGGGCCGACAGCACCGGGATCGCACCGAGCTGGGCGAGCAACTGTTCGGCGCTGACCGCGTCACCGGAGGACACGGTGAGGCCCTCGTCGAACTTCTCCTGCAGCGGTCGCAGGTCCAGCCCGGCGAGATAGGAGCGCACGGTGTCGGCGACCGCGCGACGCAGCAGGTGCTCAAGCACCTCGAACTCGCGCCCCTCGTCGGAGTCGTCGAACTCGACCTTGCCGCGGCTGGACGTGATCACCGAGGGCAGATCGGCGACGCGGGCGACGGCCAGCGGCTCACCGGCGATCGCCGCCCGGCGTACCGCGCTCGCCGCGACGGTCTCCAGCGCCGCGATCGCGAAGCGGGCGCTGACGCCGGAGCGCTGGTCGACCTGCGGTGCGTCACGGACGAGGCGGGCGAACCGAGCCACGATCTCGATGACGTGCCCGGGGACGACCGGGGCGGCGTGATCGACATCGGACCACAGCACCGCCGCCTCCTGGGTGATCAGGCGCAGTTCATCGCTGAGCTCGAGCGGGTAGTGGGTGCGGACCTCGGTCCCGAAGCGGTCCTTGAGCGGTGTGATGATGCGCCCGCGGTTGGTGTAGTCCTCCGGGTTCGCGCTGGCGATGAGCAGGATGTCCAGTGGCATCCGCAGCTGGTATCCACGCACCTGGACGTCGCGCTCCTCGAGTACGTTCAACAACGACACCTGGATGCGCTCGGCGAGGTCGGGCAGCTCGTTCACCGCCATGATCCCACGGTTGGTACGTGGCACCAGGCCGTAGTGGATGGTCTCCGGATCGCCGAGCGTGCGCCCGGCCGCGATCTTGATCGGGTCGACGTCACCGATGAGATCGCCCACGGAGGTGTCCGGCGTGGCCAGCTTCTCGCCGTACCGCTCGCTGCGGTGCTTCCACGAGACCGGCGTGAGGTCACCGTCGGTCTCGACGATCCCGCGGCAGCGCGAGCAGGCCGGGGCGTACGGGTGATCGTTGATCTCGCAGCCGGTGATCACCGGCGTCCACTCGTCGAGCAGACCGGTGATCGTGCGGATCAGGCGCGTCTTGCCCTGGCCGCGCTCGCCCAGCAGGACGATGTCGTGCCCGGCAAGCAGGGCGCGCTCGACCTCGGGCACGACGGTGTCGCCGAAGCCGACGATGCCGGGAAGCGTGGACTGTCCTGCGGCGAGGCGGTCGAGCAGGTTCTGGCGGATCTCCGCCTTCACGCCGCGGTGGACGTGGCCGGATGCGCGCAGGTCGGCGAGGGTGGCGATGGAGGGGGCTTGGCTCACCTAGCCGACAGTACGACGCTCCCGCGCGAATCGGGGAGCCGATTCGATCTATCCGACGGATTCGGCTCGCCGAAGGCTCAGCCGACGAATGGCTTCGCGCTGATCAACTTGACCTTGAGCGTCTTGCCGTTGGGCGTCTCGTACTCGACCGTCTCGCCCTCCTTGGCACCGACAAGTGCGGCACCGAGCGGGGACTGCGGCGAGTAGACGTCGATTCCGGTGGTCGCGGCCACCTCGCGCGAGCCGAGCAGGAAGGACTCGGTGTCGTCGTCGCCGTCGTACTGCACCTCGAGCACCATGCCGGGGCCGGCCACTCCGTCGCTGGCCGGCGCCTCGCCGACCTGGGCGTTGCGCAGCAGTTCGGTCAGGTGCACGATCCGCGCCTCCTGCTTGCCCTGTTCCTCGCGGGCGGCGTGGTAACCGCCGTTCTCCTTCAGGTCGCCTTCCTCGCGGCGCGCGTTGATCTCGGCGGCCATCGCAGGACGGTTGTCGATCAGCGTCCGCAGCTCGTTCGTGAGCCGGTCGTAGGCCTCCTGAGTGAGCCAGGTGACCGCGGTGTCGGCGTTGGTAGGCACAGCAGAACTCCATCGATCTGTCAGAGAAACGAAGCTTCCAACGTAACAGTGAGTGCGGCGTTCGGTCGACGTCTGCGATCAGGAACAATGGTTCCCGTGAACCCGATCGATGCACCGCTGCGCCTGATGTGCGTGCACGCCCACCCCGACGACGAGTCGAGTAAGGGCGCCGCGACGATGGCGCGGTACGTCGACGAGGGCGCCTCGGTCGTGGTCGTGACGTGCACCGGCGGCGAGCGGGGCAGCATCCTCAACCCGCAGTTGCAGGGGCGTTCCGAGATCGAGGAGAACATCTCGGCCATCCGGCGCGCCGAGATGGAGCGGGCCCGGTCCATTTTGGGCGTCGAGCAGGTGTGGCTGGGTTTCGTCGACTCGGGACTGCCCGAGGGCGACCCGCTGCCGCCGCTGCCCGACGACTGCTTCGCCACGGCGCCCCTCGGGGAGGGCATCGCCCGGCTGGTCGCCGAGATCCGCCGCTTCCGTCCGCACGTGATTACCACCTACGACGAGAACGGCGGCTACCCGCACCCCGACCACATCCGTACGCACGAGGTGTCCGTGGGGGCGTTCGAGGCCGCCGCGGACCCGGACTACCGGCCCGAGCTCGGCGCGCCGTGGCAGCCGCTGAAGCTGTACTACGACGTCGGCTTCAGCCCGGCGCGCATCGAGGCGTTCGACGCCGAGCTGGTACGCCGCGGCCTCGAGTCGCCGTTCGCCGAGTGGCGTGAGCATGCCGCCGAGCGCCTCAAGCGGGCCAAGTCCGAGGGACGTCGACTGCCGAACATCACCACGAGGGTGGACGTCGCGGACTGGTTCGAGCGGCGTGATCAGGCGCTGCTGGCGCACGCCACCCAGGTCGACCCGGACGGCTGGTTCTTCGCCGTTCCGCTGGAGATCCAGAAGCAGATCTGGCCGACCGAAGACTTCGAGCTGGCCAGGTCGCTGGTCGACTCCACCGTTCCGGAGGACGATCTGTTCGCCGGCATCCGCGAGAAGGTGACGTCGTGATCTTGGCTGCTGACTGTACGGGCGAGTGTCTCAAGTCCGGCCCCTGGGGCTTGGCGATCATCCTGGTGCTCTGCGTCGCCTGCTACTTCCTGTTCCGCTCGATGTCCAAGCACCTGAAGAAGGTGCGCGAGCAGGCGGTACGGCAGACGTCCCCGGACGACCAGCCCGACCCGGCCCACGCCGTCTCCCGCGACGGTGGGCCGGACGCTCCGCCGCACGTCGAGCACAACGACGACTGAACCGCCGGTGGCTTGATCACGACGCGTGCCGGCGTTGGGGAGGCGCCGATGCCGGCCATCGGAGATAGTGGGTCTTCGAGGATCGAGCGGAGGTAGGTCATGGTGGACGCGGTGCTCAACTCGCTGACCGAGGCCGAGCTGGCGATCGTGCGCAGCGCGGAACCCAAGGCGTTGATCGATCTGGATGAGGACGGCCTGCTCGCGCTGCACGGCCGGGTGCGCCGGGCGCGGGACAAGTACGTCGGGCAGTATCGCCGGCAGGCCGCGACCGTCGTGGCCGAGACCGCCAGCCGGGGTGGGGCCTACGAACGCAATCAGCGCGCCCGCGACAAGGCCGAGGTGTTCGAGAGGTCGCTCGCGCGGGTGAGTACGGCGCTGGCCAAGGCCGCGCGGCACTCGGCGGCCGAGTTGAAGGCCGAGCGCCTCACCACGGCGCGTCCGCCGATCGTCACCGCGCCACGGCGTCCGGCCTCACGCGCCAGGACGGCGGCTGACACCTCGGCGGCACCGCGTCCGCCACAGAAGTCCGCCGGCCGCAAGAAGCGCGACGCCTCCGACATCGCTGTCGGCCGCCGCAAGCAGGCCCGCAAGGACAACCGCGGCTAGTCAGCGGCCGGCTCAGGCCTATCCCATCGCCGGGACGCCGTGCTGCACGTCCTTCATCCACGCGATGACCTCGTCTGGTTCGCGCGGCAGCGACGAGGAGAGGTTGATCGCGTCGCCGCCGGTGACGAGGATGTCGTCCTCGATGCGCACCGCGAGCCCGCGCAGCGACGCGGGAACCGACAGGTCGTTCGGCTGGAAGTACAGGCCCGGCTCAACGGTCAGCACGTGCCCGGCCTCCAAAGACCCGTTGCGGTAAGCCTCTTCTCGCGCGGCCGCGCAGTCGTGTACGTCGATGCCGAGCATGTGCGAGGTGCCGTGCAGCGTGTAGCGGCGGTGCATCCCGGACCCGGGCTTGTCGGTGTCGGGATCGCACGAGACGTCCGCGCTGACCGGCAGGATGCCCCAGCTGTGCAGGTGGTCGGCGAGCACGTACATCGCGGCCCGGTGTGCGGCCAGGAAGTCGTTGCCCGCGCGGACCTCGGCGATGCCGGCCTTCTGCGCCTCGAGCACAGCGAGGTAGACCCGGCGCTGGTCGGCGGTCCACGCGCCGGTCACCGGCATCGTGCGGGTGACGTCGGCGGTGTAGAGCTCGTCGGTCTCCACGCCCATGTCGGCGAGCAGCAGGTCACCGGAGGCGATCCGGCCGTGGTTGCGCCACCAGTGCAGCGTGGTGCCGTGCGCACCCGCGCCGACGATCGAGCCGTAGCCGACATCGTTGCCCTCCAACCGGGCGCGGCGCCAGAACGTGCCTTCGAGCCAGCGTTCGCCCCGCACCGGTCTGTCGAGCACGAGCGGTAGGTCGCGCACCGCGTCGGCGAAGCCGCGGGCCGTGACCTCGCAGGCGTACCGCAGCCGGCCGACCTCCCACTCGTCCTTGACGAGGCGCTGCTCGTCGATCGTCTGCAGTAGGTCGGTGGAAGCCGCGGACGGGAACAGCGCGTCGACCGAGGTGTCGAAGCCGCGCAGGAGCAGGACGTCGGACGAGGTCCGGTACGCGGCGAGATCACCCGCGAGCGCGTCCAGCGGGCGCACCGCGACGTCGAGCACCGCGGCGGTGTCGGCCAGCGACGGGACGTTGCCGACCCAGAGCGCGCCATGCGTACGGCTGGTGAAGTAGGCGACCTCGCCGGCTCCGGCGTATTCGCGCACGTAGAGGGTTGAGGTGTGTGCGGCGCCGGACGGCGTCATGACGAGCACCGCGTCGGCGACCGTCTCACCGGTGAGCCAGGTGAAGACCGAGGCGGCGCGGAAGTGGTAGTCGGTGTCGTTGGCGCGCACCCTCAGGTTGCCCGCGGGGACGATCAGCGTCTTGCCCGGGAAGCGCTCGGAGAGCTGTGCGCGGCGCTTGGCCTGGTACGGCGCGCCGTCCGGGCGGGCCGGGTGCGGCATCGGCGGGGCCGGTTCCCAGTCGCGCGCGAACGCCTCCTCGAGGTGGTCGGGCAGCGGGATGTCGTGCGAGACCTGCTCCGTCTCGGGGACTTCGGTGACGGATTCGTCAGTATTCGGGGTGTCGGCCGCGCGCATGCCACGAGTCTAGGTGCGTTCGACCTAGCCTGGACCGCATGGAGCCGACGCCCTACGACAAGACGGACGACGAGCCGAACGCCCCGCGCGTACCCAGGAAGCTCTACGCGGCGCGTACCTGGACGATCGTGCTGACGGCGGTGCTCACCCCACTCGTGCTCATCGCCGCGATCGGCAATCAGGCCGTCTCGAAGCGGTTCGCCGACTACCTCAGCGACCACGCCACGACGGCGCCGGACTACACGGTCGGCGCGTTCAAGTCCCTGCTGACGTTCCGCTGGCGCTTCGCTCCGGCATCCGGCCAGTCGACGCACGCGTGGGCCTCCTCGTTCGCGGGCATCGGCACGCTGCTCGTGCTCACCTGGCTGTTGGTGTGGATCGTGGCGAGGGGCTCGGTGACGTTCCCGCGCATCTGGGTCACGGTTGCGGCCATCGTCGCGGCCGTGACGCCGATCGCGGTGATGGTCCGCAACGTCGTCATCGTTCCGCAGCGCCCTGGCCCGCTGCAGTCGCGACTCGGGCAGTCGGTCTACGGCTACGCCGACTTCGGCCCGGTGGTCGTCGCCGGTGTCGCATTAGGCCTGATCGCCGGCCTGTTCGCAGCGCTGGTCGCGGTGATCACGCGGCGTCCCGTCGAACTGCCCCGCATCGAGGTCCCGGTCGCTGCCCCGATCAACGCCTACGGTGTGCCCGATCCCGGCTACGAGCCGCCGGCCTGGGGCAGCGGGCCGATACTCCCGGCGTATGAAGACGCCCCGACGCAGTACGTGCCGCCCGTCGTCCCCGACGCTCCGACGATCTCGGCCGACGCCCCGACGCAGTACGTGCCCGCGGTCGTCCCCGACGCTCCGTACGCCCCCGCTCCCGACCCCGCGGTGTACGCCCCGGTGCAGGCTCCGGAGGCCCACGAGCCCGCACCGCAGCCCGAACCGG
>Ga0164242_10000833_pt1 | contig 36737 bp, 33 predicted proteins | sample OricomgcompostMG_FD_108783 | JGI IMG/M metagenome (GOLD analysis project Ga0164242, IMG submission 108783) | Miracle-Growth compost microbial communities from Emeryville, California, USA - Original compost - Miracle growth compost (MG) ... | reverse complement strand
TTACTTCACCCTTAAAATTTGTGCGTTATGAACATGTTGAAAGTGAAGAACCGCAAGGGCGATAAAATCTTTTTCCGTTATGATTTTGGGAGAACGTCTGGACAAAGAGCTTCTACCGGTATAAATGTTCAATATATATCAAATTATCATGAAGGAATTTAATTTCAGATTCAGAGACGGTTGCTATTTTACTACGGGCCGTTATTGTTTCTCTGATAATCTGTTCCATACCTATCAATATACTTTCCAGATGTTGGTTAAGATCATAATTAAATTTTCTAAAAGATTCCTGAATTTTATATTGTAAATCGTAAATAATCCCTGCACTGTTTACTGTAATCAGATTCCTATAATGCTTATATAATTTTTGCAAGAAACGCCTACGCAGAAGTTTTTGATTAAATAAGTTGCTGATAAATGAAGGATGAATATAGTGTACCTTATCTGCTTTCCCATAATCAAAGTAAAAAGAAGTATATATATCCAAGTCAAACTGTTCTGTGATCAGTCTGAAATCAATTCCCAACATTGAATCCAGGCGTTGAGATAGTTCATTCAGGAAACTTTGAGAACGATGGGAATATTGTTCCAGAAGTTCTTTAAATTGGGATTTTGTGTTTTGTTCCAGTAAACACTTTACATCATTAAATTGACTAATCATTTCTCTTGTATAAACCTCCTCAAAATGGCGGTGTCCCTGTTTTTTTATGGTTTCCTCGGTTGCAGACCAGTTCTTGATAAATGTTTCCTTTGATGTTCTCTTAAGTTTGCTGGCCAATTCATTGATATCATTGGATATATGATCTTGGATTAACCGAATGCGCCTTTGTATTATGCTGTCAAATTCCCCGTGTTGTGTTTTCATAATTGCTATCGATGCATGTAATCTTTCCTGCTTTTCTCTTAGCTCATTGATAGGCATCTGGAGTAAATTCAACCGAAGACGAAGTTGCATACATACCTGATCCCGTAATAAAAGAAACCTGTTCCGAATGGTTTCCTGGAGAATTTCTTTTTTATCATAATCAGCTAATTGTTCCAGACGGCTCCTGATCTCGGCTATATTCCCGTCTGCATCTTGTAAGGCAGGAAGGCAAGACACCGTAAAGAATTCCAGATCATCTTCTGCTAGGTCAAGCGCCTTGGCGATGCTGGACTTATTATAGGCCGTTAATACTTTGAGATCTTCACCGCTTACTATATCCGATTTATTCAAAACGATTAAGATACGAGGCACACTTTGTCTCAGCTTCTTAAGAAATAATAAGTCCTGCTGCGATACTGGTGTGTCAGCACTTATCACAAAAAGGGCAGCATCTATTTTAGGTACGAAAGACAAAGTCGTTTGTGTATTATGTTCAAATTCTGATCCCAATCCGGGGGTATCCACCATGTGCATTTGCCGTAATAAGGGGGCATTGTCAAATATTTTCACATATCGGACGCCTTTTTCATTCGTAGGATTATATTCTTCCGTTACGTAATCCGTAATGGCAGAAATAGCTATTTTCTTAGTTGTACTATCAGAGAAGATCACCTCGGCATAGCGTTCAGCTGCATATTCAAAAAGGGTTATGATTGCGGTAAGAGGGATAACGCCAATGGGTGCGATCTCCTTTTCCAGTAGCCTATTAATTAATGAGGATTTGCCCCGCTTGAACATGCCTAATATTACCAGATAGAAGTGAGCGGCGGATATTTTTTCTTCGAACTCAGCCAATTCTTGTTGCAGGGATACATCAATAAAAGGCTCGGCCAATTCTTTCAATCGTCTCACGATAAGACGCATTGGCGAAGAAATTCCTGTAGCAGAGGAAGTGTCGGAAAAAAAGGCCCTATTCATATTAAAAAAATAATATATATAGGAGTCATCATTTCCAGCATATTGGAACAGATAAAGGCGAACTCCATCACCTTGCCAAAATCATATCATTAAGGCTTATCAAAGATAAGAAAATTATTTAAATTCAAATCATTAAAAATCAATCTGTAAAATAAACAGATTTTTTTATCTGCTTGATTTGTATTAATTTGCGGTGCGAAAGGTAATGGTATTCTACCTATTGAACTGCCCTTACAAAAGGGCTAATGATACCTGCGATTTAAAGGCATTTAAATTTGCAGGAATATGTCAGTTACCATAGATTCCGTAATAGCCACCGGGGATTTTTACAGCATTTTATATAGAAATTCATCGGTTGATAACGGAAATCAGACTAGCCCGCCTGACCACTTTATTGACCTCAATCTTGACCAAGTCGTTAGCACCCTTACGGAGGGTAAGGAAGAATATGATTTGAACCCCTTTTTCTATACTCCATTGTATAGCGAGGATGCTATTCTTTACCGGCAAGAAGTTATGAAAGACCTGGAGAAACCCTCATTATTTAAACATATTGCTTCATTTTCAAGTAGCATGCATGAAATGCGGGCAGCACTCTCGTATGCATTAAAAAACCGATATAAATACCAAAAGGAGCGACTCTTTCTGGACTCCGTCCAGTCTTACCTGGGGGCGATCCGCTCCCTGTCGAATAATCTGCTAGACGACGATATTGAGTCTAGAGGCCTGTCTGCTTTCCGGGAATACCTGAACTTCTACTTGAAGAATACATCTTTTACTGCTCTTCTGAAAGAGACAACCCAATTGGATAAAGCGCTTTCTTCGATAAGCTATTGTGTACAGATCAAAGATTTACTGGTTCGGGTTCTACCTTACCGGTCTGAGCCAGATTATAGTGGTGAAGTAGAAGCCTTGTTTAGAAAATTCAGGCAACAGGCTGTTAAAGACTACCGGAAAGAATTTCCCGATTCGATTGAAATGAACCACGTGGAAGCGGCTATACTGGACGGCGTGGCACAATTATATCCCACCGTTTTTCATGAGCTTGATGGATTCTACGAAGAAAATCAAAATTACCAGGATGAAACAATAGTAGCATTTGATAGGGAGATACAGTTTTATATTACTTACCTCGAATACATTGACACTATAAAAAAACAAGGACTGTTGTTTTGTTATCCCGATGTCAGTAACCGTTCAAAACAAATCTATAATAAAGCGGGTTTTGATCTGGCTCTGGCCTATAAGCTCTCGAGTGAAAATAAGACAGTCATTACAAATGACTTTTACCTGGAGGGGCAAGAACGTATCATCATCATTACCGGCCCTAACCAGGGTGGGAAAACGACATTTGCCCGTAGTTTTGGGCAATTGCATTATCTGGCGTGCCTGGGGTGCGCCGTTCCGGGGGAAAGAGCACAATTATTTATATTCGATCAATTGCTTACCCATTTTGAAAAAGAGGAAGATATGACCGTTCATCGTAGCAAATTTGAAGAAGATCTATACAGGATACATGACATTGTTGTCCGGGCTACCCCAAACAGCATTATTATTATGAATGAAATACTTTCTTCTACCACGCTGCAGGATGCGGTCTTTTTAAGCAAAAAGATTATGGAAAAGATTGTTAAGATCGATGGCCTTTGTGTATGGGTAACCTTCATTGATGAGTTGATCGCCCTAAGTGAGAAGACGGTAAGCATGACCAGTATGGTAGAGAAAATCAATCCCGCAGCCAGAACATTTAAAGTAGAAAGAAGAACGGCTGACGGTCTGGCCTATGCACTATCTATAGCAGAAAAATATAAAGTTACTTATAACGATTTAAAGAAACGCCTAAATTCATGAAAACTCTGCTTTTATATAAAGACGATGATCGGAATTTAACGCATCAAAAACTTTGGAATGAAGATGCGCTGGTGCAGGATCTCGAACTGAATATCCTTTTTAAGACTATGTCAGGAGGAGATGAGTTTTTGTTGGATATGGCACGAAAGGGAATTTTTTCAGGGATGTACTGCGACCGGGAAACCATGCTGTATCGCCAGGATATTCTTAAAGATTGCCTGAACAATTCATCACTCATCAGGCACCTGTACCAGATCACTATTGATTCCATAGAAAGTTGGCGAAGCAACCTGTTCAGTATATTTACCTCCCGACCTTCCTCCATCTTGTCAAGCTCAAGGGGAATGATGAAAATATTCGTTAAGATTTTGAAAGGATTACGTGAATTAGCGGATCAGCAATCCGGTGGGTTTAATTCCGAAGGATTTAAGCGATTATTCATCACGCTAAATACAGAACTTACAGATGAATATTTTATTCAGGTGGAAACGCATCTGGAAGAATTAGGCTTTCCTGATGGCATTCTAGTAAGTGCGGGACTAGGCGTCGGCAACAAAGGAAGGGATTATATCCTTCGAAAAGTCGCCTTGAAAAAGCGGTCCTGGTGGCAAAGGATTTTCCCAAAGAAGATGACCGGTTATCATTTTAGGGTTCATCCTAGGGATGAAAGCGGACTGAAATCTTTATCTACCTTGAGTGACCAGGGGATTAATCAGGTGGCTAATACTCTGGCACAGTCTAACGACCATATTCTTGCTTTTTTTAATACACTTCGATCAGAACTTGCCTTTTACATAGGATGTCTCAATTTATATGACAGGCTTATGCAAATAGGCGAGCCTTGCTGCTTTCCGCAAATAGATGATCCTGGGCAGTATAAACACACTTTCGTCGAGCTATATGATGCGTGCCTGGCGTTGAGCATAAAGCGAAAAATAGTAGGTAATAACTTAAGTGCTGATAGCGCTCGTCTCATCATGATCACCGGGGCCAACCAGGGTGGAAAATCAACCTTTCTCCGTAGCATTGGAGTCGCTCAACTTATGTTGCAGGCCGGCATGTTTGTTCCTGCAGAGTCCTTCTCGGCAAACATCTGCAGTAACCTATTCAGTCATTTTAAAAGAGAAGAAGACAGTACAATGGAAAGTGGGAAGCTTGATGAGGAACTTAACAGGATGAGTAAAATTACCGACTACCTCACGCCGGATTCTCTGGTGCTGTTTAATGAATCTTTTGCCGCGACGAACGAAAGAGAGGGCTCGGAAATAGCCGCGCAGATCGTTAATGCATTGATTGAGAGCCGTGTTAAGGTATTTTTCGTAACCCATCTTTTTGAATTCGCCCATAGTCTCTATAAAGAAGATGCCGTACACGAAGTCTTTTTGAGGGCGGAACGTAAGGCGGATGCAAGTCGGACGTACAAGCTACGAAAGGGCGAGCCGTTGCCTACGAGCTATGGTATTGATTTGTATAACAAGATATTTTCGGATGAATAATACGGAATCTCAAAGAGATAACAGCCAGTTAGAGAAACGTAGTCGGGGCTTACGCATTTAAAAATGTTAACATTATCTTTTTTAGAAAAAACTATGAATTCAATATTCGCAAAGAAAGTCTACACCAATTCCCATCTACTGGAAAACCGGACGATTTGCATTGATCAGGGAAAGATAAAAGAGATCAAATATACTCCCGAAGTGACTACTTCTTACTCTGTAGATTGCATTTCTGCTGGATTTTTAGATCTACAGGTTAATGGAGGAGAACGATTTAATTTTAGTGAAAAAAGTGATATGGACGCTCTAAAGGACATTAGTGATGCTTGTGCCGTTCAGGGAACAGCGTATACCCTGCCTACTGTCATTAGCTCTCCATTGGATAATATTTTAAAGGCGATAGAAGCGGTAAGAAGCTTTAGGCAGCGATTCCCCGAAAGCGGCATTCTTGGAATGCATCTTGAAGGGCCATTCATTAATCCTGAAAAGAGAGGGGCCCATTCTCTGTCCTGGATAAGAAAGCCTGAAGATGACGAATTGAAGGAAATTATTTGCCAAGGGGGTGACATTATCAAGTTGATGACGATAGCTCCGGAGATGTTTACAACAGCCCAATTGCATATGTTACTTAGTTCTGGCATAACCATAGCAGCAGGCCATTCCAATGCAAGCTATGAAGAGGCATTGCAAGCCTTTGGCAAGGGGATTCGGCTGGTGACACATCTCTACAATGCTATGTCTTCTTTTTCCCCACGTCACCCGGGATTAGTAGGGGCAGCCTTCGATATTCCGAATATTGCTACACCGATTATACTTGACGGGATACACAGCACTTTCTCAGCAGCGAGAATGGCATATAAAATTAAAAGAAGTAAGCTTTTCTTGGTGTCTGATGCCTTATTCGTAGGTAAGCACAAAAGATATTATCAATGGGGCGATTTTAATGCTTTTTTAGAGGGCGATCAGTATGTCAATGAAGAAGGTCACTTTGCAGGATCGACTATTTCAATGGGGGATGCAGTCAAGAACGCAGTCTTTGAAGTAGGAATTCCGATCACAGAGGCTATTGATATGGCAACTAGACGTCCTGCCCGAATTATTGGCATGGATAACCGAATCGGTTCCATTAGTCCCGGATACCCGTCAGTTTTTACAGTATTTGACAGCAAGCTGGAGACATTCAAAACATTGCGATTATAACTGGATTCGATGGACTGTCTAATCTTTTATGTCTAAAAGGATTGCTATAAATTATTGAGCGAAGTCATGAAAACCGATGATAATCATGCGTTGAAAGCTAAAGCACAGTTACCGAAAGTTACGGTTCAAATACAACCGGATCTAAAACAATTACAGGTTTATAACCGGATCAAACTGGTATTGGCAGACTTCTTACGAAACAGCCTACAGGGGTTTAAGTCGCTGGGACGCGGTGATGCAGAAGCACAATGCAGTAGTTTAATGGTTAAACTGGCCGAAGATCGGTTTACTTTGGCAGTTCTTGGTCAATTTAAACGGGGGAAAAGTTCGTTAATGAATGCTATTGTAGGCCAGGACATTATTCCTACTGGTGTATTGCCCCTTACTTCTGTCATTACAAAGCTAAAATATGGCCCGGCAAAAAAAATGTTAGTTAACTATGATTATTCTATTTTCCCTGATGAACAGCCTGTTTCCCTACTTCAGGAGTATGTAACAGAAAAGGGTAATCCTGGCAGTGCTAAAAAAGTAAAAGATGTTACTTTAGAATTGCCCGTATCATTCTTGCAAAAAGGAGTTGAGTTTGTGGATACTCCCGGCGTGGGATCTGCTATTGAATCCAATACGGAAACAACTTATGATTTCCTTCCAGATTGTGATGCAGTACTTTTCGTAACCGCTGCAGATGCCCCTATGTCCACTCTAGAAGTAGCATTCATACAGAAAATAATCAGCTATGTGAATAAGATTTTTTTTGTTATTAATAAAATAGACCTTTTAGCCGAAGGCGAACGGGATGATGTTACAAGGTTCGTAACTGGAATAATTCATTCACAAGCAGGCTATGAGCAGGCGAGAGTATTTAGCATATCGTCTCATACAGCTCTTGCGGCAAAAATGAATGCTGATGCTGGTCTGTATCGGCAAAGTGGCCTCCGATCATTAGAAGAAACATTGGTTACATTTTTAACTCGGGAAAAAACATCCGTTCTGCTCAAAACGGTGACAGGAAAGTTATTGGAAATCCTGGATAATGAACAAAAACGAAATAGTTTCAATGCATCTTCTGTCCAAGACTCCACATTTGAAGAGACAAAAGCAGGTGCTCCGGAGAGAAATGCAGCTATTATACTGCTTAAGAATACTCACCATAAGGTTAAAAAGTTATATGGCGACATTCCTGATGGAGGGAGAGATGACCTGCAGTATGATGAAATAGCCCTTTCAACTGAACCGCCCATTCTGCCTGTTAATGCAATGGTCAAGTCCCAAACTGATGAATTGCAGCAAACAGATTTTGACGTATTAGAGATATCTGACATTAAGGATATGGGTAGTTGTCCGGTTTGTAAGCATCTTGTTATAGAATCACAAAAATTTTATGTCCATTGGCAATATCTGCTTGCTACAGAAGAAAGGTCACAGAAAAGATTTGCGGCAGCGCTTGGTTTCTGCCCTTTACATACCTGGCAGTTGCTTGCTGTTTCGTCCCCTTATGGAGCGTCTCTCGGATATGCGCGGCTGGCTGAACAAATTGCTAACCGTATTCGTAACGGAAGTCGAGCAAATCCCAGCGTGAACCCAATCAACCTGTTGTTACGTGAATCCAAGAATTGCAGGGTCTGTCAGTTACTTCAGCAGCTTGAAAAAAATTACATTGAGCAATTTACTGAGCTGATAAGCAAAATCGATGTCCAGAGCCGGTATAATCGCTCGGAAGGCTTATGTCTAAGGCATCTAAACATGTTGCTCGATAGCGTCAGTGTTCCTGAAGTACGAAATTTTCTTCTTTTGCATGAGGCCCGACATTTTGAGCAGGATGCTGAGGACATGCGAAGGTATGCTATGAAGCGGGATGCACTTCGACGATCGTTGCTCAACCAAAATGAAAAAAATGCTTATTTCCGAACAGTTTCACACCTCGTTGGCCATCGAAGCCTATGTGCACCCTGGGATCTGGACGGAGAAATATAATGGCTTATGATTAAATCTTTAGAATTTGTCCGACCGGAAGATATTCCATACATGCTATTGAATTTTCAATTCTACTTTGAGAACGAAAATAGTCACTGGATCAACATCTATCATGCCGCCGGGATGCAGTTGGTTTACCATATAACTAAAGCTTGTTATGTGTTTCCGCAAAACTGCTTCTACCAACTATTGCAATTACACAATAAAAATGAAATACACGTACCCAAGTATGACTGGCTTCTGATGAAAGGAGCATTCGAAGGGATAGCCAAAATAAAGGTGGGAGTCGTAATTGAAAATGAAGATGTCTTTACAACGGTACACCCTGAAGTTCAACTCGAAAAAACAGTCCTTGATTTGCATAGGCTGCCTGAGGAAGGAAATGATATAGTGATCATGGATAGAAAAGCAGAAAGGTCCATTTTTTATCATTTTTTTTGCAGCAGCGCACCCGACTTGGCTGAAAGCGTTTATATACACTTGTTTTATCTCAATACCTACGATAGTATTGATCGTGTTTTAGATCTCTGGTTTGATGAAAATAATGTTCCCAGAAATGTAGACTAACGAAAGATTGTGTTGCCGATTATCGAAGGAAATAGTTTCCATTAAATTATGTCAAGATTCCTTGGAAGATGCATTCTCTTACTTACTTTTTTTCTGTTTGTAAATGATGTGCAGCAGGCTGGGTAACACAAACAATAGTAAAGGAATCCCCGCAACAAATCCACCGATGACGGCTACCGCCAGTGCCTGTTGCATTTGAGCACCCAGTCCTATACCCAGTGCCAAAGGAAACAATGCCAAGATCGCTCCCAGCGCGGTCATTAATTTGGGACGGATTCTCAGGGCGATGGCATAAGCGATAGCCCGATCCGGATCACCGCTGACGGTCAAATTAAGTTTAAACTGGTTTACAGTAAAGATGGCATTTTCAGCAATAATACCAACGATCATTATAATACCGGTATAACTGCTTACGTTCAACGGAACACCGACCAAGTACATTGCCAATATACATCCGCTTATTCCCAAAACTGAGACGAATAAAACCAGCAGCGAGACCATCCATTCCCTGAAAAGAAATAAGAGCACCGTGAACACGAGCAGGGCCGCCGTGCCCAAAATACCAAGCAGTTCCTGGAAGGATTTCTGTTGTTCTGCATATGCGCCGCCATACGTAATATAGTATCCTGGCGGCAGATTGATTTCTTTGGCAAATTGACGCTTCAGATCGTCCACAGCACTACCAAGATCGCGATCATTAAGCCGGGAAGTAAGCACAACGCACGATTTAAGATTTTCTCTTTTTAGATCCATCCTTCCGGGATACGTTTTAACGGAACAAAAAAATGTTAATGGTTTAAGCGTGCCATCTGGCAGAAAAATCATCTGCTCTCTGATTTTATCAATATTATTTTGATCGTAATCGGTTACGCGTAATAAGATCTTACGCATTTGCTCACCGTCCTGAATTTGACCAAGCTGCAGGTTACCCAACATAGAGGACTGTACAGGAGAGGGTTCTGGAATATTGGCGTTGGTTCCCAGGATATCTCCTTTGACATACATCTGCAACTGGTGCTGGAAATCCGTGAGCGAAATATGATACTGGGTCAACTTTTCCTGGTCGGGATCAAATACAATAGAGGGCCCTGCGGTAATCATTCCGTCGTCAATGTCTACTAGACCCTCGGTTTTTTTCATCACTTCCTCCACCTGACGTCCCAATTTTACCAGTTCCTTCTGATCGCTTCCAAAGACTTTTATTTCAATTGGGTCGGGGGTACTCATCAAATTTCCTAGCAGGTCCTGAATACGCTGTCCAAAGGCGATATGCATGACCGGTACTCTACTGCTGATGGCGGTTCGGAGCTCATTAATCACCTCGGTTGTTTTCTTTTTCCTGTCTTTCCTGAGCTGTATCAGGTAATCCCCGTAATTAGGCGCTACATTTCGGAAGTCGAGCCGCACGCCTGTACGCCGTGAAAAGCTGACTACATCGGGATTACTCAAGATGATCTTCTCCATTTGATGGCAAAGCTTATCTGTTTCTTCCAGTGCAGTACCGCTGGGCGAAAAGAAGTCAAGGACTATCGTGCCTTCATCCAACTGAGGCAAGAAGCCGGTCTTGAGGCGACCGTATGCCAGCCAGGCTCCTGTTACCAGAATGATAATGAACAGGGTCGCTATGATTGGCTTTTTAAATAAGCGGGTGAGCCATTTCAACTGTCCGTCTTTTTCGCCTTTGGCGTGAATCGCCTTCTTTTTATATCCTATAATAACGTGCAGGACGGGCGTAATAATCCAGGTTACAAGGAAAGAACAGAGTAAGGTTAACTCCATGGTTTTAGCCAATTCTTTAAAAAAGGCGCCAGCCAGCCCACCCATCATGACGAAAGGAAGGAAAATGACAATGGTGCTGAGTGAAGAGCCCACCATGGCAAGGAATAAATTATGTATTGCCTCTTTAACCACAGTAAACTTATTCTTTCCCGGATATTCCTCGTGCACACGATAAATTTGCTCTGTCACGACAATGACGTCATCAATAAATAAGCCCACCGCCGCCGCAATGCCTCCGAGTGACATAATATTGATCGTAACTCCTGCCATATGTAGGGCCAACACAGTAAGGCCAAGGGTCACGGGTAATGTTAATATCACAACTGCGCTTGCTCTGAATGAACGCAGAAAAAGAATTACGACCAGAATGGCCAATAGCAATCCTTCCAGAATCGTATGTATAACGCTGTCAATGCTATCACTTACAAAAGCAGACTGATTATAGTATGGTTTCAGGCTGATTCCTTCAGGAAGGAGTTTTCTGATTTCGACTGCTTTAGCTTCTGCATCTTTTGCAAACCGGACCAGATCTACTCCCGGCTGCTTCACCAGGTCGACGATGACCCCTTCGTTTCCGTTTGTATTGATAATATTAAACTCTACCTGTTGCTGTAACTCTATTGTAGCAAAATCTCTGATTCTAACGATGCGATTATCATTATTTTTTACAGCTACGTTGTACAAATCATCGATATTATTGATTCTTGTGTCTGTCAGCGTCAGGTAAAGGCGATTGTAATTGGAAACATTTCCATTGGATAATACATAATTAGTATTATTGAACGTTTGTATGATCATGGCAGGCGTAATGCCTAATGATGACATCTTATCGACATCGGGGATAATTACAAATTCCTTAGCCTTTCCACCCCGCACAACAACGGTCGACATCCCATTTACCTGGGAGAATAACGGGCGTACCGTTAAGTTTGCATAGTCACGTAGGGTTACCAGGCTGTACTTTTTACCTTCAAGCGTATATCCATAGACTGGGAAAAGTGACTGATTATACCCTTCTATAGCAATATTTACATCTTGAGGCAGTAAGTTTTTTATTTCGTTGATCCTGCTTTCAATCTGAAGCTTTGCCTGATATACATCGATTCCCCAATCAAAATAGATTTGTATATCACTGCTGCCGCGGCTGGTAACACTTTTCACCACGGTAACTCCTTTTACTCTTTTTACAGCACTCTCGATCGGCTTGGTGACGGTTACCATCATCCTGTCTATCGGCATTTGCCCTACATCGGCAATTAATTTCACTTTTGGAAACATCACTTCCGGGAAGAGCGCGGTCTCCATCTGGCTAAAAGTATAACACCCTATCGCCACAAGCATAACAGCGACAAAAAATATCGGTTTGGGAAAAATCTGGTATAAATTTCGTTTGCTCATTCACTGTTGATTGTAGAGGTATTACTGTTGTATTTTGACGGCTGCTGTGTCAGAAAGGCCATAGTTTCCTGACGAAATAATACGGTCGGTGGAAAGAAAGGCAGGCTCACTGATTTCAATCAATGAGTCATTTTTTTGTCCTGGTTGTACAGGTATCTTTACTGCCACAGAATCGTTGATGGCCTTCATGATCCAAAAATGATGCATCAATTCATCGCTTAATACACACTGTCTGGGTAATAATTGTGCATCTGTATGATGGTAAGTAATAATTTGCGCTGCGCCAATCAAGTTTTCAGGTAAAAATGCTGTGTGTAAGGTCCGTGCCAGATAGGGTTGTGTCTGTGCGCTGGGATCGACCTGTGTAAGCGGGGCTTCTATGATCGCCGTTAACCTATTGCTGTCCGGAAAAACGATTTGGCAACGCTGGCCAATCTGTATATGATGTTTCAGTTCATAAGGAACATTTATTTGAAAGGCAAGGCTATTCGTCGCCGCTATAGTACATAAAGCACCGCCCTCCAATACAAAGCTTCCGCTCTGCTGAATCATGACATTGCTGATAATTCCCGCATCAGGAGCACGGACGTCAATGGTACCATAATCTTTCAGAGATAATGTATTATTTTTCATGGCATGCCTTTCTTTTGTTTCGAGCACATACAACAACTGACCTTTCTTTACATGATCGCCCAGCTTAATTCTAGCCGCGATAATATAACCTGCTACCGATGCTGCAATTAAGTTTTTCTTCAGATATAGGCTGACTGCCGGAAGTTGTGTGGTATTCTCCATTAATCCCCGTTCGGGATGAACTACTGTTACAAGCGCTACTGCTTTCTCTGTATTTTCATGTGTATCTGGAGCATTACACCCAGATGCCTGGATAAATAATATCATTAGCCCGGCAATTGCGCCGTGAAAACACTTACCAGTTCCAATAATTGTATTCATTTATCAAAAGTTGTTTATTCGTTTGAAGCTTAATCAGGTTATCCTGTAAGGTTGTCCTCCTTCGAAGGACCGTGATGTAGTCCATCACAGACATTTGTCCGTTTGCTATTTGTTGCCTGTAATAGGTTAATAGGTCATCATAGGCATTTGCCTGCTGTTTCAAAGCATCAGTTTGAGCATCTATAGATATAATTTGCTGCCGGATGCGTGCTTTTCGTATGTTATTCCGGGTATAAAAGTCTTTGGTATACACGATAGCGGTTTGTTCCAGCAATTGTGTATGCCGGGCATTAAGCTGCCTTTGCTTTCCATCGGAGATGGTTAAACTAAAACGTATCCCGGCTTCGAGGCCCAGCCGGTCGGGGATATTAGGCGCATATACGGTATTAAGGCCGGCAGAGGAATAAAGACTAATCCTGGGTTTATAGGAGAGATTAAAAACCTGTTGTTCAGTGGCAAGATACATACTGTCCAACTGATATTGTGCCGTAAATAGCGAACGGCCAGGCTGGGAGTTATTCAGAGCAAACGAGGTGTCCGCCAGGGTTACCGTGGCTGTATCGTCAATGCCACATAAAATATTGAGATCCAGTAAAGCAGCATGGTAACTATCTTTTTCCGCTATGAGGCTTGCCTCTTGTTGCATCAATTCTATATCGAGTAACTTGATGTCTGACTGCTTCAGCAGCCCACCCGATGCCAGTTGCTGTGTCGCATTCCTTTGTGTGGCAATAATCCGGATAAGTTCGTCGAGGTAATGCAATTGATGAATATGCTTCAGGCAGAGAATATACTGCGCAGATACCGCTTTTTGGAGCTCGTGGGTTGTCAGTTTGGACTGATTAGACAATATGTTATTTTGGGCCTCATACTGTGCAGCGACCGTCCTTGCTTTGTTCCCGTTCAAGATGGGTTGGTCCAGTGTCATTATAGCGCTGTATAGGCCGCCATTGCTAATACCAAGATCATAGCCGTAATAATCGGGAAGATTTTTATCGGGGTTTAGCTTAAATGCATAGCCCTTACCGCTCTTGGCAAGCACGGGCGATATCATATAATTGACTTCTGTTCCGATCACCGGTTTCATCAGCGAAGCCTGAATGCGCTTGGCTTCGAGAGCATTTGCCTGTTGGCGGACTGAATTGTCATGTAGTAACGGACTATGAGCATATGCCTGATTAAGATATTCATGCAGCGTTTTCTGGGCATGCAATGGGATAATCCCGATACACATTAATAGTACAAAGGGCAAAACACACTTATGGCTTGTCGTCATATAATATCAAACGGATTTGGGGTAAAGAAATATTGCCGTCTTAGCCTGTATGTAAGCAGTGCTCCTTCATTTGCAGAAATGGACGACACAAAAATATGCGGTGGGCCGGTAAGAGGAGAATTTTGAGACTTATGTTGTTTCATTATCGGAAATAGTGATGACTTATCTTTTAATCAGATACCTATTAGGAGTCATCAGTTCCCGGATATGGAAACGCATATTGGCGAACCCCATCGCCACAATTACAGCACTAAGACAGATAAAAAACTAATATTTAATACATTAATTTAGATTGTGAAGTGCTATAAAATTTAGCACCTTACCCGGCAAAATACCGATAAAAATAAGGGATAGTTTGAATTCCTTTATAGAAATTGGCTAGATCCAGCTTCTCATTAGGAGAATGTATATTATCACTATCCAGTCCAAAACCTAATAATACAGTATCAATACCCAATTTCTCTTTAAAAGCGGATACTATCGGAATGCTTCCCCCGCTGTAAACAGCGAGAGGGTTCTTGCCAAAAGTCATTTTCATGGCTTTCACAGCAGCCTGGTACGCTTTAGAGTCTGTCCGAGTAACAGCAGCTTCTCCACCATGAATATAGTCTACCTTCACCCGAACTGGATCAGGTGCGATTTCCTTCATATAAGCGCCAAACAATGCGGCGATTTCCGCTGATTGCTGGTCAGGCACTAATCGCATGGATATTTTGGCATAGGCTTTTGACGGCAATACCGTCTTGGCACCATCTCCGATATATCCACCCCATATGCCGTTCACGTCTAACGAGGGGCGTATGCCTACGCGTTCCAACGTAGTATAGCCCTTTTCTCCATCTATTTCGCTAATTCCTAACTCTTTTTTATAAGCATCCTGATTGAAAGGAACCTGGTTAATTTCCAATCGCTCTTTTTCGGAAAAGGGTACTACCTTGTCATAAAATCCCGGAATAGTGATACGATTATCTGCATCATGCAGGGAACCAATCATCTGACAGAGTATGTTGATAGGATTGGAAACCGCCCCGCCATATACGCCACTGTGTAAGTCACGATTTGGTCCTGTTATTTCTACCTGCATATAAGCCATTCCACGCAATGCTGTTTCTATGGAAGGGCAATCCAGGCTGATCATGGCTGTGTCAGAGACCAGTACCACATCGGCTGACAACTCTTTGCTATTGCTTTCCAGAAACTTGATCAGGCTCACGGATCCAGTTTCCTCTTCACCCTCAAAGATAAATTTAACATTGCAAGGCAAATTATTCGTCTTTGTCATAGCTTCCAGGGCTTTAATATGGATAAACATCTGTCCTTTATCATCACTCGCACCCCTGGCAAAAATCTTCCCGTCACCGACTACCGGTTCAAAAAGGTCGCTTTCCCATAACGACAGCGGATCAGGTGGTTGTACATCATAGTGCCCATATACCAGTATGGTGGGTACGTCTTTATCAATCGTTTTCTGTCCGAAAACTAAAGGCCATCCCTGTGTAGAGCAAATCTCTGCCTTATCGCACCCTGCCTGCATAAGTAAATCTTTTACGTAATTGGCACAATGTGACATTGCCTTTTTGCTCTTTTTATCTGCGCTTACTGAAGGAATTTTTAATAATAGCTTCAGTTCCTCAAGGAAACGATCTCTATTTTTTTCAATATAATCATCTGTTTGGTGCATATGCTCACTTGTTTAAATTAGAAAATATGATACCATACTTATACTACATTCAATTTATAGCCCACATAACTGACTACGGCACCCGCTAAAACCAACGCCAATATCCATTTAATAGGAGTGCCATACACCAACCTGGCAATGGAAATGCCTAATAGAAATAATAGCAGAAATGCAACAGCGATAGCGAGCCATTGCATGTTCGGGAAAATAACGGCAGTTCCTAATGGCAGCATTGCACCCAGGAAATTGAATAACGAGGATATGAGAACGCCAATAAAAGTCTCACGCAATACCTGTTTTCCCAGTTGTGTAGTAGCCAGATGCCCGTGGAGCGAAAGATTCAACTCTTTTTCAGCATGAATAAGACGATGCCTCAGGTTTGAATACTCCGAGAAAAAATAAATACAGGCGCCTGAAAGAGAAGTAGCAAACGCGACCTTAATAGCCAGGGACAATGTAACCGGATCGTCCAGCCGCAAAACGTGACCGGTAGCTAAAGTGAGAACCGTCAGTATACCATCAATTAATCCCAACATCCAGGCAAATAGCTGACGGCGCAATATAGTGGTCAATTTGTTCATCTTATCCTCCTTATGGGGGTGATCTTCCTTTCACCTGTGAGTACCTGGTCCAAACTATGAACGACAGCTCCTGTTTTCTCTATGGCGGTTACTATGTTTTCATAATTCATCGCTTGGCCTTCGATGGTTATCTCCATTCCTACGGTTTCCATATCTACTTCGGTGACGACAACGCAAACGCCTTCCACACCGTTTTGTGCTTCAATGGCTTCGGCAATTTCGAGAACAGAGGGACGATCCAAAGCCTTATCTACATCGAGCATCAGTTGTCTTATATTCATTAATGTTCGGAATTTTTAGATTTGATGATTGTTTAATTAACACCGAAATAAATATTTTTCCATTACACTATATGACGATTGTTTATTGTATTCATCAACGTTTTGCTCAGTACTTTATCAGCCTGCCCGCATAGAACAATGGCAAAGGGCTTCTCTGAATGGCATGTACCACCGTATCAATATCATATTCCACTCGGTGAATGGTAACTTTTACGGCTTCAGGATCCGTCAGGACATGCCTGTTACTGTCCCATTCTATTAGCACATAACATGCATACCAGTCACCATCTTTGGGGCATCCTACGGAACCTGCATTAACGGCGTGCAAAAATGTCTTTCTTCCAGCTTCTTCTGCTGGTATCACTTGATGGTATGGATGGTGGGTATGGCCCATCAGTAAAATATGGGTATGTGCCTGCGTTATCATTGAGCGTAACTCATCTGCTTTGGTGAAATGGTACACATATTGATTTATGCTTTGGGGACTTCCATGAACCATCAGTAGATCCAATAAGCCATCCGCAGAGCTAAAACTAAATCGGATATTGGATGGTAAGTTGCTCAAAAAGGCACGATCTTTTGTTGAAACTTGGGCCATTGTATAGGCTATGGCTTCTTTTCCCCATGCCTTTTCTTCACGAGTAGAGTACGAGAAACGGAAATTGGTGTTTCCCGCTCCGATTCCCTGATCGTGATTGCCCATGACCGTGGGGATATTGGCTGCCCTGACCATTGTAATGACCTCCCGGCTCCATACGTTCTGGTTGACAAGGTCACCCAGGCAACAAATCAGGTCTGGCTTATATTTTTTTATATCAGCTAATACCGCTTCGAGCGCAGGCATATTGGCATGGACATCGCTGAATACTGCTAGCAACATATTGGTTGGTTATTTGGGTGATTCAATAATAGACACATAGATTTCATACCTGATGGCCATTTCAGACCAATAGCTAGAGATTTGCGAAAAAAACCTTTATGAAAAAGTAAGGAATGCCGGTACAGTGCAGTGATCGGGAAGCATCTAAAAAGAAAAAACCTATACATAATAAAAAATTTAATGTATAGGAGTCATTAGTTTAAAAACGGTTATAGACGAACTCCATCGCCTGGTATTTCTACCAATGTAAAATTACGAAATCCTTCTCATTTTCCTCATATAAAAAAATAAGATAATCAGCGCTATAAATTGCATGTCCATGCAAAAAACGACCATACTGGTTACAGAAGCTTCGTAAAAATATCCTATCAGAATGCTTCCGCCAAACCAGGCTACACCATACATGGTATCAAAAAGCCCGAAAGCAGTGGCTCTTTTGGAGGAAGGCACTAGATCAGCAATAGTTGCCTTTAATATGGATTCCTGCGCGCCCATGCCTACACCCCAAAGAACCATGCCCAACATCGCTGCATCTTTACCCATCAGGAACACCAGTGGGGCAAAAAACATACTGAAAAATGTGGTTAGCATCAACGCCCATACCCCAATTCTGTCAAAGAGGCGACCTACTAACAGGGCAATAACTGCATCGCTAAGCATCGCTACTGCATAGAATATGGGTATCCAGGCGTCAGTAATGATCTTTGCCTGCTTAAAATGATAGGCGATCAATGGATAATCGGCATAACCGGTAGCCATACACATAGCTGCAAATGCATAAATAAAAAATTCAGCGGGATAACCTCTTGTTTCTTCGAGGTGCACGATCTTTACTTCCAAAGTTTCAGGATGGGGATATTTATATCGCGCCGTGACAAGAGTGGCCAGAGCCAATAAAGCAGGAATAAAAAGCAAAAGATAAACTAGGTGATACTGTTCATCCTTTAAAAAAAGTACTGCGCTTACCAGCAGTGGGCCAACTGTAGCACCCAGTTGATCCATAAATTCATGAAAGCCGAATGCCCATCCTCGTCCTGTTTCTTCAGAGGCATGCGAAAGCATCGCATCTCGTGTCGGATTACGGAAAGCTTTACCTGCGCGTTCCGCGATCATTAATACTACGGCAATCTGCCAATAGCCGACAAAGGTAAGCAATGGAAGTGAAAGTAGGTTCAACCCATAGCCTATATACATGAACAACCAGTAGCGTCCTGTACGGTCGCTCAAGTAACCGGAAAGTAGCCTTAACCCGTATCCTATAAACTCACCCATCCCTGCTACGACAGCCACAACAAAACCACTTGCACCAAGCACATTTAGAAAAGGTCCATTGATGCTTCTTGCTCCTTCATAAGTCATGTCGGCGAACAAACTGATGACACTGAGCAGGATAATGAATCGGACGGCTTTATTCCTGGAAGTTAACGTAGCAGGCATAGGCAAAGGGTTTATAGTTTGATCTATGATCGAAACTTTCTGTTATACCTGGTTATACTCTCGTGGATACACTGCAATGCACTGTCCTTGTTGTCAAGTCCTAAGACATCAACAGCTTTGCCTTCCAGCTTTTTGTAGTCTTCAAAAAAGTTACGCAGTTCTGCCAATGAAAATTCGGGCAATTGCTCCAATGCTGTAATATGATTATACGCCATATCCCGATGCGCAACGGCAATGATTTTATCATCACGCCCTTTTTCGTCGGTCATTTTCAATAATCCGATTACCCTCGCCTCCACCAGGCACATTGGCACAAATGGAATAGAGGCAAATACCAGGATGTCCAAGGGGTCGTCATCGGTAAAATAAGTCTGTGGAACAAGGCCATAGTTGGCCGGATAATGAATAGATGAATATAATATGCGATCAAGCTTTAAAAGGCCCGATGGCTTATCCAATTCGTACTTACATTTGCTTCCCTGTGGAATTTCAATAATAGCGTTGACAATATCTGGACTGTTATTTCCCGGAGTGATATCATGCCATGGGCTAAAGTGATGTTCTCTGTGATTAGATCTATCCATCTTTAATGTGTTTTAAATGCAGTTATTCCAGCAAAAGTGGCATTACTGCCCAATTCCTCTTCGATTCTTAGCAGCCTGTTAAATTTGGCAATTCGCTCCCCGCGGCAACCGCTGCCGGTTTTGATATGTCCTGCACCCGTAGCTACTGCAAGGTCTGCGATGGTAGTGTCTTCGGTTTCACCGCTTCTGTGGGAGATAAAATAACCGTAGTGGTTTTTTCGTGCCAATTCTATGGTTTGTAGTGTTTCCGTGATCGTACCGATCTGATTCAATTTAATAAGAATGGAATTAGCGATACCTGCATCAATTCCCTTTTCGAATATTTGAGGATTGGTGCAGAATATATCATCTCCCACTAATTCGACTTTGCTGCCCAACTCATGGGTCATTTTCTGCCAACCATCCCAGTCATTTTCTGCCATTCCGTCTTCGATGAGTATGATTGGATATTGTTTCACCCACTTTTCCCATAACGCGAGCAATTCATCGGGCGAGCAAGAACCTTCTTTGGATTTAAAAAAGACGTAACGGCCAGTTTCATACATTTCACTGGTTGCCGGATCTATACAAATGGAAATATCTTTTCCGGGTTGATAGCCAGCCTGCGTAATGGCTTCTACAATCACCGCTAAAGCTTCTTCATTTGACTTCAGATTGGGAGCAAAACCTCCTTCATCCCCCACACCGGTAGAATATCCTCCCTTTTTTAGAATCTCCTTTAGTATGTGGAAAGTTTCAATACCCATGCGAATAGATTCTCTGAAAGTAGGCGCATTATGTGGCGCGATCATAAATTCCTGAAAATCTATGATATTATCCGCATGTCTGCCACCATTGATTACATTCATACATGGAACGGGCAATTGATAGGTCGTATGTTTTTCCAATTGACAATAAAGCGGAATTTGCTTGGCCTGCGCAATAGCCTTAGCAAATGCCATCGATACGGCTAAAATGGCATTCGCACCCAGATGAGATTTGTCCGGCGTACCATCTAATTGAATAAGACGTTCGTCCAATCCTGATTGGTTGGTTATGTGCTTTCCGACAAGATTTTTTGCAATAGTAGTATTAACGTGCTCAACAGCCTTTAAGACGCCTTTCCCTCCATATCTTTTTTTATCATTATCACGCAATTCAACAGCTTCCTTTTCACCCGTACTGGCACCTGAAGGAACTATGGCAGACCCCTGGTGGCCGCCTTCTAAAATGACGTTAGCTTCTACCGTAGGATTTCCTCTTGAGTCCAGTACTTCCCTGGCATGAATGCTTACAATTCTCATAATATTGATTTTTTGTTTATGGGTAAATGAATGATATTACTTCCAGTTTTTATATGGATTTTGAACTAAGTTGGCATTATAATAGCGTGCATCGGCGGTAACTTCTTCTCCGACCCAATCAGGGATATGGATAGGCTGCTCGGGATAACCAAGTTCAATTTCTGCCATGATAAGCCCTTCGTTTTCATCGTGAAAAATGTCTATTTCCCAACACAGTTCCCCTTGTGGAATTTTGTAGCGGGTTTTGCTTATAAGCGGTTGGAGGCAAATTGAATGTAAAATCAATAGCCCGTCTTTTGCCGGAATTTCATACTCAAATTCCATCCGTGTTTGTTCATCTGCTTTACCTTTTATATTAATGAAACTTTTACCATCTCCGACCCGGACTCTCACTGTTCGATTTTGATCGGTAAGCATATATCCCTGTTTAAAGGATATTCCATGTAAATCCTTTTTCCAGCTCTGATCCTTAACCAAAAACTTACGTTCAATCTCTATATGCATATTTCATTTTTAGTTTTATTTTTAAATATTAACTACCCAATCTATATAACGATCACACCGATTATAAATGCCAGTACGAACAAGATCAGAATATAAGTAACATACGCGCTTATTTTCCCATTCATAATGACTAGTGCTTCTCCTTCGCCTAATTTTTGTACCAGCCTTGTAAAGCTCTTGATCGGCCTGAGCAGAATATCTTCTACTTCGATCCGGCGATGCATACCAAGAGATATTTCACGAGTACGATATACTTTTCTCAGAATATGTTCCAATATCTGCGAGTAGGCCTGTGCGGTAAAAAACTCTTGTTCGTCTAATGGAACCCCGCCATTCCATGAATTTACTTTTCGTATGCTTTTGCGGTTGGCCATAAAGACCAGAATAGGAATAATCAGTAAAATAAACATGATGATCGCAATAAAAGTCGGAGATATAATACCAAACAGTGGATCGCCTGATACTAAGGCAAATGGTTTGGGTACGCCTAATAAGCCGAAAAGCAATTCTGGATAGCCAAAAAATAAGATAACTGCCGGAAGTCCAATACCGCAAATTACAATCAGCAATTGCAGGCTTGTTTCCGTGATACGCATCCAGGTTTTGGCCATAGGCTGGCTTTTTCTGCCGTGATCATATCCCAAGGCTGTGTAGCCTATTAGTTTGATCATAGCAAAACTGATCAGGCCGATAGCCATGGCGGTAAGCACACCGGAAATAGCGGCAAAAAAGGCTGTGGCTGCTCCCGGGAACTTGTAAGATTGAAATATAGTTTCCAATATCATCCATTCTCCGGTGAAGCCAATTAAGGGTGGAAAAGCACTAAAGGAAAGGGCTGCGATAACAATTCCTAAAGCCGGCGTTTTACCCACTCCGCTCCATACGCCTCTCGCTTCATCAATAGTATGGACATTATAGGCCTCCTTAGCGTGACCCAATGACATAAACAGTAGTGTCTTGGCCAGGGTGTGAGACAAAGCCAAAACAAGCGAAGCAGCTTGTGCAAATAAGGAAAGATAATGTAAGCCAGGATCACGGCTTCCCTTTGCTATGGCATAAAACCCGATCGCAGTTAGGATCATCCCGTTATTTTCAATGGTAGAATAAGCCGGTAATAAGCGGACCTTATTGGCAGCCACCGCCTGTAAGCCGCCCCAGAAAGCGGAAACAGCACCCAATACGATGAGCACAAGGCTCCATGCTTCATTGTTAGGAATGGCAGGGATTATCCGCTCCAGCCCATAAACGCCCATTAGGGTAACAGGTGCACTCAGTATGGCAGCTGCTGTATCGGGGATCTCACCATAAATGCCGCTCATCCAACCATGAAAAGGAACAATATCCATTTTTATAATGAATCCCAGCGACACAAATACCATGAACAGCATACCTCCTGTCTGTATATTTTCAAAAGCAATGCTGCCTGAGGAGATGTACATCGCGGCGAAACCGACCAGTAAAAAAATAAATGAAAACTCCCCAAATGCCAGAAAACGGAAAGATTGCTGAAAATATTTCCCCGATGCCAGCATCATAACAAAAGCAGCCACCGTCATGACTTCCCATCCGATCATCAGCGTGAGTCCATCCCTGGCAGTCAGTATCCATAGCATACCCAGCAGACCGACATTAAATCCGGCTGCCAGGCTCTTATGAGGGTAGAGCCGACTGTAATCCAGAGAATACAGAGCCAGCGCTATCCATACAACCGCCGCCATGACCAGGAATACTCCCGACAGGCGATCTATACCCAAGCTTAAGGAAATACCGGGGAGTAAAGTATATTTCCAGAAAATACCACTGAATGTAAATCCTGCCACGCCCATGAGTAGCACCAATAGGGAGGCGGAGAAGGCCAGTATATAAGTAACCTTCCTGTAAGATGCCAGAAAGGCGCCGAGCAGGAATAAAATAACTGCCAACCAAAATTCAGCCTGTATCATCATTTTCCATTTACTCTTAAGCACTCTAATAACATACCCAACAATTGCGAAGGATCCGGAACTCCTTTTACCTCGGCTATCACATTAAGCAGTTCAGTATCGTTTAACCCCACTGGATTATCAGTGCAATCATCAAGAATGATGATGCCAAAGGGCCGGGGTATCTGGTCGATTGTTTCTCTTAATGGGCTTATCATAGCTTTTACTGGCCTGCCCAGGATCAACAGCACATCGGCATGACGCGGTGAATCCGTCATATATATTCCGAAACGGTGAATATTATATTGAGGAGCTTCAAGGGCATCTATTTCAAAATTCAATGCATTGGAACTCCCAACGTCAATAACATACACAAACAGCGACCGCCTGAACCTCGACCCGGGGATACGGCCGACAGCCACCGGAGACTCATATGTCCTACGTTCTGTCCATTTCTTCTTTAATCCGTATAAGGGCCACCATTTCATGGGCTCAATCATTTTTATTAACAGGCGGCATCCGTAAAATGCACACCAAAAGAATCATATACAAAAGGAAAATCAGTAAAAACCTGGTCTTTGAGGGCCTCCGATACCGCATGCATTCCCGGATACGATGGGGTGAACATGCGTAAATACGATACCCTGTTATTTTTAATAACCACGTAATATCCAACGGCACCACTTGGGGAATGCGAAATTCCCAGGCCTTCTCCTTCTGGTTTTACAGCCATATCCGCTACGTTGTACCCTTCCCAGATATCGCTCACTTTTAAATGATCAATCAAATACTGACAAGAATTCACCAATTCTTCCGCGCGTGTTTCCATACGGGCCAGCGCGTCGCCTTCCTGTTGGGTAACCACAGGCAGGGCAATGAGGTGTTCTCCTGTAGCACCGTTCAGATTATCTTCCAATCCACAGGCGCGTAAAGACGGTCGGGATAATCCCAAAGAGGAGGCCTGCTCACGTGAAAGCATCCCAGCGTGATGCAGACGGTCCAGAAAATTCGGATTTGAGAGGCTGTGCTTGTATAACTTTTCAAACTGAAATATTATACCTTGATAATCTTTTATGGTCTTCCTAATCGTGTCCAAAGCAGGAAGATTATTGATGTGGTTGATCTGATTAATTCCCATTAAATACCTTGAGCCACTCAAGGCTTTATTAATCCGCAGGGATTCCTCAAACAATGCGCCTAAATGGGAGGCCAATACTTTCTGCGCTGCGGCCGATGCCAGCTTATAGATAACATGAAGATGATTATAAACCCGCTCCGCTTCCATTAATAGCGTACGCCAGTTCCTCACTAAAGTATTGGCCCGGATACCAAGTGCGTTCTCCAGAGCCAGGCTGCAAGCGACAGAATGGGATACGGCAAAATTACTGCATACTTTTTCGGAAAGTTTTACTGCATCATCAGGCTTTTGACCTGTCATTGATTGCTCCATCTGCCGATGCTTCCAATTCAGATCAATGGTGGTATGAAGTATTTTCTCTCCATACGTATATAATGAAAAGGATCCCGCCTCCCGGAGTCCCGAGGTAACAGGTCCGTACCGAAACCGAAATACGCCATAGCCGCTGACCGGCTCACCCTTGATAAGAAGGTTATGCTCTTTGAGTATCTGGTAATTGAGGTATTCTTTTCCTGTCGTTTCACTCTCCGAAGCAACCAGGCAAGCCTTACCTTCCTTCAATACCACGAGATATTCATTTTCTTCTTTTTGTAAAACCCCTATAAGAATATTCATGGTTTAAAAAAAGGTTTTAATAATTGTTCAAAATAAGGTATCATAAAAAGCACAAGCACGGATAACGACAAATTGATCAGAGGGATCCATGTTTCCCATCTATGTTGTTCTGCTATTCCTCCATGAGTACCGGTGAAAATCATTTTTCCCGTCCGATAATTGACAGCAATAAAAGCAATGGCTAAAAATAAAATGAGGACTACTGCAAGCAGCCATCCATAGCTTTGGATAAGCTGCGCCAGAATAAATAACTCTCCGGCAAAAATGGCAAACGGGGGCGCGCCTGTAACAGCCATTGAACCCAGGAAAAGGCCGAAAGCAGAGCGAGGCATTCTTTTAAAAAGCGAATGAATGTCTGCAATATCCGTTGAATGATAAGTTGAAAGCACATCCCCTGTTAAGAAAAAAACGCCCGACTTGGCTAACCCGTGCGCAAGAATAACGATCGCGGCTCCGATAACTCCCGATCCTCCCAGAGCAAAGCCGACCAGGATCATTCCCATATTTTCCATACTTGAATAGGCAAACATGCGTTTGTAATTCGTTTGCACGGTCATCATCAGAGCAGCCACGATCACCGTAAGTATGCCGAGTACAAGACTGAATATCCGGACGGCGGGTAGGGCGCTGACCTGTATAAGTCGTGCCATAGCATAAAGCGCAACGGGTAGAAGTACTCCCGAAAAAATGGCGCTGACCGGGGACGGTGCTTTGCCATGTACATCGGGCCAGGTATGCATAGGAAAAATACCTGCTTTGGTGCCGAAGCCGATAAGGCCCAACAGAAGTCCGATCAGGAAAACACGGTTAGTTGGGTGATGTTGCAATAAAACATGCAGGCTTAAAGTACCTGAAGCGCCGAAAATAAAGGTGGTTGAAATGAGCGAGATAACCAACCCCGTAGACACAATAATCACATACCGCCATGCAGATTCAATCGTTACCTGGTCATTTTCTGTAGCGACCAATAGGGCGCTGGTTACGGTGGTGGCCTCAATGCCCACCCAAATCAATCCAAGGTTATCGGCTATAACGGAAAAGAACATCGCCGCGGCAAAAATATTCAGTAGAATATAATATAATCGGCTTTGAAAGAGTGGATTTTTAATGTGTTTTAAATAAGCGGTAGAGTAAAGAACAGTGGTAAGATAAATAAGGGCAATAGTAAGCATGAGGATCTTGGAAAGACCATCCACATAAAAGAATCCGGAAATATTATCCGCCTTCCATAAATTACTGACTGTTGCTATCAAGACACCCGAAGCAGCCACAATGGAAACAATTTTCTCAAAGTATGCACCTCGGATAATACACAGTAGTGCACCACAAAGGCTAATTGCCAGAGGAAGCAGATATGTTGAATATTGCATACGTTTATCTTAACCCCTTAATTCTTTTTCAAAACTATCGCCTTCCTGCATGATGGCTTCTTCACGCACCCGGATAATAAGGCTGGATACAACTACCAAACCAAGTAAGTCCAGTATGGCACCTGCCTCCACTACAAAAGGTAATCCGGAAAACACCCAGCCGGAAAGCATTACCACAGCATTTTCCATCACCAAAAAACCCATCATTTGGATATAAGCATTTTTTCTTGATATAATAAGTAAGGAAGCCTGCATAAACAGCGCAAATGGAACGGCACCGCTTTTTATCTTCAAAACTTCATACAGACTGTTCTGGTAAATGAAAAACCCTATCAGGATCAGAATTAAGGATACCAAAATTGATCCGCCAATACCCAGCATCGGCCGGTCTTCTCTGACCCGCCAGGGCTTTTTATAGAGAGAGCGTAGGGCCTTGTTCATGATTAACGGGATAATAATTCCACGGACTGAAACTGTCAACCCCGCCAACACGAACAATAAATATCCCTGCCCGGGATGACTAAGCCCTAACAAGACTAAGAATAACGCTACTACAAAGGAAGAAATGGAAAACAGCCAAATAACCCCCTTTACATAAGTTTCCCATTGCATCAAAAGCGTGAGCACAATTAAAAAAAATCCCAATATTTGAAATGTCTGTCCCATTTTATGGTTTAGAGATATAGTAAGCCAAGCTGGCTAAAAAAGCCAATGCAAACGCCACCGCCAGAAAATCAAAATTTTTATATAAACGAAATTTAGAAACCGTAGTATTTAGCAATGCAAACACCAAGACCAAACCAATTAGTTTTGCCAAATGGATTCCCATGTAGACAACTATTGTCAATACGCCTGCATCTTCCGTGGGCACTGCAAAAGGCAAAATATATACGTTCAGAAAAACACTCATCAGGAGAAATGATTTCATATAGGCTGCCCATTTATACATCGCTAGATCGCGACCCGTATATTCAAAAGGCATAGCCTGATCTATCATACCAAGTTCCCCATTGGTATGAGATTCAACCGGAAGCTGGCCTGTTTCAATGATTAATATGATAAAGAATGCAATAACAACAAAGCCATGTAATAACGAAAAATACCAGTGCGAAGAATTACGAAGAACATGATTGATTACGAAGGGATTGTTAGTATCGGATAATACGCCTAACATGATAAAAATCAACACCATGATCGGTTCAGAAAGTGCACCTAGGCTGGCGCTTCTGGATGTGCCGAGATGCGCATAGTTACATCGGCTGTCAATGGCCGTAAATTTTTTGACTGCAGAAGCAGCTCCGAAAAGAAGTCCGCCGCCTACAAAGTCGGCAGCAGAAGCATAGGATAGGGGAAAAGCGGTAATAATAGGTAGAATAATGGCAATAAAAAGATAAAACATAAATACCACGTAGGGACCCAAGCGGTAAACGGGTGAGGAAACTTTCGGAACCAGGCTTTCCTTGCCGAAAAGTTTTATCAGATCATAATAAGGTTGGAGAACACTGGGACCTTGCCTGGATTCCAGACGTTCTTCCATTTTATATTGAATACCAGCGACTAGCGGCGCGAGCAGCAGCACGTATAATATTTCCACGATGCTATAAACAACCAGCATACAACTTCTACTTTATTGTCAAAAATCTCTTTTGTTTAAGTAGGAGCCATTGGTTGCCATGCAACATTTAGCGAGCTCCATCGCTTATATCCTCATTCCGATCTATTGATTACCACTAGTATTAGTTTAAAAGTCATTTTTTATATAATAAGAATCAATTTTACTCTGCCTTCTTTTTTCGATGTTTGTAATGGAGTACGGTTGCTTTTTCTATTGTAATTAATCCGCCACATGCAGCCGTCTCGAGCATTTCACCCGCCCTGCGTACAAAGTCATTGATTTTTTTTTCGTGGTCGACCACTTCCACTATGATCGGTAAATCCTCAGAGATATCTATCAGTTTTGCAGTATGAACGATCGAGCTTGCCCCAAAGGATAAGATGCCTCTTAACACCGTGCACCCGGCCATATTTTGCCTTCGCGCCTCCTGCAAGAGGGCTTCATATAATGGGCGATGTTCATATTTATCAATTTCGCCTATAAAAATTCGTAGCAGTTTAGCATCAGGTTCAAGCTCCATTGGACAATTTTTTAAGATGAATAATTGTTTATAGTAAAAAAATAGCCGGGAAGCATAAACTTACCATCTTCCGCTAACCAAACCCATTTATCTAAATGCGGAATAATCGCGAAGGGTGCCTTATATCCTATAAAAGCACCTCTTTTATGCTGGGAGGAACAGCGCGAATATTGTTCGGATGCAGCAGAGCCAAATTGGGCCATTAAGACCCCAAACAAGGAGCAGAAAATACTCTTCCGGAAGAACAAAGCCGAAAATTCATGATAGTAGATGGGTAATAAAATAAGACCGGCAAGGCCGATACAATGTTCTTTGGCTATTATAAATAATCTCCTGTACATAACATAACTTTTAGCTACTAAAACTGTACAGGAGTTATCAGCCTGCCTATGGAGCGAGGCGGTTATAGGCGAACTCCATCGCCTTACTAATCTATTGCAAATATAATAAATCCTTTGATTTAATCAAAAATAAATGAAATGTATTAATTCGTAAAGCACTATTAATCCGATAAATAGGAGCTTTTGTCGATTCTGAGAGGACCTATTGGGTAATCTCCATATTAACATAAAGTAAGTATCAACCGAGACGGGCCCAATGGAGAGCCCAAATACATCAGATTCCTCAATATCTTAAAGGACAAAAGAACAAATGCTGTCCTGCAGGTTTTCTGATGCCATCCACGCTTATTCTGTTATAGAGTCTTTAACCTACTATGGGTATGGCTTTTCATGATCCACCTACTATCCAAATTTTAAGAGTATGTTATTGGTAAGCCAAAAAAGAGATTACCAACTTGACAGCCCACTTCTCCCAAGATCTAAGGATTTTGATATCTGATAAATCAAATTTACCTTTGCGCCCGGCGATGGAGTTCGCCTTTGAATGCCCAACAGCTAATAACTCCTATACAAAATTAAAAGCTAATCGATTATGTATAGAAATCTGTTGTTAGTAGGTGTAGGTAGTTTTATAGGCGGAATATCGCGGTATCTCTTTCAAACATTTGTGCAAACACGCCATCCCTCTCCTTTTCCTTTGGGTACTTTATTAGTCAACATTTCCGGTTGTTTTATTATTGGTTTTGTTTATGGTTTGGCGGAAAAAGGCAATCTGCTCACGCCGGAGGCGCGTCTATTCCTTGCTACCGGCGTCTGCGGAGGTTATACCACCTTCTCGTCTTTCGCCTTTGAGAATATTGCATTGATGAGGGATGCAGAATGGTTCTATTTTTCCCTCTACCTTGCCTTAAGCATAATATTTGGCTTAACTGCTGCCTATTTAGGCTCCTTTTTAGTCAGATCTTTTTAGCCCTGTTATATTCGAATTTTATATTTGGATGGCTGGCTGACGATCAAGACATATAACGATTTGTTTATAGAGATTGTGTTTCATCTGTTACACACCCTTCGGAAGCACTTTTTACAGCCAGAATATACTTGAATAGTATTCCACTCTGGGCTTTCGCCTGAGGTCTTACCCATTTCTTACGACGTTCCGCGATCACCTCTTCGGGTACTTTGAGATTCAGCGTATTATTCACGGCATCAATCTCTATTAGGTCATCATCTTCCACCAGTGCGAGAAGTCCGCCCTCAAAGGCTTCCGGCGTGATATGTCCCACCACAAAGCCATGTGTTCCGCCGCTGAACCGTCCGTCGGTAATCAGGGCTACAGACTTCCCCAGTCCGGCACCGATAATGGCTCCGGTGGGTTTCAGCATTTCCGGCATACCTGGCGCTCCTTTTGGTCCGACAAAACGAATTACTATCACATCACCCGCTTTCACCTTGCCCGCCTGGATACCTTCGCTAAAAGCCTGCTCATTATCAAAAACACGCGCCGCCCCCTCGAACTGATTGCCCTCCTTGCCACTTATTTTTGCGACGCTGCCTTTCTCTGCGAGGTTACCATACAGTATCTGTAAATGACCGGTAGATTTAAGCGGTGTTTCAACAGGCATAATAATTTTCTGGCTGTTAAAGTCGAGGTCTGGAACATCTTCCAGATTTTCAGCAACTGTTTTGCCGGTAACCGTCAGGCAATCGCCATGCAGTAGCTTTATGCTCAGCAAATATTTCATGACCGCCGGGATACCGCCATGATTATGCAGGTCCTCCATAAGATATCTGCCGCTTGGCTTGAAATCTGCCAGCACGGGAACCCTGTTACTGATTTGCTGAAAATCGTCGGGAGTTAGCGGCACCTTGGCGCTTCTGGCCATGGCGATCAAATGAATTACGGCGTTGGTACTACCGCCCAACGCCATCACCAAGGCAATTGCATTTTCAAAGGCTTTGCGGGTCATGATATCCCGAGGCTTAATATCCTTTTCTAAGAGGAGTTTGACAGCCTTTCCTATGGCGATGCATTCCTCCTTTTTATCCTGGCTGACTGCCGGATTAGACGAAGAGTAAGGCAAACTCATACCCAAAGCCTCTATAGCACTCGCCATAGTATTAGCCGTATACATGCCACCGCATGCGCCAGGTCCGGGACAAGCATGGCGAATAATGCCGTTAAAATCTTTTTCGCTGATATTTCCTGCAACTTTTTGCCCCCAAGCTTCGAAAGTACTGACTATATTGATATCTTCGCCCCGGTAGTGTCCGGGAGCGATTGCACCACCATACATCATAATGCCGGGGCGGTTAAGCCTTGCCATGGCCATAATGGAACCCGGCATATTTTTATCACAACCTGGAATAGTAATTATCGCATCATAGTACTGCGCACCAGCATTTGTTTCGATACAGTCGGCAATCAGATCGCGGCTGACTAAACTGTATCTCATTCCCGGCGTCCCCATACTTATACCGTCGCTCACGCCGGTTGCATAAAAACGTAAACCAAGTAATCCGCCGATTTGATTAATATGATCCCGTACACTGGTTGCCAGGTCGTTTAGGTGCATATTACAAGGGTTGCCATCCCAGCCCATGCTGGCTATACCTACTTGCGCTTTGTTAAAATCTTCGTCTTTGAACCCAATAGCATAATACATTGCTTTTGCACCTGGAAGTGTTTCATCCTGTGTTAATACGCGCGAATATTTGTTCAGCATTGTCGACATTTTTGTTATTCAGATTTTGATTATGAATTTTTGCATTTGAAATTTTGGCTTTCTTTTATACTTGTAACCAGAAGCATAGAATTGCGTAAAAGACAGGATAAATAACCAAAAAACGATCCACCATCAATGGAGCCTGTTTTATTTGAGTATCTCCTTATCCAAGAGCTATCGAAATGGGACTGAATATGTTCGTAAGTGCGGGACTGATTCTCAAAGCCACGGCATAGATTAAAAGCTGATCGATACCGTCTTTGAGTTTCGGTTTCTATATATAACAGAATATGATTCAAATGTGAATGCCGACAAGAATAAGGAAAATTCAAACTATCGGAAAAGAATATATTATGTTCGGCATGTTTTACCATCAAGGATAATTAACAACTGTAAATAAATCAACAATAATTTTTTACAGGAGTCATTAGTCCCCAACGGTGGAAACGATTAATGGCGAACCCCATCGCCCAAATAAAACGGCAAGGTAATAAAAATCTCAATTACGAAAAAAATATTAAATTACTATTACCGTCGGAAGGGGCAAAGGCAGTTATCGAAGTTTACAGATCTCATTTACTTTTACTGAGATCTTTAAGTCTGTTATTAAGATCTATTAATCCAGCTTTAGTAAGATATTCATCGGCTATTGCTTTTAGTTCCTGTAGAGATTCCGGGGGCATATTTTCCAATAATCCTGATGATTTTTCATTGTCCTTCATGGTCAATCCAATGTTAATCACATTATGCAATATCAATATGTTTTCTCTGGAAATTCTCATATCGACCTTTACCGTTTCATTCATGCCAGGTATACTTAAAATCGTATCATAAATCTTGGTCACATCATTTGTTGTTAACATATTCCACAGGTTTAAAAGTTAAACATCTTTCACCTAGCAAAAATAACAAGGCAAGTGCATTTTATCCTCATTAAAATATAATGAGGATAGGCAAGGTATTTCATCTATATTTCGGCAGAGCGCCTCGGAGCGTTCCAAAAAATTCCGCCATAAACACATCGCAGCCGCACAACGCCTTCCTTTATTGCGTTGCTTTTTTGACTTGCTCGCCACCTGCCGGAAAACGCACCATAATTAATTCTTAAACTTTCAAAATTAAAAATCATGGAAAGCGTAATGAAAGATTCAAGATTGCATGTAGTGGCAGAAGTCGAACTGGTCTATAAGACTAAAGTCAAACCATCATAAAGACCGAAAATAGGATCCTCAAAAGATGCTTATCGGATACTGATGGATTCATGGGACGAGAATCTCATCGAATTCCAGGGACAATTTAAGGTACTATTGATGAATAGGGCTAACAAGGTGCTAGGGAGATACCTTGCATCAACCGGCGGCATGTCGAGTACAATAGCGGATGTAAAATTAATTTTGTTAGCCGCACTGAAAGCTAATGCTTCAAAAATCTTACTCTCACATAATCATCCGTCAGGTAGTCTAAAACCAGTACTGAAGATATAAGTTTAACCCGGAAAATCACCGAAGCAGGAAAACTTTTGGATATAAAGGTACTCGACCACTTAATTGTTACTAACGAAAATTATTTTTGATTTAAGGATGAAGGGATGTCATAGTCCCTTTTTTTAAACATAAGAAGAAGATCCTTATACTTGGTCATTAAGAGCCTTACAAGAGAAGCTATCCCAACATCTCATCCCCAACAAAATATAATGTGGATAGTTTAATCCCATATTGCTTGTTTAACTTCGCATTGTTAAACCGACTATTAGTGATAAGCGAATAATGTGAAAATGAAAAGGTGTGGTTATGGACTTCAGTAAGAAAAGACTTTCTATTCGGAAAGCCAAAGAAATAGATCTGGTTCATTATCTTTTAAATTTAGGATATGAACCTTCCAAAATCAAGATTAATGACTATTGGTATTATTCCCCATTGAGAAACGAAAAGACACCATCTTTCAAAGTCAATCGAAGGCTAAACCGCTGGTACGATCATGGCATCGGAAAGGGAGGAAACCTGGTTGATTTTGCCATCCTGTATCATGGCTGTACCATTGGTGAATTACTCCAGAATTTGAATGACTGCCTTCTCCTTCAGCAGCCGATTTTACAACCACCTTTTACCGGATATGTTTCTGAGAGTCCCATAAAAATTTTGACTGAATTTAGACTTTATTCTGTTGCCCTGATAAAGTACCTCCAACAACGCCGCATTCCTGTTCATATTGCTGACTATTATTGCAAAGAAGTTCACTATGAACTTAATGGTAAACCCTATTATGCAATTGGGGTTCGGAATGATTCAGGCGGCCTTGAACTACGCAACCCTTATTTTAAAGGCAGCAGCTCACCGAAAGACATTACGACTATGGATAGTCAGGCCGACGTAGCCATCGTATTCGAAGGTTTTATGGACTTCCTTTCCTTCATGGTAGTACATCAAAATGAGTCTGGAAAACGCTTCGATTTTGTCCTCTTGAACTCAGTCTCTTTCTTCGAGAAAGCACGCCCTTTTATGGAAAATCACAAGGCCATCAGGCTTTATTTAGATAGAGACACAACCGGGCAAAATTGCAGTCGTTATGCGCTGTCTCTGAGCGATAAATACAAAGATGAAAACAGCCTATATCAAAACCATAAAGACTTCAATGACTGGCTAATGAATTTTGGCAGGACACCAGGAAAATATCAAAGCCAGAAGTCAAAGTGAACTAATAAAGAAACACGCGGGAAGTTCCTGCCAACTTGTGGGATTTAAAGCTTGCTATTACCCTGAAGGCTTGAAGAAGTCTAAAGTGGTTTAGAATGCGGAGAGATTGCCACGTTCCTGCAATCGGCAAGATGTCCGGTTGTTTAACAACCGATATTTAAAGCCCTTCACTCGGAACTCGTGGGCTTTGCGGATAAAAGAATATAGACAGTTTGAAATAGTGATAATGAAAAGTGATGGAAGGAGAAAATGCAAACAGGACACGCATCATCGGGCTTCATTTGACTGCCAGTGAATATGCAACAATTGAGAAAAAGTGGAAGGCGTCAACCTGTCGAAAGCTAAGCGAATACATACGCCGGAGCCTTTTTGAAAAGCCCATTGTAACAACCTATCGCAACCGTTCTTTGGATGACTTTATGGCAGAAATGATACGGCTGTGCGGTGAATTGAACGCGGTCGGAAACAACTTCAACCAGGCCGTGAAAAATCTGCATTCGCTCAGCCGGATCGCTGAATTTAAAAGCTGGCTGATGACCTATGAAGTGGAGAAAAATACGCTGATGAACAAAGTGGATGAGATCAAAAATCGTATCGGGAAAATGTCAGAATCATGGTTGCAGTGATCAAAACAGGGCACTCCATCCGTCGCATTTTCAACTACAATGAGAACAAGGTAAAGGAAGGCATGGCGGAGTGTATTGGCGCGGGAAATTACCCGGTGGATGTGGAAAAAATGAGTGGAACGATGAAGCTGAACCGTCTGCTGAAACAGGCTGCACTGAATGAGAATGTGAAGCGAAACAGTGTGCACGTTTCCCTGAATTTTGATGCTTCCGATACCGGGCTCACCAAGGAAAAACTGATGGAGATTGCCGGTACATATATGCGTAAAATAGGCTTCGGAAATCAGCCCTATTTGGTATATCAACACTTCGATGGCGGGCATCCTCACATCCACCTTGTCAGCATAAAAGTACGGGAAGATGGCAGCCGTATTGATACCCAAAATATAGGCCGAAATTAGTCCGGAAAAGCCCGCAAGGAAATTAAAAAATCCTTCGGTCTCGTAGTGGCAGACGACCGAAGGAAAAGGGAAGCTTTCTGGCTGCAACCGGTTGATGTGCGCAAGGTGCTGTATGGTCGGACGGAAACCCGGAGGGCCATCACCAACGTACTGGATGCCATACTGGAAAGGTATCGCTATACCAGCCTGCCGAGGTCAACGCGGTGCTTCGAGGGTACAATGTAATGGCCGACCGGGGCGGTGAAAATTCAAGAATATTTAAGTACGGTGGATTGGTCTATCGGGTACCAAGCATGTAAATATAACCTACGAACGTCATCGGCCAAAAGATCAAACGGCGGTTGTCGCCCAATTGCCCATGCCAAAAATATTGCCTTATAATTTGGAAAAGTAAAAACTCAAAAAGGGCTGTCCTGGAAATGACGACCTTTTTATTTTGAAGTGGGTTGACTTGGAACCTCCTCTGGCAAGACGCTAATGGGTGCCTCCTTCTTCCAATTGGCCAAACTCGATCAATCGATCGGGGCTAGACTGCTGTCGCAGCATACCATAGTTGACCTCCACCAGGTAAAGGATACCCTCAATCGTCCGTACGGTTAATATTTTTCCCATGCTTTGTGGGTTTTAATGGTTCGACGAGGGATTTAATTCGTTTTGGCCTTCAGGGGGATTGCATATTTTTCCAACATCCTCAGTGGGTCGAGCTCCATAAGGTTCAATATAAAAATACCTCCGCGTAGTAGGTCAACTTTTTCAGGAACTTTGGTTTGTGCGTTTGTGCTTTAAAAGGTATTCTAAATATAGTAAATAAAGAGATCGTTATGTATAGATTTTTCATCCTCTGAAAAACGTAAAGGTTAGACAATTTAAAACGCTAGATTGGGATGAAAGTGTAATGGATTCTTCTATGAGCGCGTTTAAAATTTGATAGGAAGAATCTGATTCCCGTCATGTTCCGCTACGTCTATGCTTTAGGTGACGGGTAATCCATTCTATAATGGCAATATTAGCCAGTGTACCCTCATGAATGTCCTTATTAAAGGTGCTTTAACGTATAGTTATGGCTATGATCAGTCAAACGGGCCAAAGGGGGTGCGTCAGCATACGATTGCCATCAGTCAGGATCCCTTAGAGCTATAACAATATTGTTTTTAATGATTATACCGGGTCGCTTATGACGCTAAGGGGAATATTCTGAAATCTC
>Ga0164242_10000832_pt1 | contig 36751 bp, 33 predicted proteins | sample OricomgcompostMG_FD_108783 | JGI IMG/M metagenome (GOLD analysis project Ga0164242, IMG submission 108783) | Miracle-Growth compost microbial communities from Emeryville, California, USA - Original compost - Miracle growth compost (MG) ... | reverse complement strand
TAGCGCCGGCGTATGGGTGTACCTTCGCGGGCAGTTTCGCCGCCGGCAAGCACCAATGACACCAATGAAAAAGGCCAGCGCGAAGCTGGCCTTTTTTTGAAGCTGGTGCCCAGGAGAGGACTCTAATGAATGATTTAATGGATTGATTATAAATGAAAAAATGGTATGAATCCGCGCTTGATGTACTAATTAATGTACTATAAGTTCAATGGCTTGATCGGTGGCGCAGGGTGGTGGCCGACTGGCTTAGCGCGTTCTGAACGGTGGTAATTTCACGATGGTGCCAACTGCGGCATCATTTTCCAGTGGTGCTTAAGCGCAACGGATCAGTCGTTGTCGCAGAGCCAGCCGCAGAGCAAACCGTCGTCCGGATGGCTGAATCGTACAGATCGTTTCCGCATGAAAGGCGCAAAAGGCACATTCCTTTAGCAAACGGGTCAAATGCAGGGCGATGACCGCGATCCCCAGAGTGAGGCTTGACGGAACGTCTGCTGTCGACCGGCTGGGTCGTCCATGGGTTGTCGCGTGGGCGTACTGCCGGCGCACCGGGATCCCAGCCGGTCGTCGCGGACCTCACCGCCCCGAATTTGTCGCGGCCTCTACGGCGAATATCAACGTCAACCATGTGTTCTTTACCGCGTGGTCGACAGAAGAGCGAGGAGGAGAACATCCGCGTCAACTGAGCAACGGTTCGCAACTTCCTCGATTCTCTCGGCCGGACATCGAAGCTCGAACATGCGGTGCTGGTGACGGGGGTGAAGCATTACCTTGGCCTGTTCGAAGCCTATGCATCCGGCGCCGTTCCCCATACGCCGTTTCGCGAATCACAGGGCCGCCAGCCAGTCGAAAACTTCTACTACGAGCAGGAGAAAGGAAGACCGGCTCTCCTAGGCTGCAGCGCGCGACGGTTTCGCCCCTGAGCGATGCCCGGACATTGATAGCCAGACACTCACGCGTGTAGTTGTCGACGATCGTGAGCGTGCGCAAACGCCGACCGTCAAACAACGCTCCTGCGACAAAGTCCATGCTCCAGATTTCGTTGACGGTGGGGACTGTCTGCTTTGGCTGTCGCAATCTTGCTGACTTGTTTCGCCGGGGCCGCTTGTGCCGCAACGACAGGCCCTGCTCGCGATACAGCCGGTAGACCCTTTTGTGGTTATCGCGCCAGCCTTCCCGGCGCAGCATCACGTGCACGCGACGGTAGCCGTAGTGCGCACGAGTCTGCGTGATCTCCCTGATGCGTATGCCGAGTGCGCTTGAATCGCTTGCCACGGACTGATAGCTATACACAGAGCGGGACAGCTTCAGTACCCGACAGGCCTGCCGTTGGCTCGCGCCAAAGCGTTGCATCAGATCCGTTGCGAGTTCACGCAGCCGGGAAGGCTTCAGGCTTTTTTTGCCAGCACATCCTGCAACATCGCCTTGTCCAGCGACAGGTCAGCTACAAGCATCTTGAGCTTCGCGTTCTCTTCATCGAGCATGCTTCATGCGCCTGACTTCCGACGGCGACAACACGCCGAACTTCGTACGCCAGTTGTAAAAGGTCACATCGCTGATGCCCATTTTTCGACATACCCCCGCTACCGGTGTACCCAGCTCGGCCGGCTTCAGCGCGTATGCAATCTGCTCGTCGGTACAACTGCTCTTCTTCACGGCATGACCTCCAGGTCACAGTTCCTGAATCATGCCGGATTTTTCCATTTCTGCATGGTCCAGTTTTCCAGGTCAGCCTCACCAATCAGCGGCCCCAACCGATGCAATCGGCCTACGCTTGTCACTGATCGGCGTGAGCGTTTGAAGCCGTGCAGGCTCAACTGCGGCCGTAGCGCTTGCCTGCTTCTTCGAAGCGGCCAACGCACGATGCATCATCGTGTGTGTTGGTTCCATGCTACGCGGCGCCTTCGCCGTTCGGATGTCGCACACCTCCCCGTCGTTCAACCGGAACACCGACACCGCTGTCGTCAATGCTCCGGCCTGGTCCTCGAGCGATTGTGCCGCAGCCGCCGCTTCTTCCACCAGTGCCGCGTTTTGCTGGGTCACTTTGTCCAATTGCGTGACCGCGCGTGCCACCTGTTCAATGCCGCTGCTCTGTTCCTTCGATGCTGCCGCTATTTCACCCATGATGTCCGTGACACGCTGTACAGCGCCGATGATTTCCGACATGGTGCGGCCGGCGTCGCTTACCAGTGTGGTACCTGTCTGGACGCGCGTGACCGACGTCTGGATCAATTCCTTGATTTCCTTTGCCGCTGCAGACGAGCGTTGCGCGAGGCTGCGAACCTCCGCCGCCACGACTGCGAAACCTCGCCCTTGTTCTCCGGCGCGTGCGGCTTCCACCGCGGCGTTCAGCGCCAGGATGTTGGTCTGGAAAGCGATGCCTTCGATGATCGTGATGATGTCGGCGATCTGTGTTGAACTTTGGTTGATATCGCCCATGGTTACGACCACTTGCGACATGACCGTGCTGCCCTTGTTCGCGATATCTGAGGCATGGGCCGCCAGCGAGCTTGCCTGATGGGCGTTTTCCGCGTTTTGCATCACCGTGCCCGTCAGTTCGTCCATGCTCGCCGCTGTCTCCTGCAGCGCTGATGCCTGCTCCTCTGTCCGCGATGACAGGTCGGCATTACCCGCTGCTATCTGCTTTATTCCGGATGCAATGGACTCGCTGCCCGAACGCACCGTGCGCACGGTGGTGACCAGACTTGCCTGCATCCTCGCCAGACCCGCGAGCAGTTGTCCCATCTCGTCATGCGACGTGACGGTCAACTCGCTGTGAAGGTCGCCAGCGGCGATTGCTTCGAACTGGGTAAGCGCTTCGTCGAGCGGGCGCCCGATCGAACGGCGCAGCGAGAACCACGAGAGCACAGCGGCCGCCAGCCCGAACAGGATCGAGACAATGCTGATGACGCGGAATACACCGTATCCTTCCTGCGAAATCTCGTAGGCGCTCTTTGCGGAATCGAATTGATACTTGTGAAGTGCTTCGCCAAGTGCGGCCAGCTCGTTGAATGCAACCTGCATGGCTTCTGCGATGGCTACGACCTTGTCCGCATCGTTCGCCCTGATGCTGGCGTAACCGTTGTCCATGAGCTTTTGTAGCTCAAGTCGTTTGGCTTCGAAGGACTTCGCCAATTGGTGTTCTGCCGGACCATGGGGCAGCGCAGCGTAGCTCGCCCACTCCTTGTCGGCCTGCGTGCGCATCAACGCGCCGCGTCTAATGGCCATTTCCGCGCCGGGCTTGGCGATAAGTAAGGCTGCACGATCGAAGCTGAGCCGCTCCTGGGCGGCGAACATTTCCGCGTTGCCGGCCGCAATCGCGCTGGGCATCTGGTCCATGAAAAGGCCGCGGGTTGTGTCATTGCCGAGGCTCATTCCCCAGAGTCCCAGTCCGCCGATCGCGATCAACAACAGACCCAGAAGGGCCATGGCGATGCCAAGGCGACCTTTAATCGTCGAAAACATGTTTGTCTCTCTTTGTATCACACCGATATCGAAGCGGTGGTGCGTCGATGCCAGGCGAACCTCACCGAAGCCGACGACGTTCTTCAGTCCAATCCCCTCAACGGCAACCATGAGAGTCACCTGAGCGAATGCTTGAATCGTCTTTATGTGAAGGCCTGCATTCCAGTGCTCCTCCGGGGGGAGTAAATTAATCAATGGTCTAGACATGTGTCAATAGAGACGTCTACGTAGCTGTCAGCATGTTGAGCCCAGGCAAGCGTCAGCGGATCCTGTCCTGAATCTGGCGCTCAGGAGCGTGAGCGTGTTGCCTTCGTGCAACAAGCGACCTTGAGGGGCGTTCGCATCGAACTGGACGTGAGCAGGCTTAACGTCCAGCGGATCTTGCGATTCGAGCTCGGAGGTGGCCGATCCTGATTGCCTTGGACGTTCGCGCTTACTTGCCATGGTCCTGTGGTGATACAAGGCGACCGACGGGGTAGTCCGTTCGTATTCGGAGCGCGTGACTGCTCCACGTTGAATATTCTTCATCGGGGCCGATCGGGTTTTGCCTGCACCGGTGACATCGAAGCATGTAATGTTGCGCTGCAAGATTGACATGTGTCTAGACTATTGATTAGTTTACTCGCCATGACAAGCGAATCCGCTTAAGAACGAGGAGATCCGGATGAAGGCTGCCGTCTGGCAATTTGGAAGAGAACCGGCGATTACCGTGGAAGAGGTCGCGTTACTGCCGCTTCGTCCGCGTGACGTAGTTGTACGCGTTGACGCGTCCAATGTATCTATTTCGGACCACCTTCTGCTGGCATTCGATCCCGGCCAGCTTGGCTGGCCCGCACCGCAGGTGCTCGGGCACGCCGCAGCAGGAACCGTGGAGGGCGTTGGCGACGACGTGCGTCGCGTGAAGGTGGGCGACCGCGTGATCATAACCAGCACGCCAAATTGCGGCGAATGCTATTTCTGCCTGCATGGCCGTCCGGATCAGTGCGCGGCAATGGTGTTTGTGGGACCGGCGCATGCAGCCCTGCCGGATGGAACGCTGATCTACCCGAACGCGAGCGTTGGCAGTTTCGCCGAACTTGCCGTGGTCCCCGAGATTCAGCTCACGTCGGTAAAGACCGACCTGCCGGCAGACCAGCTTTCGCTGCTGGCGAATCCCGTTGGTACGGGTGTGGGTGCAGCCTTGCGCACAGCCCCGATTGCTTCCGGCAGCACGGTTGCAGTCATGGGATGTGGTCCTGTTGGTCTGAGCTATATCCAAGGGGCACGCATCGCAGACGCCGCAAAGATTATTGCAATTGATCCATTGCCGGCGCGGCGAGCCCTGGCGATGAAATTCGGGGCCACGCATACGGTCGATCCGACGGAGGAAGATCCCGTCGAGGCGGTGCTGAATATGTCAACGGATGCCGGTGGCCTGTTGCAGGGCCGGGGTGCCGATTACGTATTCGAATCGGCGGCAGACTCGCTTGCTATCCAGCAGGCATGGGCCATGACAAGAGCAACCGGCCACGTGACCCTGTGCAGTGTCTGCCTTGACATGACCACTGCCCAGGTCACCTTTCCGGCTCTTCCGTTTGCACTGGCGGGTAAGACAGTGCATTCCTGTCAGTACGGATCCCTTGACCAGCGGCGTGATCTACCTTGGCTGATTGGATTGGCCGAGCGAGGGAAGCTCGATCTCGAGGCGATGATCGATCGCCGCTATCCTCTTTCCGGGACTCTGGATGCAATGCTCGATGCGAGTACAAGAAGTGTTATCGGACCGACACTGTTGCCATTCGCCTGACCCGCATTGAATCCCATTTTTATAAGCAAGTACCGATCTCAAGGAGACTATGAAATGCAGGTAGAGCAACAATTGACGATGGCCGAACAATCGCCGATTTCAAGCCGCGAGAGTGACCAACTGATCCCCGATGCGGACACGCTGATTTCAAGGGCAGTGGCGTTGCGCGAGACGATCCGCGCGCAAGCAGCGGAAGCGGAAGTTCTTGGCCGTTACACCCCCGGTATGCACGAAGCCTTCCTGGACGCCGGTTTTTATCATATGCTGACGCCCCGCATGTACGGGGGCTATGAGACCGATCTTCGGACCTTTGCCAAGGTCATTATCGAGGTCGGAAGAGGGGACCCGGGCACTGGCTGGTGTCTCTGTCTCGGCCATGGTCATGCATTGACGACCGCGGCGCGCTGGACCAAAAAGGCACAGGATCACGTTTTCAACAACGATACCGGCTACTTTCGTGCCTCGCACAGTCTGGTGCCAGCCGGCAAGGCGTTTCCCGTTGACGGCGGATACCGGATCCAGGCACGGTCGCCGTACCAGTCCGGGGTGCCCTATTCGACTCATGCAACGGTCAACGTTCAACTGGTCGAGGACAACACAGACCCTGACGCGCCGCCGCGCTTCCTGCAGGTTCTGATCCCCGCCTCGCAATTCGAGATCCTGGATGACTGGGGTGGCGACAAGATCATCGGGATGCGTGCGAGCGGTTCAAATACCGTAGTGGTTGACGACAAGTTCGTGCCCAGCGAATTCGCGATCGAAATCGATTGGCTCGCTGAAGCTGAGCTCTGGGAGTCTGAGGGAACGCGTATTCACCACAACCCGATGTACCTTGGTGTCTCGCAGGGGTTTCTGAACCTTGAACTGGTCAGCTGCGTGGTGGGAGCTGCGCGGGCGGCTGTCGACGAATATACGCGCCTGATGCTGTCGAAGCCGGTTGCGATGCCGCCTTACGGTTCTCGTCGAGTAGACCCCATGTACCAGCGCGACCTCGGCACCGCAGTGCTGAAGACCAATGCCGCGGAAGCTCTGGTACTGCATGCCGCCGAAGTCTACACCGAGCATTGCGCCGATGCGGTGAACGGAGTTCGTGCATTCGACCGCAAAAGTGACATCGAGGTGTTCGGGCTCATGCAGGAAGCCGGAAAAATGGCCTGCGAAGCAGTGGAAACGTTGTTCCGCTCCGCGGGATCCTCCTCGGCGGGTAAAGGCCAGCCGATGCAGCGCTACATGCGGGACGTGCTCATGTATCGCACTCATACCACTGCGCAGTTCGACGTCATGGCACAGCGTGTTGGGGCGGTTCAGATTGGCGAACGCAACTCGGTCTGGTAAGGAGCGTCGCACATGGTACATCGTGGACTCACATCCAAAGTATTCGTCATTACCGGTGGCGCGTCCGGTATCGGACTCGCAACGGTGCGGCGACTGGTCGGTGAAGGCAGCAGGGTAGCGGTCGTCGATCGTTCTGCGCAGGCATTGCAGCAGGTCGTGGGCGAATTCGACCAGAGTCAGGTTATCGGTATTTGCGCTGATGTGGCAGACCCCAGTGATGTCGAACGTTATTTTCAGGCAACTCTCGAACGCTTCGACCGGGTAGACGGCCTCTATAACAATGCGGGGACGACTGGAAAAAATAGTGAGCTGGTTGACCTCCCGCTGGAAGCATTCGAACACGTTCTGCGGGTCAATGTCGTTGGCACGCTACTCGGAATGCAAAGGATGCTCCAGTTAAGTAAGGAGCGGGGCACTCCCGGGGTTGTTCTTAACACAGCGTCGGGGCTGGCCGTACGGGCGGCGGTGCAGCAGGGCGCTTATGCCGCCAGCAAGGCCGCCGTGATCTCGCTCACCCGCACTGCCGCCCTCGAAGCGGCATCTTTGGGTGTACGCGTCAACGTGATAGTGCCGGGCCCTACGGCAACACCGATGCTCATGGCGAACCCTGCAGAGATGATTGAAAGGTTCGAGCAGCTCATGCCCTTCAAACGGTTTGGTGAACCGGACGAAGTGGCTGCGACCGCGGCGTGGCTGTTGAGTGACGAAAGTTCGTTTTGTACAGGTGCGGTGTTTGTCGTTGACGGAGGACAAGGCGCGTAGTGACCTGTTCGTTTGGTCGGTGTGGCATGTGTATTTCGTTTCCCTTGATGTCGTGAGGCTGAGATACAAACGGTGTCCCAGTTCAATCAGGGCGGAGGTGAGGATGGCGGACAGACATCAAAATGACGCTGCCTCGTTCAGGGTTTTACTATCAGAGGAGTGTGAAAAGCCGTGAGGGATTTGACGGGAAAAATTGCCATCGTTACTGGTGGCGCGCGCGGTATTGGTCAGGCCATTATCAGGCGCCTGGCTGAGGATGGCGCAGATATCGTTTGCATCGACATTGGTGCGTCGGATGAGACGTGTTCGATGGTGAAGGCCATAGGCCGCAAGGCGCTTGGCCTTGTCGCAGATGTTTCGTCGCTCGACGAACTCGCGACTGCTGCCGCTGAGGTCGAAAAGCAGTTTGGGCCGGCCCATATTCTGGTGAACAATGCCGGACTACACCCGCATATGACGACCTTCGATAAGCTGACGCCTGAACTCTGGCGCAAGACGATGTCCGTGAACTTCGACTCGATGTTTTACGCTGCGAAGTGCTTCGTGCCGCAGATGCAGCGAAATCGATGGGGACGGGTTGTCAACATGTCGTCATCCGTGGTCAATGTGGCTCCCCCGGGGGGCATTCACTACGTTGCCTCGAAGGCTGGCGTTCTTGGTCTGACCCGTGGCCTCGCGCGGGAACTCGGTGAGTACAACATTACAGTTAATGCCATCGCACCGAGCATTGTCGAAACGCCGGGCTTCGAGGCCATGGGCCTGTCTCAGGAAATGCTCGATGCTGTCGTTGCGCAACAGTCCATCAAGACGTTGACACAGGTAAGCGACCTGACGGGAACGGTCGCCTTCCTGTGCTCGGAGGATGCCCGGCTATACACAGGTCAACACGTCCATATCGACGGCGGCATCGTGTTTGGAGATTGACGGGCATTACCAGTAGCTCACGGTAAGCGAGGAAATACCTTGCAGTTACCCTTTTGCCAGGTTTGGAGACCGAGGTGCGGGTGATTGCAGGGGAAGGAGACCGCAGCAAAATACCTGGCAATAGAAAATCGCGGCGACTATCGCTGCAGCTGCGACAAAATATAAATCTGGAGGAGCACGTGATTAACGAGAAAGGCCGGACCCTGCGACGCAGGCTGTCCGCGATGGCGTACATTCTTTTTTCCGCGGGGTCGTTATTTGCAGCCCAGTCGGCGCGCGCCGATGGTCCGCTTGCAGGTGTCGCGAAGCAGCTTGAGGATGCAGGCGTGACACCAAGCCTGTTTACATGGAACATATACACCAACAACCTGGCAGTCGGGCCACGTACGTACCAGTCGAGTCTTTCCACCAACGTCGCGGCTGGAGCCGATTTCGATCTCAACAAGCTCATTGGCATCCCAGGGGGGACGTTCCATTTTCAATATATTTTCTTTCCCGCCAACCGCAACACCGATGCGACCGCTCCCGACGGGGGATACTTCGGCGCGGCCGGTGGATATTATGCGGGCCAGCAACAGAGCGACATCTCAAAAGGATACCTGTCCAATTTCAGCTATGAGCAGAAGTTATTCCACAACGTCGTCGACGTTACAGTAGGGCGGTTCAGTGGAGGTGTGGAGTTCTATCACAAAGGTTCGCTCGACTGTCTTCTCAAGGTCGATTGCCTGGATCCGGTTTTTGAGAAGTCGAGCGGCACATTGCCTCCGCCATACGGTAGCTGGGCCGGTATGATCCGGCTGAATCCTACTGACCGGTACTACGCCAAGGCGGCCGTATTCCAGCTCGATCTCAACCAGTACCTTGATAAAGGGAACGGCTTTGATTGGAGCTTTCATCACAGCCTTGCCTCCAGTCTTGATCTCGAACTCGGGTACGAAACGAATTTCTCTCAGGATCGATACCCTGCGCACTACTGGGCCACGCTATTTAGGAATACATATGCTTTGACCTCGGATGACGGAAGCGGCGACCATGCGAATGGAACAAACGGGTTTATGCTCAATGGCCGCAAGACGATCTGGCGGGCTGATGGCGGTACGGGAGATTCACCGTTTCCAGAGTCCATCGTACTTTTTGGTTCGTACAGCGCTGTGATTGCGCCAGACACTGTATTGAGCCTGCAGCAGCGTCCGTACAAGCATTCTGGAGAAATCGGCGTGAGCTATATCGGGCCCTTCGGGCGTCCACGTGATGTTGCCTCCATCGCGTTGTCAACGAGCACGCTTTCTGACCGTTACTACAATTTCGTTAAGCGTCTGGTTCCCGATGCAAAGCAAACGAGCTACGCGATACGAGGAAAGTACGACGTGATGCTTCCGCACGGGTTCTTCATCGAACCCGGCTTTTCCTACATCTTCAATCCCGATGATACGGCGAATGCATACGGAATTTTTCGTCCGTCCGCCACGCATCAGCTCCGCGACGGGTGGACGGTTCGTGTAATGGTTGGATGGAATATCGGCCAGGCGCTGGGCTTCTGATCTGATACGTGTTGACTGCACTCGAGGAATTTGGACATGAAAACATATACGGCACTTCCAATGGCAAGGCAGGATTCCAGAACCCCACGCACCACCGGGGGATGGATCAGGGTACTCATCATCCTTTTGCTTTTGACCGAGCAGACTGGACTGGCTACGGCACTTTTTGCCTCGGCACTACCACAGCTCGGTGCATCGTTCCGGACGCCGCACGTCGTCTGGGTGCTCTCGATGACGACCCTGGTTGGGGCCATTGTGACGCCGCTTGCTGGACGTCTCGCCGATCTTTACGGGAAAAAGAGGATTCTGGTCGCACTGTCGGTTTTCGCGACGCTTGGATCAATTGTGAGTGCTACTGCGGGATCATGGGATGCGATGCTGGTTGGGCGGGCGCTTAGCGGCACATCAATGGCCTTTCTGCCACTGGCTTACGCACTGATTCAGGATATTTTTCCCGAGCGGATGAAGGCTACCGCGATATCCATTTCGAGCAACGGGCTGGGTCTCATTACGGTCATCGGGCCCTTGATCGCTGGGGAAATGATCGACCGTCTTGGTGTGATGTCCGTCTTCTGGCCAATGGTCGTCCTGTCGTTGGCTGGCATGATCCTGATGATGCTGTTTGTGCCGGAGACGACGCTCCGTGCTTCAGGCCGTGTTGACTGGGTCGGTGCGATCCTCCTTGGCGCAGGTCTTGCGGCAGTTCTTTACGCTCTTGACATGGGCATGTCGTGGGGTTGGACGAGCAGCATGACCGTCATCTACGTCGTGATTGGCCTGGCGCTGATACTGGTCTGGATCTTGTGGGAAAGGGCGTTCCCGGCACCGCTTGTGGACGTCCGGGTTCTGGGCAACAGGGTCGTGCTAAAGATCATTCTTGCCGCTGCAGCGGCGATGACTGTGATCCCGGGGATTGCCAGCATCTATCCGCTCATGCTGATGACACCATCGGCACTCGGCGTGGGCTACGGGTTGGGAACGAGTGCGACGGACGTCGCCTTCCACACGCTGCTGGGCGGCTCGCTCCTTGTGCTAGGTGGACTGTATGTTGGCGTCACCGCCCGACGTATCCATCCCGGTACGCATATCGCTACAGGCGGGTTGTTTCTGATCGGTGCGTCTGTGTTCTTCGCATATATGCATTCCCAGTCATGGCACTACGTCGTCGCATATGGTCTGATGGGCCTCGGGGGGATGATTCTCGCCGCCTGTCCGATCCTCATCGTTACCACGGTGCCCGCTGATTTCAGGGCCGTTTGCGCCGCCATGCTTGGTGCGACAACGGCAGTCGCTGGAACGTTGGGGACGCAGCTTACGTTCGCGATAGCTGGTACACAGATGGTGTCGTTTTCTGGAGGACTCCCTGTCTATCGCAGTTCGGCCTTCACAGCGGCATTCCTGGTGCTGGCGGTCATCGCCGTCCTGGCTGTTGCAGCGGGACTGTCGCTGCGCCGGGTGTCACTGATGCCCCGGGAGGTTGCCGCACAGTGCTGACGATGCAGTAATGCGCGTGGTTGCCGGTCGGGGTGGTGCTTGCTGAACCGGCCGGTCTCATTAACTATCGGCGTTCCTTTCGCTCATCATCAGCCTCGGGCTTGAGGCACCGCCACCAGATATCTGTCAGAGCGTCGATGAGGACCGGGCGGCCCTGCGGTAGTTCTCCCCGATTCAGGATAAAGCACATCCGGTCCAGTTGCAGCAACAACATGCTCATTCGCATGCGTGCCAGCGGGAGTTCCCTGGTACTGAAGCGGCTCAGATAGTTTGGCATGGCATTGACCGCCTGGACATTGAGTTCGACCCAGGGGCCTGTCATTTGCGGGTCGAGGGCGAGGACCTGGGCGGTAAGCTCGACCATATCCGCCGACTTTTCCCAGTATGACACTGCCTTATCGATCCATTTCCGGAGAGCGCTTCGCGTTGGAAAGGCACCGAGCGCGTCGAAGTCGGCAATTATTTCAAGAATGTCTTTATCGATCGATGTATGCCAGATCTCGACCAGCACTTCGACCTTATTGGTGAAATGGATATAGTAAGTCGCGCGACTGACCCCCGCCCGGCGGGCGATGCCTTCAATGGATGCAGTTTCGTAGCCGACCTCCAGAAACTCTGCCTTTGCGGCCGCGGCAATCCTGGATCGTGTTTTCTGACGTGGAGTCTCGGCGGTTCGGCGGTTGGCGGGCTTGGGTGAAATGGGCGAAGGGCTCATGAATTGTATTAAAAATGCGCAGTGTCGATCGGCGGAAGGATCGCACGTTGACAGGTGTCTGACAAGGTGTCGGACACCTGTCTTGCAATAGTGGTGGCCTCCGCTCAGGTTTGGAGCCGGGACGTTTCGGAGAGTGCGTGCCACGCCCGGTCGTGATAGATCAGCGGGCTCGCCGCATCACCGGACTGGTTCTCATGGGTGGCGCTGATTTCCGATGCGCGTACCGCGACCAGCGTTGATCCGTGAATGTTCATTTGGTCGATGATCGTTCCGCGGATCCATACGGGTGCATCGACGAGCACCGGTTCTCCAGACGGAAGTCGTTTCCATTTTGACGTGTCGGAAAAACGGTCCGCCCCGCTGGTGGAGCACAGGCGTGCGATGTCCAGTTGTTCCGCCTGCAGCAGGTGTACGACCAGGGACTTCGCTGCCTTGATGTGAGTAGCGCTTGCTGAGTCAGCGGACAACGAAAACGCAAGCACCGGGGGATCCGCGCTGACCGAGATGACGGAGGTAGCGGTCAAGGCGACCGGCCCTTGCTTGCCCTCTGCCGTGATTATCGCAACTCCCGCTGCGTGGCGGCGGAAGGCGCCCTTGAACAGTTCACGCATTGCCGGCTCAGCCGCCTGGACAGCATTGCAGGGCGTCGGATGATTGAGAACACCGTTCACCGTACTCATGTTGAATCTCCTCCGATGTGATGTCGTCGCCACGGACCTGGGGTGGATCGACAAATTAAAAAATATACAATCGACTAGACACATGTCTATTATGGCATGTGTGGGCGGCACGATGCCAGAGCCTCGATTGATGACTCCCCTCGAGATATCTCTGCGAGACCGTTTTGTTGCAGCGCATGATTGACATATGTCTAGACGAACGATTAATTTATACAAAACGGAGGAGCATTTCGGAATGCAGGCGTTCACATATGAGGCATTGCCCGCTCGGGTTGTTTTTGGGGCCGACACACGTCACCGTATAGGTGATGAACTGGCTCGACTGGATTGTCGTCGCGCGTTGGTACTGACGACCGCAGCACAACGTCAGATCGGCGAAAACGTCAGGAGCTCTCTGGGTGAGCAGTGTGTGGGTCTGTTCAGCGAAGCGGCAATGCATACGCCAACGGACATTACCGAGGCGGCGGTAAAAGTCGCTCGCGACCTGGGTGCGGATTCCGTCGTCGCCGTGGGAGGGGGGTCTACCATCGGTTTGGGTAAGGCGATTGCCTTCCACACCGATCTGCCGCAAATCGTCGTCCCCACCACGTATGCCGGATCGGAGGCGACCCCCATCCTCGGCCAGACCGAAAACGGACTGAAGACCACGCAGCGCTCTCTCCGGGTTCTACCGGAGGTCGTCGTCTATGACGTCGATTTGACGCTCATGCTCCCGGTCGGGATCTCGGTGACTTCGGGGCTTAATGCCATTGCTCATGCCGTGGAAGCGCTGTATGCCCGGGACGCCAATCCAGTGATCTCCATGCTTGCGGAAAAGGGAATCGCGGCACTCGTACGAGCACTGCCAGCAATCTGCGCAGCGCCTGAAGATCGCGAGGCCCGATCTGATGCGTTGTTCGGCGCGTGGGCCTGCGGTACCTGTCTGGGGGCAGTCGGTATGTCACTGCACCACAAGTTGTGCCACACGTTGGGTGGCACGTTCAACCTTCCGCATGCGGAAACACATGCGGTCCTGCTTCCCCACGTGATCGCATACAACAGGGATTACGCGCCAGAGGCACTCTCGATCGTAGCGCGTGTATTGGGCGTCAGCGATCCAGCGGCAGGTATGTTCGATTTCGCAAAGCGTCTGGGTGCGCCGACGCAGCTTGCCGCGCTCGGGATGAAGGAGAGCGACATAGGGGAGGCCGTTGCCATTGCGTCGCGTGCCGCGTACTGGAACCCGGGGCCAATCGACGCGGACAGGATCAACCGCCTGCTGCACGATGCCTTTTCAGGACAGCGTCCCATTTCACAACCGTCCGTGTCCGAGGGCGGACTATCAACCACCAATGAAGCTTGACAATCCAGTAAGGAGGAAACGATGGAACCCAATCCGCATATCCTTAAGCATCACCACATTACATTGAACGTCGGCGTGGCACAGGATGACTACGACTTTCACACGAAAATTCTGGGGCTAAAGAGCGTCAAGAAAACGGCGCTCTACGACGGTGATGAGCCGATCTATCACCTGTACTACGGCAATGACTTCGGAGAGGAAAGCACGCTGATCACCTGCTTTCCCATGCGTCAGTCCGGTCGTAAGGCAACGCGCGGCACCGGTCAGATAAAGACGCTTGCACTGTCTGTGCCGGCGTCATCCCTGAGTTTCTGGGAACGGCATCTGCGCGAGCACGGCCATGACGTGAAGCGCAGCGAGCGTTTCGGCGAAGCACTGCTGAGCCTGGCCCATCCTTGTGGTATCCAGTACGAGCTCGTTGCGATTGATGATGACGACCGCAAGCCGTACTCAAACGGGATTATTCCGGCCGAGTTTGGCATTCGCGGTACGCATGGGATCACTGTTTCTGTACGCGATCTCGAGATGTCCGACGAATTCATGCAGGTCGGCTGGAGCGGGAAAAACCGACGTACGGATGGGGCGTTCACACGTTACGAGGTTGGGGCGGGCGGGACCGGAACGATTATCGAGTTCGAGCACGAGCCAGATGTGCCACAGGGTTCGTGGGCATACGGAGAGGGCGTCACTCACCACTGCGCATTCCAGGTCGCGGACCTCGACGTGCAGAAGAACGTAAAGTTCCGTCTCGAGGGGCTTGGCTATACTGATACCTCGGACCGTAAGGACCGCGGCTACTTTGATTCCGTGTACGTCCGTACCCCGGGCGGTGCGCTCTTCGAGGCAACGGTGTCCAAGCCGCAGGGGTTCCTCGTTGACGAGCCCTACGAGCGACTTGGCAGCGAATTGCAGATTCCGCCAGTCTTCCAGAGCCGCAAGGACAGCATCAAGTCCCACCTCGAGCCGCTTCTCTACTGATGAGCCAGAACAGTCATCTCCAGACCCCGCCAATCTGGCGAGGGGCGGTTGCCGACGGCGCCGGAATTGCCGGTATCCTGGTGCACGGCCGTACGCTGACGCCGGATTTCATGTTCGAGCAGGCAGAGCGCCTCTGTATGGAGCACATTGCCTGGTGTGCGCTGGCTGCACACGGAAATAGCTGGTATCCCGGCAAGTTCATGGATCCGGTCGAAGAGAATCAGCCGATGCTCGATCACGCCCTGGCGTGCGTAGATCATGCGATCAGACAGGCCCTGGCGAAAGGCTACACCCACGACCGCATTGCACTCGTCGGTTTTTCGCAGGGAGCCTGCCTGCTAAGCGAGTACATGTTCAGGAATCCAGCGCGCTGGCGTGCGTTAATCGCGTGGACGGGTGGGTTGATCGGACCGGCTGGGATGCAGTGGCCGGTTCGCGCGGACCAGTTGAAGGGGGTCCCAGTGCTGCTCAGTAATGGCGATGCTGACCCGTGGGTGCCGCTGTCGCGCTCCCGGGAAACTGCCGATGTCTTTCGCGGCATGGGTGCTCTTGTCTCCGAGCGAGTTTATCCCGCTCGCGACCACGGCATCATTGATGATGAGATCGGGCAGGCTCGCGTTTTACTCGGAGGCTAGGCGATGAGAGGGCGGTCCGGGTAGTCGGCCTCGCAACTCGGCGCGCCCGGACCATTTGAACGTCAGAGCTGGCCACCGTGGCCAGCCCGACCCGATTCAGTCCAGATTTCAGGTAGATCGTTGTGGCCTCGCGAGCACGATGGTCGGATGCGGCACAGTTGTCCCAAGTCGGCGCGAACCGATGTGGCGCCCAGCACCTGTCATCATTTTCCGATTCGAGTCGCGATGCTCCGAGTCCTGCAGTGAGAGGAGCCTGTCGGGCGGCACGGTAGGCATCGGCTGCATGTCGTAATGGATAGCGAACATCCAGTGAAGGAGAGGGGGCGCAGCGTTCACAACTCGGCCGTGAGAAGATGTTCTACATGCTGGACCGCGACAATCATGTCGACCGGCGTGCTGCTTGACGCTGTCCAACATCCAGATTTTCTGTGCGCCATGCCCCCAGCCCAACCGATATAATGACGCACACCTGTCGCAGACATACTACATCTGCAGGCAGCGCTCGCGTCTCGCAAGTCCGCTTCATCTTTCAGGACCGGGCTCGCCCTATGAGCAACTAACAAGACGCTACGGCCGGGAAATGACCACCTTGCCAAAATGCCGGCCGTTCGCTGCATACCGGTATGCAGCTTTGGCTTCATCGAACGGGAATGCAGTGTCGATGACGGGTTTGAGCTGCCAGCGTGTGATGGCGGCGTTCATCTGCTCGAACATTTCACGGCTTCCCGTGGATATTGCCTGCAAGGTGAGCCGGCGAGTCAGAATGATGGATGGATCGACCTGGGATCCGCCTGCCAGCACGCCGATGATGACGATCCTGCCGGTGACGGCAGCAGCGCGCATCGATCGGGCAAGCGTTCCCGCGCCGCCTACCTCAATGACACGATCTACGCCGAGGCCGGCCGTGATCCGCATGACTTCCTCGTCCCATTCGGGAGTGGCCGAGTAGTTGATGACGTCATCGGCGCCCAGCGCCTGCAGTGCATGCGCTTTCTCTTCAGTGGAGGTGGTTGCGATCACGTGGGCGCCGATGTGCTTCGCAAACTGGAGCGCAAAGAGGGAGACGCCGCCCGAGCCGAGAACAAGCACGGATTGCCCCGGCAACAATGCCTCGCCAGCGTGTAATGCATGCCATGCAGTCACGGCAGCGCAGGGCAGCGTTGCCGCCTCCTGATCGGAAAGATGGGCTGGCACCTTTACGATGTTTTCGTCAGTCAGCACGATGCTTTCAGTCAGCATGCCGTCGCGGCTGCCGCCGAGATCGGAGTCCAGCGCGCGCAATGGCATCCTGCCGCCGAGCCAGTTCTGCCTGAAGATTCCTGCTACACGATCGCCGACGGAAAATCCGCGAACACGCTCGCCGGCCGCCACGATTGTGCCTACGCCGTCCGACAGCGGGATGAGACCCGGTTTCGGGCTTGGTCCGCCATAGCTGCCAAGCAGGATCGCGATGTCCCGTGCATTCAGCGAGTTGGCGGTGATGTCGATACGAACTTCGTCGGGACCAGGGGCAGGTACATCGCTATTTCTTACCGTGAGCCCATCAAGGTCGCCAATGTGATCGATGTGGTAACTACGCATTCCGGTCTCCGGTTACTCGCCAGACGCTCGCGAACAGACGGCCGGGCGCGCGCTTGATGGGCGCGAACGGCCAGAAAATCGACGACGACATTGTGCCGCCGGAACTGCTCATAGGGCGCCCGGTGCGGCCGGTTCATTCTCGAGCAGACCGAGCCGCGCCCATACCTCCTGGTCGGTTACGACGAACAGCCGTGCGGGCTCTGCTGACGTACACCGGTGCGTGACGCGATTGCCCGCAGGAAGGGTAAATATATCGTTCGGTCCCCACGAGAAGGTTGATTCTCCAATGGTGGACTCGCCGTGACCGTCGACCACGCAGCACACCGCGCTGCTGGTTCTTCTGACCGGCACGGTCGCCTGACCCGTGGGATCAATCTGAACGAACCAGGCATCCAGCAGCGAGACACATGAGCCCCCGCTCAACGGGTTGACATAGCGGACGCGACGTGTTCCGTCGGCGGTCAAGGGTGCCGACGCCACGGCCGCGCACGCATCAGCGTAGAGATAGCGAAAGACGGGCGAATAGGATCGGGGGACGCCGCTGATTTCCGGCACAAGGTTCGGTGCAGCGAAGGCATCTTCTGGAATCGCGTGCGGCATTTCGTCGGGCGGTCCGGGCTGGAACTTCGCGGACCCAAGATAGTTGTGCAACGGTACGTCGAGCACATCGAGCCAGATCACGGGCCTGTCGCCGTCATGCCGGTGACCATGCCAGGTCCACGCGGGATTCAGGATGAGATCGCCTCTCGACATCGGACACGGTTTTCCGTCGACAACAGTGACTGCGCCGCTTCCCTCGAGAACGAAGCGAAGTGCATTCATCGAGTGACGATGGGGACGTGCCGACTCTCCAGGCCGCAGGCTCTGGATGGCGGCGGCCAGAATTCCTGCCGTCGACTCGTCCTCGGGCGTGCGCGCTTGCGGATTGACGAGCTGCAATACCCGGCGCTCGACGACAGAAGGCGACGTGATGTTCAACGCTTCGTCCACCATGGGGCGCACCACTTCCCATTTCCAGAGATGGGCCGTGACCGGTCCGGGTGGCCGCTTGTGAGCAGTGGGGCTTTCCCATAGTGGGACCAGGTGTGCTGCTCGCCATGCCTGCCGGACTGCGTCGAGATCAAGCGTTTCTTCTTCCATCGGGTCTTCTCCTGCGCGTTCGGGACGCGCTGCGGTGAGATAGTCGGCCAGGCGTTCCTGGTCGTGGTATCGGATGCGTTGCGACCTTGCTTCGAGATGTCGCGACGGGGTAAAAGTCAAACAATCATAGATGTGACAGTAAGAAAAAGTCAACGAAGACACCTGAAGTGGCGACATATATATGGCTTCATTCGCCGATAAAAGATCAGGTAAGCTCACAATTGACAGCATACTGATCGTAACCTAATGTTCCCTGTGAACGTATTCTGACAAATACCAGTGCGGCGCATTGATGCCGAAGGAGACATGTGGATCATGGGCGAAATGAAACTTCGGACAGGCCTTGGGCTGAGTCCGGCAATTGCTACATTCGTGTCACAGGTGCGCTATGAAGACCTGCCGGCGCCGGTGATCGACAAGCTGAAACTCTGTCTGTTCTTCAATCTCGGGATTGCGACCGCCGGTTTTCGCTCGTGCGCAGGCTCCCTGCAGGCGTTGCGCCCATTTGCCCTGCCGCAGGACCACAGCGGAGCGCGGGTTCTGGTCGACGGCAGCCTGATGTCGCCGGCGGACGCCGCCTTCATCAACGCGACGATGATGCATGCCCGGACGCAGGATGATTTTCATCATGCCGCTGGTTCTCATGTGGGCGCGGTTGCGATTCCTGCGTGTCTGGCCATCGCGCAATGGCGAAAGACCGACCCGCGCAGGCTGATGGTTGCCCTGGCGGTCGCTTACCAGGTCGCCGCGGCGCTGGGAAGCGGATACGCGGCGGGCGTCGCATCGCGTGGTTTTCGACCGAGCGGCGTGTTCGCCAGCGTGGGCGCAGCGGCAGCCTGCGCAAGTCTGCTCGGGCTTGAGAACGACGCTATCGCGAACACGCTGGGCCTGGCGGCAAATTTTGCCTGCGGGCTGGGGCAGGCATGGATCGCCGGAACCGATGAATGGCGCGTGCATATCGCGCAGGCGAGCCGTAATGCCGTCCAGTTCGCCCTACTAGGGGAGGCGGGACAGACCGCTGCGCCAGATGTATTCGAAGGGGAATCGGGGTTTTTTGCGGCCTATCTGGGTTCTGTGCCCGATCTCGAAGCGATTATCGAGCGCCTGCGCGGGCCCTGGTGTCTCGACGCGATCGGATTCAAGCCATTGCCCGTCTGCGGTATCAACCTGGGGCCCGCGCGAAGCGCTGCCGCACTTTCGCGCGCGCATCGCCTTCAGGTATCAGAGATCACGCGGGTGGAAATCTCGCTGCCCGAGGCAGAAGCCGTATTTCCGGGAATTGCGGCCACCGGCCCCATTCAGGGTACGGGCGCAGCCCTGATGCGTACCGCTTACGTTGCCGCCGTCTGCCTGTTACGTGGCAACCTGCGGTTCGTCGATATCGAGGAGCGAACTGATCCGGACATTCTGGCGCTTGCGGAACGAATTACGGTTACTGGCGAGCCTGGGCTGGCTCCCATGTCGCACACGATCCGCATTTTTACCCCGCAGGGAATGATCGAAGAGCGGTATAGCCCAGGCAGCGCAGATTTTGAACTCGACCGGGAGAGCGCGGCCGCGGCGCTTGCGCGGATCGCCGAAGAACTCGCAGTTCCATTCGGATGCATCGAGCGCCTAGAGCGTGCGGTATGGAGCGCGAATGGGGTGGTTCAGCCTGACGTACTTGTCGACGCGCTGATACCCGACAGGACCGGCGTCTGAGCGCCGGGCAGATCGCCGTGTTATCACCGGGCGCGTTGTTGCGGGCTTCCGCATGTCTGTCTGGGTAGGCTCGAAAGTTGTGAGTGCCCGGCGATCGTTGAATTGGCTCGCAGATCGATGACTCATAGGCACGGCGGCGGCTTCTGTTCAGGGTTGCGGGCGCGCCCGCGCCGCAGGAATAAGGCTGTGTCTTCGCTACCGGTTTGATCTTAAAAAATATTGATCAGCATACTGATCTTGTGAATATTCATGGAGCAATTTATGAACCGTGTCACGCACGATATTCCGGGTTGTTCGCGGTGAATATTCAGAAATTAGGGGGAATACCTATAAAGCGGGGATTGTCGTAGGGGTGAGTTGATGAGTATACTGAAGCTATTGTTGGTGTGCTGAATGTATTGATTTTTTGGAAGCTGGATGAACCCCGGAGGAAAGACAATTGTTTCCCCTTAACCAGTGGTATGTTGCGGGCTTCAGCTGGGAGCTCGAAGAAAAGCCGGTCGCCCGGACCCTGCTCAACAGACATGTCGTTCTTTTCCGCCTGAAGGACGGTAGCGCAGCGGCACTCGAAGACCGATGCTGTCACCGGGGGCTGCCGCTTTCGTTCGGCACGCTCGAGTCGCGAGGGATCAGGTGCGGCTATCACGGACTGCTGTTCAATGGCGAAGGTCGCTGTATCGAGATTCCTGGTCAGGAGCGGATTCCGGAAAAGGCGTGCGTACGAAGCTTCCCGGTCGAGGAGCAGGACCAGATTGTCTGGATCTGGATGGGTAGCGAGGAGGGTGCCGCTCCCGACTCGTCACCGCCCGCCTATCCATGGCACAACGATGCGCGATACGAATTCCGCGGCGATGTCTACCACTACGAAGCGCCTTATTACCTCATTCACGATAATCTGATGGATCTTAGCCATCTGGGCTACGTGCATCTGGCGACCATCGGTGGTAACCCCACCACGCATATGACGGCGGAAATGCGCATCGAGCAGACGGGCGACATCGTAAAAGTGCGGCGCTGGATGAAGGATTCGATTCCGCCAAAGACATACACCGATGCGTGGCCGTTCGCGGGCAAGGTGGATCGCTGGCAGGAGATCGAATTCGACGTAACACACCTGCGAATCTGGACCGGAGCCGCCGAAGCAGGGGCCGAATCGCTGGAGAATCCAGAGCGGGGAGGGTTCCATATGCGAGGCTTGCATGGCATCACGCCGGAAACCGATACGACGACCCACTACTTCTGGACGATTGCAAGCAACCACGCGGGCCCCGAACATCGCAATATCGACACTGTTTTTGCCCAGACCGCGCAGACCTTTGGAGAGGACAAGGTGATTGTCGAAGCACAGCACCGGAACCTGGTCAGGTTTCCGGAGCATGCGGGAGTCGATATCCATGTCGACGGTGGGGCAAATCGCGCGAGACGCGTTGTGCAGCGTCTGAGCGCGGTATCTGCGGCGCGGACGCCTCAAGCAGCCACGTCGCGCAATATCGACGTGGCGCAAAACGCTGCGCCCTCGCCGGCATCGTCTCCCACGGCTGTTCAATCCTGAACGGGCCGCCATGAAAGTTCTGATTCACGGGCGACGGCCCATTGCAGACGGAATCTGCGAGTTCGACCTGCGATTGCCAGATGGTGGACCGCTGCCTGTCTTCTCCGCCGGCTCGCACGTTGACGTATTCCTCGCCGGGGGAATTGTTCGTCAGTATTCCCTTTGCAACTCGCCCGAAGAGCGGCATAGATATGTGCTCGCCGTGCTGCTTGACAGCAACACGCGTGGTGGCTCGAAAGGCATGCATGCGCTGAACGTGGGGGACCCGATCGAGATCGGTGAGCCCAGAAACCACTTCGCGCTCGATGAAACGGCCCGGCACTCCATTCTACTGGCAGGTGGCATTGGCATTACGCCGATCAAAAGTATGGCGCACAGGCTGGCATTGCTCGGCGCATCGTTCGAAGTACATTACTGTGCCCGTGAACCGGACAGGATGGCGTACGGCGAGGAATTGAAGCTGGGCCACCCGGCGCCACAGATGATTTTCTACTTCGACAGGGACGCACCGGACCGGCAACTCGACATGCGTCAGGTACTTGGCCAACGTACGCCAGGAACTCACCTTTATGTGTGCGGCCCCCAGGGGTTCATCGACGCGGTGATGCAAACTAGCGTCGAACTCGGATGGCCGACGGAAAACGTTCATCGGGAGTATTTCGGTGCAAATCCCGCGAGCCAGCGCGCCGGCGATCGTCCGTTCCAGATCAGGATCGCGAGTACAGGCGACGTGATTGACGTGGCGGCCGACATCACTGTCGTCCAGGCGCTGTCGCGCGCGGGCTACGCGGTGCCTGTGTCCTGCGAGCAGGGAGTATGCGGGACCTGTCTGACCCGGGTTCTCGATGGCATACCCGATCACCGCGACGCTTACCTGACCGATGACGAGCGGGCGGCGAACGATCAGTTTACGCCGTGCTGCTCCCGGTCGAATTCAAGCCTGCTTGTGCTCGACATCTAGAGCCGCATCGCGGGTACGTGTAGCGGCCGAGGTGTAGCGCCTTTTGCACCAAAAATCCACATCGATAAAAAAAGGAGAGAGCGATTGGGACTTTCATTGACTGTAGCATGCTGGGATTACGACCGGACGAGGGCGTTGTTTGACGGCCGCGTGGAGATTGAAGGGTGCGATGCGACGTTCCTGAATCTGCCGGTCGAGGAAACGTTCTTTCGCGCATTGCGTGGCAGGGAATTCGACGTCGCTGAACTATCGCTGAGCAGCTATACGATGCTGCGTTCAAGAGGCGAATGCCCGTATACGGCGATCCCCGTCTTTCTGTCGCGCATGTTCCGGCACTCGGCGATTTATGTGCGCCGTGGGGCAGGAATCGAAAAGCCACAAGATTTGGTGGGCCGGACAGTGGGCGCGCCGGAATACCAGTTGACCGCTCCGGTGTGGGTTCGGGGCATCCTTGAGGACGAGTATGGTGTGAAGCCTTCCGATATGCGCTGGCGCACGGGTGGGGTCGAGAAACCGGGGCGCCACGAGAAGGTGGCGATGCAGGCTCCCCCCGGAGTAGAAATCAGCCCCGTCCCGGCGGGCGAGACGCTTGTCGACTGGTTACTTGACGGCAAGCTTGATGCGCTCGTCGCGCCTCGGGCACCAGGAATTTTCGCGCAAGGGCATCCAGACATCATTCGTCTCTTTCCAGATTTCCGGGAGGTCGAAACGGGATACTTCCGCTCAACGGGGATCTTCCCCATCATGCACGTGGTGGGAATCCGCAATGAACTTGTGGAGCGCAATCCGTGGTTGCCGTCCAGCCTCCTGAAGGCTTTTACCGCGGCGAAAGACCATGCGTTGCGCGAGCTCGGGGAAGTCGGCGCGTTGAAAGTCTCGTTGCCATGGCTGGCAAGCGATTATCTCGACGCGGTCAACGCGATAGGGCGTGATTTCTGGAGCTATGGCGTGCCCGGGAACGAGGCTACGTTGAATGCGTTCCTGCGCTACCACCACGGACAGGGACTGTCGGCGAGGCCAATGACGATCGAAGAACTGTTTGCGCCACAGACACTGGAGCAATTCGTTATCTAGGGCAATGCTGATCTAGTCGGGAAATCGCTGCCTTCCTGAGGCTGCAAGGGCTAACAGTAATACGACTCGCTTTCACAGTGAAATGGCGATGAAGAGTCGGTGGGGCCTAGGTTTCGTGACCTGATCAGCCCGGCTTGAAAATGTATGCCCAATTTGGAGCGTGTTGCTCGTCGTGGAATTACCTTTACGCGCGCTCCGAAAGCAACACTCGGTAAGCGCGCCTCTTGTAAGCGCCAGGCCCGATCGGAATGGGCAACGCACAGTCGTCGGCTCCTGTCGTTTTATGGCGTTCTTCGCATGCGTGAGACCAGTGCGAAGACCGGACGTGTGGCCGTCTCTCATCGGTCCGGGATGGACCGGACGGACGCCGCCGATGACTTGGGTGGCTTCACGGCGAGGCTGCAGTGTCTGGCGCCCCCCCGAATCATCCCCGGCGTCTTCAGATGCCGGTGCTGGACGGATTCCGAAGTCGAAAACAGCGGCTGTTTCCCGACAGGACAACGCCGTCATCTGCATGAACGGCAGCACATTCAGCTTTTTCCTGAACGCTTCATTGCCGTGCCTCCGCGACGCCGCGCCCCATTTTTGCGCACGGTGCCATCGTCAACGTCATGCCGGCGGGCAACGTGCGCGCTACTGCCACCTCTGCCAGTCAGATAGCCTTTGACAACGGAGCGTTTGAACTGCGCGCTTTACCTACCCGTGAAAAAAACACCCCAGATCGATGAATGGGCATCCAACGATCTGGGGTGCAGTTCATGCGAAGCACATCGACGTGCGAGCGTGGCCCGACACGTTTATCGGGGGCGTTCGCGATCCATGACGGACATGCGGTGCATGACGCGCAACTGACCGGCGTAATCGTTCACCGCATAATGGACCAGGCAGCGGTTATCCCATACGCCGAATACGTTTGGCCGCCAGCGATACCGGTACTGGAATTCGGGGCGCTGGAGATGGGCGACGAGGTAATCCAGAATTGGCCTGCTCTCGGCGACTGTCATGTTTTCAAACTGGATTGCGGCACCCGGATCAACGTACAGGCACTTGCGGCCGGTCTCCGGTATGGTTCTGAACAGCGGATGGGGGCAGGGCGGCACGTTCTTCAGGGTGTCGTACGCATCGTCGCGCGCAGCTGGCGTCGTTCCAACGAGTTCAAGATATTTGCCGGTGGCATTCAGTAGCCGCACGCCATCGAACAATTTTTTCATCCCATCGGACAACGCATCGTACGCGAGATAGAGGTTGCAGAACATGGTGTCGCCACCAAATTCGGGCGTAATACGCGAATAGAGGGAATTTGCGGCGACGGGCTTCTCGATGAAAGTAAAGTCGGTATGCCAGGCGCCACCATAGTTGTCTTTCTCGGTTGGCTCCTTGCGCAACTCGTGCACGAACGGATAGTCCTTGTTGACCGTCTTGAGATACGGGTGGACGGTCGGTGTGCCGAGTCGCTCCATGAACGCGATGATGTGCTCGGGCGACATCTGCTGGTCAGGGAAAAAGATCGAGTGATGTTGCAGCAACGCGTCGTGTACGTCCTGCCACGTCTCGGCGGACATCTTTTTCGAAAGATCCACCCCGAATATTTCTGCTCCGCCTGCGCCCGTGAGGCGTCGTACTTCAATACTCATCTGTCGTCTCCAAAAAAATCATCATCCGCGCCCGGCAGGCAACTGCCGGGTGCAAAACAGGTTCTTCAATGTAGTGCGAGCCGGGCGGCACGGGCTACCAGGCCGCGTTAGCATTGCAGTCTACAGATCGATCTGGCTAACCGTCGTGCACATGCCAGCCGAACTTCCCGGCTTCCCACCGGCATACCCGGCCTTCCTGTCGGGTCGTGCTTCCGGCGAAGCATCACGAGTCGCTATCAGATTGCAATCAATCCAGTCGATCAGTCCACTGAATGATAGGTTAGATGGGTGCGAGCGAGATGTACTCGTTTTCCCTGACTCGCACCGTCTGGTCGGGACGAAACACTGCCAATAATCGCCGGAAATCCTCGTATTGTCTCGCTTATTCCCGTAAGCGCATGTGCGAAAGAGGTGGTCATACTGGCATATTTTCCTGATTGACAGTGCTATGACGATCTACTATTGTCCGGAACATAGTCAGACACAGCGCCGGAGTGCGAGAGCATCCCTGGTGCGGACAAGGGTAATGGAGACAGTCCGATGATGGCGGCAATGGCGCAGCGGGTTACGTGACGGGCGCAGCGGCCGTCGGCCGCATTTTCCTTCTTCCTGTCGATGTCCAAAGATACGAGCCTTTGTGCTTGCACGGCGCGCGGTTGCGGTCTGGCAAATTCTGACGCGCTGCGCATGCCTATAGATGAACGATCCTGAGGAGACTATTTCATGACACGCGGTGCAACACTTTCGGTTCCCGGGCAAAGACACAGGCCGCTGCAGAGGCCAATGACCCGCGGTGTCCATCATCTGGTGCTCTGTACCGACGACATGAAGAAGACGATCGACTTTTATGTCGACGTCGTAGGAGCTCCGCTCATTCACGTGATGAAGGTGCCGCCAGGTCTTGGTCTGGGTCCCAGGAACCGGGGCAACCCGCCGTATGAGAACTGCCGTCACTACTTCTTCGATATGGGCAACGACAGCATGCTGGCGTTCTTCGAAATACCCAAGGGAGCCGAAAGTCAGCACAACCGGAATGCGATAGGCGCCATGCAACACGTTGCGTTCGTGGTGACGGCTTCGCAGTTTGCTGGGCTCGAAGCCCGTCTCAGGCAGCACGGCGTGCAGTATATTCCTTCAGTTGAGCAGGGGCCGGGCATGTTCGGAATCTACTTCTACGACCCGCATGGTACGCGACTGGAATTTGCCTGCCAGCCAGAGGATGGTGACGAGCAGCAGATCGTCGGTTTTTTTACCCAGACAAAGTCGCAGGCCAGAGCGGAACTTGAATCGCTTCCCGGGGTGACGGACGAGTGGGTCGCGCGCCGACTCTCCGCCATGCCCGGGCAGGATTAACCTTTAGGCACGCTATTGCGTGTGAGCAGACACTCAACAATCGGGGATGACTATGAGTAAACGTCTTGATGGACAGGCAGTCGTGGTGACAGGCGGTGGCTCGGGTCTTGGGCGGTACATCGCGGAACGGCTCGCGGACGAAGGTGCGCGTGTTCACGTCTGTGATATTGACGCGGTCGCGCTTGATTCGTTGCGCACCAGCAACCGGGGAATAACGACGACGGTAGCGGATGTGAGCGATGCGGAGGCGGTGAACAGGCTCTTCAAGGATGCACTGGAGTCAATGGGCCGCCTCACCGGACTCGTGAACAACTGCGGAGTTGCCGGGCCTGTGGGACGCGTGGAGACGCTGTCGCCTGAGCAATGGAACGCAGCGATGGCCATCAACGTAACGGGCTCATTCCTGTGCATGCAGCACGCCATCCCGCTCCTTCGTGATGCAGGCGGTGGCGCGATCGTCAATATGTCGTCAGTCGCAGGGCGGGTGGGCTTTGCGCTGCGTGCATCCTATTGCACCACGAAGTGGGCCGTCATCGGCCTGGCGAAGGCAGTTGCGCAGGAAGCCGGAAGCGAGGGCATTCGGGTGAATGCGGTGCTACCCGGCGCTTGCGACACCGACCGGCTGACACGAGTGCTCGCCGCGCGTGCGCCGGTCGAGGGCAAGTCGGTCGACGAACTGCGCAAGGAGGCATCGGAGATATGCGCGCTGCAACGGCTCATCGATCCTGCCGAGGTCGCGGCCACAGTTGCCTTCCTGATTTCGGCGGACGGTAAAGGCATTACCGGCCAGGCGATCAGTGTTTGTGGCGGCGCCATTGGCTCCTGATGCCACGTAACCAACTCTCATGCGTGCCGCTGCGTGCGGCGCGTTTTTCTCTCATACGGGCGTCGCTGCGGACGCTCAACTAACACAGCGTGATCATGATCGATTGCTATGCTGCGGGAACCACGAATGGGCAGCGCGCCGTATGCGTGCTCGAGGAATCTGGTGTTCCGTACCGCCTTCACGACGTCGACATCGCGGCGGGCGAACACAAGAGCGCTTCGTTTCTGGCGCTCAATCCTGCTGGGCAGATACCGGTGATCGTCGACCCTGACGGTCCGTCCGGGCAACCTCTGACACTGGCGCAATCCGGCGCCATCTGCATTTACGTGGCGGAAAAGTCTGGTCATCTGCTTCCTCGGGGCGCCGCTCGGAAAGCACAGGCGGTGCGCTGGCTTATGTTCGTATTGACGGATCTGGGTGCGACTGCGACATCGCTGTTCCATCTGTCGCTGATGAAGTCGCCGCCCGAGGACGCCATAGTGCTGCTACGCGCTCGCCTGCAGAATTTTCTGAGGCTGGCGGATGCGCAACTGGCAACCGACGGAAATTTCATCGGGGAGTTCTCGGTCGCGGACGTGGCGCTATACCCGTTGATGGGGTTTCCGGTTGTGAGGGCGGCCGTTGAGGGCATTCCGGAACTTGTCCATCTGAAACAGTGGCAGGCGGCGATGGCGGCGCGACCGGCTATCGCGCGAGCGATGAACTCCATGCCTGCGCCTGGCTCACGCACTCGTGCACCCGCTTAAGGAGAATACGATGACTGCCTATTGGCTTGCACGGGTGACGGTGAGTGACCCGGAGCGTTTCAAGGGATATGCCACGCAGGTGCCACACATTATCGCCCGGTACGGTGGACGCTACCTGGCCCGAGCCGGCCGCAGCCAGGTTCTGGCCGGCTCGCCTGGCTTCGACCGCTTTCTGGTGATTGCCTTTCCATCCTTTGAGCAGGCACTCGACTGCTACTCGTCCGCCGAATATCAGGAGGCGAGCAGTTTGAGGGAAGGTGCCGCCGAAGTTGAAATCGTGATTGTCGACGGCGTCCCGGAGGAATAGCCGGTCCGTTAGGCTATGTCAGCCGCGTTGTGGTTGCATTGACGAGGGGTAAATCGGATGTGCGTGCGTCGCCCGGACGCCTGGGTGGAAGGGCGACAACAATATGAGAAATCTAATAAGGATAACTATACGGAAAGCAGAAAATAGACATCTCGATCAGAGATGTCTAGCGCGGGGTGGCCAGGTTCAGGAAAAGATGGAGTAACTGCTGTACAGCGGAGCAGAAAAATCAGCGACCGCATGTACATATGATGGCTGAAGGGACGCTATCAGGTAGATCAAGGCGCGCGAGTAATGCTTCCTTGAGCTCGTCTGAGCTGCCTGGTATCGAGACGGACAAAACACGGAATTGTTGGGCAACGTGAGCCTGCCACATTCCATGAATCGTAATCTAATTAAATAAATTAGGAATACTATGTAATATGGAGATATGAGGAAATAGAAAAAAAGGAAATACATTCCAGTTAAAAAATATATGGAGGCGACGTTGAAAAAGTTCTTTATTGTACTTGCGGCAATCTTTGGCGTGAGTGGAAACGCTATGGCACAGGGCAGCGTGACGCTCTATGGCTTGATCTCAGCCGGACTGCAGTATTCGAATAACCAGGGCGGCCACTCGTCGTGGCAGATGGCCAGCGGTACCATGCAACCAAGCCGTTGGGGAATAAAGGGATCGGAAGACCTAGGTGGCGGCCTGAAGGCGATCTTCACCTTGGAGAACGGGTTCAACGTGATGAATGGAACCCTGATGCAGAACGGCCGTGAGTTCGGCCGGCAGGCCTATATCGGATTATCGTCCAATACCTGGGGTACGGTCACGTTCGGCCGCCAGTACGATGAGATGGTGACGCTCTGCGGGTTTTCGTCGGAATGCCAGTTTGCGTCGACAGCGGCGCACATCGGCGATAGCGATAACGTGTTTGACACGTTCCGCATCAACAATGCCATACAGTATAAGACCCCACAATATCGTGGACTGCAAGCTGAGGGACTGTATGGATTCTCTAACGACCCCGGGGGCTTTTCAAACAACAACGCATATAGTGCCGCGGTTCAATATCGGACGGGGCAGTTCTCGGCAGGCGCCGCATTTCTATTGATCAACCGTCCAAACGCGGCAACCAATACCAATGGCGCAATCGTGAGCGACTATGGCTACACGTCCCCCTTCGTGACTAACCCGGCAACGCAATCCGGGGTGCTTAAGCAGCGCGTTTTCGGGGTTGGAGGTGCTTATTCGTTCGGCACGACGAATGTATCTGCGTTGTACACGAACGTGCTCTTCGATTATCTCGATGCGTCCCGCCTTTCGCTGCAAAATTATGAGGTTTCGCTGACCCACTATGTCAGACCTGATTTGATGCTTGGCCTCGCATACATATTCACCACAGGCCAATATCATCCTCAGGGCGACAGTCCAAAGTACCATCAGGTAAATGTCGGTATCGACTATTTCTTGAGCAAGCGGACCGACTTGTATCTGGCGGGGAGCTATCAAAGGGCAGCGGGTGACGCAAAGAATGCCGAGATATACCTGCTTTCGCCATCGACAACCCGCTCTCAGGTATTTGCTGTAGCCGGCATCCGACACAGCTTCTGAGGCTTCTTCTTTGCAGTGCGGCATCACATGCCATGCGTTGCGTTCTCCGACGCTAGTCCGGTCGCCTTTGGCTATGGAAGCAGACGGAGCGAAGAACTCACGTACCGCATCGAGTTACCGGGCGGAAGCACACCTAATCGCGGGTGCGTTTCCGTCTTGATTCCTGGGCTGAATGTCAGTATAGTGAATGTACGGTTTCTGCCTATCTTGCAATTTTGGCCTGATGCCGCGAAGTAATCGGTCGTGGAGCTTCTTCCGTCGGCATATTGATCAATCAGGTCTTCAAATCCATCGGGAAATTACGCGCCGATGACGGATCTGTCGGATCGGACGGCCTGACGGACATTCCTTAAGTACGAAGGTTAAACAGGGTAACGAATTATCATGACAACAGCGAGCCAGTTCGTAGAAGTCCAGCCGACCGTCAAGCGCTTTCTCGAGCGTGAACACGGTTTGCTGATCGGCGGCAGGTGGGTACCAGCCAGTGACGGACGAAGGTTTGATGTGGAGGACCCGGCCACGGGTAAAGTGATTGCTACGGCCGCGGCGGGTAACACTGCTGATGTCGATGCGGCGGTGCGCGCGGCGCGTGCGGCTTTCGACGGCCCATGGTCCCGGATGACTCCGCCACAACGGACCCGTTTGCTGCTCCGTCTCGCGGACTTGATCGAGGCCAATGCTGCGGAGATCGCGCTTATCGAGACCCATGATGTCGGCCAGCCGGCATGGCTGTCTGTGGCCGGGGCAGCCGGCGCGCCGGACGTAGTCCGCTATTTTGCGGGCTGGAGCGGAAAGATCGGCGGTGAAACCGTTACGCCGAATGCCGCAGGCGAATGGCATGCGTATACCGTGCGCGAGCCGATGGGTGTCGTCGGGCTGATCGTGCCGTGGAATTCACCGTTCGGCACAACCATTCACAAACTCGCGGCGCTGCTCGCTGCGGGCTGTACCACGGTGATCAAGCCTGCGGAAGAGACGCCACTTTCGACCATCCGGTTGGGCGAGCTTGTACAGGAAGCCGGCTTTCCTGAGGGCGTGGTCAACATCGTAACGGGCTTTGGCGAGACAGCGGGCGCGGCGCTTGTTGCTCATGACGGCGTCGACAAGATTTCGTTTACCGGTTCCACCGAAACGGGCAAGGCCATCCTGCGCGCATCTGCGGGAACGATGAAGCGGGTCACGTTGGAGCTGGGCGGCAAGTCGCCCGTGATCATCATGCCGGACGCCGATCTCGACAAGGCGATCGAAGCGACGGCGGGCGGCATCTTCTTGAACTCGGGGCAGATCTGCGTCGCGGGTTCCCGACTTTTCGCGCACAGGAAGGTGTACGACCAGATCGTTGAGGGTGTCGCCGCGCGCGCGGCGCAGATGCGGGTCGGACCGGGTACCGAAGCGGAGACGCAGATGGGGCCGCTCGTCTCGCGTACCCAGCTCGAGCGCGTGATGGGGTATGTGGAGTCGGGCCGCAAGGAAGGGGCAGAGGTCGTCGCCGGTGGGACACGTCTGGGCGAAGATGGCTATTTTCTGCAACCGACCGTACTCGCGGACACGCAGTCGACGATGGCTGTGATGCGGGAAGAGATTTTCGGGCCGGTGTTGTGCGCGACCGCCTTTGATGACGAGACGATCGACCAGATCGCTGCAGAGGCAAACAACACGATCTATGGTCTTGCTGCCTGCATCTGGACACGGGATCTGAGCGCCGCGCACAAGCTGGCACGACGAATCAAGGCCGGTACTATCAAGATCAATACGCGGGAATTTCCCGAAAACACCTTGCCGTTCGGTGGTTTCAAACAGTCGGGCTTCGGGCGCGAGCGCGGCCGCGCCGGGGTCGAGATGTACACCGAAGTCAAGTCCGTCCTTATTGGCCTCTAGGCTCGCCCCCGGGGCAGGCTTCTGCTAACGCTTTCTACGTCGGCAGAAGCCCAACAACCCTGCAGAAGCACTATAACGATTCCAGGAAACATGACATGAAGATTTGCCGTTTCGAGTCCGATCGCGTCGGGCTTGTTCAGGGAGACGCCGTATATGACATCACGCAACTGGCCCGGGAGGTGGAACGCCAGCGCGATCCTTCCCTCCCTGGCGACCCGCTGATCGCTCAGCTAGAGCAGCTCCGATCGTTGATTCCCGCTGATCTGGACGGTCTTGCAAAACTGGACCTCGGCGGTATCAATCTGCTCGCGCCCGTTGCGAGACCAGGGAAAATCGTCGCAGCGCCGGTGAACTACCAGGAACATATTCAGGAAATGCAGGAGAACAATGTTTCTCCGGGTCACGATATTCCGGAAATCGGCAAGGCCGGCCTGTTCCTGAAAGCCGCGTCGTCACTTGTGGGGCCGTCGCAGGGCATCGAAATCCGTTTTCCCGAACGTCGTACTGACCACGAACTGGAACTCGCCCTGGTCATTGGCAAGACCGCAAGCGAGGTCGAATGGGAGGACGCGCTGTCCTATGTAGCCGGATACTGCATTGGGCTCGATATCACACTCCGGGGCAGGGAGGATCGCAGTTTCCGTAAATCGATTGACAGCTATTCGGTACTTGGGCCATGGCTGACCACTTCGGATGAGCTGCCATACCCCGATGCGCTCGATCTTCGGCTGAGCGTCAATGGAGAGGAGCGGCAGCAGGCGTTGACGAACCAGTTGATCTTTGACGTGCGAAAGATCATCCAGTTCGCCTCGAGTTTTTACACGCTGCATCCGGGCGACGTCATCTACACCGGCACCCCAAAGGGCGTTGCACCGATAGCGTCGGGGGACGTGATTGAAGCGCAATGCCCACAGCTCGGTCTCATGCGGGTGAGGGTACGTGCTCACGAGTCGGCGAAGGCTCGCAGCTAATAATCTGACATAGGGCGCGCGCGTTGTGCAACGGCATCTACCTGTTGCTAGCTGAGCATGTAAACGGGTGAGTCACCGCGGTAGCGGTTGCGCGCGCGTGCCGGACGCGTGCGTTCTGTCGTGCCGGTATCGGTCTGACAAGGTGATTGAATCCAGCCGTGCCGCGTGGAGGCAGAGTGCGGGGGCAATGGACAGCAGGGCCTCAATATTGGGTCCGGATGTTAGCCCCGGTTCTGCTTGCGGTCTCGGTGTGCATTTTGCCTGGATCGTGCTGTCTTGTGATATTCCGGCGGTACGAGCAGGAACGCCGCCATCCAATCAACAGCGGTGTCAGTACACTGATCGCAGATTGACCCGTAAGACTGCTGGAAGTTATGATGGATTGTTGCTGACCGACAGCAGCCCGCGATGAAAGCCGCGGGTGATTCCGCTGACCAGGATAACCTCCGGGGTGTGAAGGCTACGTGCGGTCGCTGCAATGCTGTGACTGAAAAAGGGAATAAAAAGATGACGAAGGATAGCGGGAGCGCTGTCGAAACAGCGTTTGAAGACAGCCAGCGTGAACTGTACAAGCATCCTGGCTACCTGATACGTCGATTGCACCAGATATCGGTTTCCATTTTTCTGACCCAGGCGCAAGAATACGATCTGACGCAGGTGCAATGGGGAGCGCTGACTATGATTGACGCCAACCCCGGCATCGATCAGACCGCGCTGGGTCGGCTGATTGCAATCGATCGCCAGACAGTCAGTACGGTCGTACAGCGGCTATGCGAGAAAGGGCTGTTGCGGCGTGAGCAGAAGGATCGGCGTTCGAGCGCCCTGTTCGTGACGGGAGCGGCAAAAGCGCTGATCAAGATCATGCGTGAGCAATTGCCGGCAGTCGATCAGATCCTGCTTGAACCTCTTACCGCGACCGAGCGGCGTGTTTTTATGGAGCTTCTGACCAAGCTCGTCAATGTAAACAACAGTCTGAGCCGGGCGCCGCTGGGACCCGGCGAAAGTCCGAAGCGCAGCAGGAAGGTGTCGACGGACGCAAGCGTAATCTGAAACATTGGCGCAGGGTGCCTCCCGTCGTCTGGCGGGAGTTCTTTGAAAACCACCGCCTCCGTTGCCCCAAGGTCAGCCTTTCAACTGGCGGTGTCTGTCGTTCACTGCTGTGCGAAGGGTTCCTCATTGACCGACGGCATTGAGAACCGGCCACTACCGGCTTCACTGACGCACAGGATCATCGATATCGTCGCGTACTGGCCTAGCATGATCGTCAGGTCCGCTACCCCCTGTTCTCCAAGCACGCCAAGTACCGCGGCAAACCCGTCATCGGGGACGGGGCGACGTTTTACGAGTCGCACGGCGAAATCGAAGATACTCCGTTCATCATGCGGCATTGTCGCTGGCGTTTGACCAATCCGCAGTGCCTCGATCGTATCGGCGGTGACGCCGCAGGACGCGGCACGCCCGGCATGCATATCCCACTCGTACTGATCACCCCAGATGCGGGCGTGCACGAGGATGGCCAGTTCTGCGAGTCGTTGCGGAATAGCGGTGCGAAAGCGCAGATAGTCGCTTAGCTGAAGGATGATATCCGTGGCGTCCGGGCTTCGCAGCATCATGTTGAACGGCCCGTTAAGACCATTCAGCGAAAATCCCAGGATCTTCTGTGCTACCTCCTTCTGTCTGCCTTCGAGCTGTTCGATGGACAGGCCTGCAAAGCGTGGGGGTCTTGCATGAGCATCTGTTGTTGCCATCATTTCCTGTGTTTCCAGTTTTGTTGATGTCCGCGCCTTGCCAGCGCGAGGAGCGCGTTCGGGCAGAGCGGAGAGCCCTCAATTTTAATCATCACAATACTGCCATTCTTCGGAATAAACCGCAACACACCCGACGCTGTTCCTTCGGGAATTAAGGGTCGTGCATTGATGCTGGAGGGTTTTCCGGCAGCCGATATTGATGGAAAAAGCCAGAAAATTTGCCCAACTGTGTCCCACTGACCCGTGGATCGAGCATCTCATACGGGAAACTCCCTAGCATCTGCGATTGAATGGTCTGCAGGCTTTTCGCTATACTAAAAATACATTCAGTGAACTGAGTGAATTAAATTCCGGCGGGGTGCGCGGCGAAGATTCTGGCCGTGGCCTGTCATCCGATGGCGCGCACATTGGTGAGTGCCAGACGCGAGGACGGTATCGCCGCCGTATCTAGTACAAGGAGTGCTTCCGGTATTGCCGGAAAGCGCGACTGGAGACAGGAGGAGCACATGGAGTCGTTGTCTGCCGCGGGACGCCGTCTGATAGACCGTAAGATCCTGCTGGTGTTCTGTCTGGGGAACTTCATCAGCTTTGTTGATCGCATCAACGTCAGCTACGCCGCGCTCGAAATGAACCGGGAGATCGGACTGACCCCGGAGCTCTTCGGTTTCGGGGCAGGTCTGTTTTTCATTGCTTATGCGGGCTTGGAGATTCCCAGCAGCTATTTTCTTGTGCGCCTCGGTGGGCCGAAATGGTTTGCCCGCATAATGATCTCTTGGGGAATCTGTTCTGCTGCAATGGGACTGGCCACGGGCCATGTGAGTTTCAGTGTGCTGCGTTTCATCGTTGGAGCTTGCGAGGCCGGGTTTGCGCCGGGAGCGTACTACTACTTTGCGAGATGGTATCCGGCGTCACAGCTCGGGCGCGTCTACAGCCGCTGGATACTGGCCTCGATCATTGCTTCGATCGTTGCAGGGCCGCTTGCCGCCGTTCTGCTGAATGTGAACGCATTCGGTCTGAGCGGCTGGCGCTGGATGTTCTTCGCAGAGGGTATTCCTGCTGTGGCTCTTGGCCTCTATATCCTGAAGTTTCTTCCCCGGGATCCAGCGAGCGCGCAGTGGCTTGCGCCCGGAGACCGGCGTGTCCTGCTGCAGTTGGCGGAAGTCAGGGACGGACATGGTGTAGCGCTGCGCACCTTCTGGACCGCATTTCTTTCCCTTCGGGTCTGGACCTACGCGGTCTGTTTCTTTGTGTATCTGTGCTTCGGTTTCGGATATACCCTCTGGTTGCCACAGGTCGTCAAGTCGCTGTTCGCGGGTTCGTCGAGCGTCTTCATTTCGTTGATGTCGACAGTTCCGTGGCTTTGCGCAGCGGCAGGAACCCTGCTGCTCGGGTGGAGCTCGGACCGTCTGGGGGACCGTCGGTGGCATCTCGCGGGCGCCGCGTTCTGGGCTGCGACCTTTCTTCTTGTCGGTATTTCGACCAAGGGAATGGCCACGTTTATCATGCTCTGCCTCGTCGGGTTCGCCCTGAATGCCTTTATTGCGGTGTTTGTTTCTGTTCCGACTGCGGAGCTCAAAGGGGTAGGTGCCGCGAGCGGACTGTCGATCATCAATGCGGTCGGCGGTATCGGTGGCTTCATGGGTCCATACGCTTTCGGCGCGTTGCGCCAGGCTACGGGGTCTTTCTATGACGGGATGCTGTTTTTTGGTTGCATGGCAATTATCGCGGGCCTGATCCCGGTCGTGTTCAAGGGTGCGTTTCCTTCGTTTGGTGCTGGCAGGAAAGCGGGCAGCGTCGGCGCCGTTGCCGTCGGCGAACTGGATTCTCCTTGAAGTGAACGCGAAGTCTTATCGGAAAGAGCATCAGAAGAGGGCGCGGCGGCCAGTTTCTGCCGGCCAGACGAGAGATATTTGATGGAGTGGACTGTGGAATTTGATTACATCGTCGTGGGCGGCGGTTCGGCTGGTTGCATAGTCGCGAACCGGTTGTCCACATCTCCGACGAACAGGGTGCTTCTGCTTGAGG
>Ga0164242_10000831_pt1 | contig 36773 bp, 38 predicted proteins | sample OricomgcompostMG_FD_108783 | JGI IMG/M metagenome (GOLD analysis project Ga0164242, IMG submission 108783) | Miracle-Growth compost microbial communities from Emeryville, California, USA - Original compost - Miracle growth compost (MG) ... | reverse complement strand
CAGCCTCGACAGTCGCCCCGTGCACGCCTCGGTGACCGCGCTCTCGGGCCACTACAACGCGGTGCTCGCCGACCGGCTGGGCCGAGATCTTGGCGTTGAATGGGAGCTCCGCGGGCGTGGGGTGGACCGCAACCCGCAATGGGAGATCAGCGGCGTCGGCGACGGGCTGATCCGGGAGTTCTCCTCCCGCAGTCGGGAGATCGAGCTCGAGAAGGACCGGCTCATCACGGCGTACCGCGCCGCCCACGGCCGCATGCCCTCGGCGAAGAAGGTCGTGGAACTGCGCGCGCAGGCGACGCTCGCGACTCGACCGCCGAAGGAGATCCGGTCACTCGAGGATCTCACCGCGGAGTGGCGAACGCGTGCCGAGCGACAAGTGGGCGGCAGCGCCCCGAGTTGGGCATCGGCGCTCGTCGGCCGGTCCAGCGCCCAGCCGTTGACAGCCGCCGACGTACCGCTCGCCGCGGTCCGCGCGATCGGAGTGGATGTCGTCGGCCAGGTCAGCGTCACCCGGTCGACCTGGAGCCACTGGAACCTCGTGGCCGAAGCGTCGAAGCAGACGATGGATCTCCGGTTCGCGAGCACACGCGACCGCGAGGCTGTGGTCGGCATGATCGTCGACGCGGCCGAGCAGTTGTCGGTGTCCCTCACCCCGCCCGAGCTCGCGGCCAGTCCGGCCGCCTTCCGCCGCGGCGACGGCACCAGCGTTTTCCGCCCCCGCCACTCGGTGAAGTACTCCTCCCAGACCGTGCTCGACGCTGAAGCACGGCTGCTCGACCGCGCGTCAACCCTGGGCGGCCCGACGACAAGCCCGCTCATCGTCGAACGCGTGACGCGCCGCGCGACGAAGCTCAGTCCGGAACAGGGTGCCGCGGTCGCGAGTATCGCCGCATCGGGGCGACAACTCGACCTGCTCGTCGGGCCGGCCGGCGCCGGCAAGACGACCACCATGCGCGCCCTCCGCCATGCCTGGATCGCTGAGCACGGCCAAGGAAGCGTCGTCGGCCTCGCGCCGTCGGCCAACGCCGCGCAGACTCTCGCCGACGATCTCGGCATCGCGTGCGACAACACCACCAAGTGGCTGTTCGAGCACGACCGCGGCGCCCCGGCGTACCAACTGCGGCCCGGCCAGCTCGTCATCGTCGACGAAGCCACACTCGCCGGCACGACGACGCTCGACCATTGGCCCGCTTGGCCACAGCGGCCAGCGCGAAGCTGCTGCTGGTCGGAGACGCCTACCAACTTTCCTCCGTCGACGCCGGCGGCGCCTTCGCGCTGCTTGCCGACCGGCGACCCGACGCCCCGGAACTGACCGAGATCCATCGCTTCAAGCACGCCTGGGAGAAGCCCGCTTCGCTCGCACTGCGGCGCGGCGACGTCGAGGTCATCTCGACCTACGCACGCGAGCACCGGATCGAGGAGGGCAGCACCGACCAGATGCTCGACGCGGCCTACGAGGCCTGGCGGTCCGACCAGCAGTCCGGACGAGCCAGCATCCTCGTCACCGAATCCGCGCACGCCGTGCGGGCATTAAACGAGCGGGCGCGCGCCGAACGCGTCGTACTCGACGGCGCCGACGATGGTCGAGAGATCGACCTCGGCGATGGCTCACGTGCGTCGGTCGGTGATCTCGTCATCACTCGCCGCAACGACCGACGGCTCCGCACGATGCGTGGCGCCTGGGTGAAGAACGGGGACCGCTGGCTCATCACGGACATCCGCAAGGACGGCTCCGTCGTCGTACGCAGTCTCGACCGGAGACGGCGGGGGAGTGCGGTCCTTCCATCCGAGTACGTCGCCGAGCACGTCGACCTCGGCTACGCGATCACCGCCCACCGGGCGCAAGGCATCACCGTCGACACCGCCCACGTCATCGTCACGTCCTCGACGACCCGCGAGAACCTGTACGTCTCCATGACCCGCGGCCGCGATGCCAACATCGCGTACGTCGCACTGGACCAGCCGGACGACAGCCACTCGATACCGGAGCCCGAGGACGTCTCCGCCCGGACGGTCCTCTACGGCGTCCTCCAGCACAGCGGAGCGAGCAAGTCGGCTCACCAGACGATCGACAACGAGTACGCCGCGTACGCCGGCATCGACCGTCTCGCCGCCGAACTCGAGACCATCGCGGCCGAAGCTCAGCGTGACCGCTTCGTCGAACTGCTCCTGCGCTCCGGACTCAGCAATGCGGAACACCAAGCGGTCACCGAGTCGACAGCGTTCGGCCCGCTGGCGGCCGCGCTCCGCCGTGCCGAGGCGAACCACCACGATCTCGACCAACTTGTTCCGAGAGTCGTCGCCCAGCACGGACTCGCAGACGCGGAGGACGTCGCGGCGGTCCTGACCTACCGCATCGAGAAGGTGGCCTCCTCGGCGCCGCGAGGCAAGCTGGGCGTGCGACGCCGGCTCATCGCCGGCCTGATCCCGGAACCGCTCGGACCGATGGGCGAGGAGGACCGGCAGGCCATCGACGAGCGGAAGCACTTGATCGAGTACCGCGCTCGTGCGCTCGCTGAGGAGGCGGTCGAGAAGCGACCGGCGTGGCTACGCCGTCTTGGACCACCACCGACCGAGCTCAGCGCCCGGGAGTCATGGCTCTCCGAAGTCAGCACGGTCGCCGCCTACCGCGATCGCTACGGCATCGTTTCCGAACTTCCAGTGGGTTGTCGGTCCACGAACGCGGCCCAGGAGAGCGAGCGCCGGCGGGCGCTCCAGTCAGTTCGCGCTGCGGCCAGCGTGCACGCTGGCATGAGCTGGCGGCGCCCCGCGCTCGAATCGTCGTCCATATCTGGCCCATAGGACGCGTCGCGGCGCCGTCGTCCACAGGCTCGACCCTTCCGAGCGTTCTCCGGATGCACGTGTTCTATGCAGTGAAGATCCGACGAAAGGGGATCCTGATGATCTTCCTGCTTGCTCTTCCGGTGTTCGCTGCCGCGGCGCTCGCCCACCGGTACCTCCAGATGTACGCGCCCACGAACCGCCTGGTCCGTCGCGTCCGTACGGCGGCACCACGCTTTCGAACCGCGGCTGGGCTGCTCGCTGCGGCAGCTGTACTCCTCATCGCCATGCACGTGGTCGCGGAGGCCGTTGCCGCCGGTGCGCCGGGCTGGCTGAACCTGGTCGTTCTCGTTCTGGGCTGGGACTCGGTCAAGCTCGGATGGCTCGTAGTCTTGGTGCTGTTCCGCTGGATCACCCGCGGTATCGCTCGGTGGGCCGGCCGAGGAGTCGCCCAGCCCGGACACGCCGAGAGTCCAGTTGTGGACACGATGGCCGCTTCACGCCGTTCGTGGGGCCTGCGGCAATCGATGGTTCGGCCGCTGGACTTGGACGACTGTCGGGAGGGGGCCCTAGAGTCGGCGGCTGCCGGACTGACGGCCTTCCACGCGTGGAGCGGGACTCGACACGCTGAGACCGCGGTCGTCGGAGTCAGGCCTCGGCTGACAGAATGCCAACGGTGTAATTCAGGACAGGAGGTTGCCGCGTGACTGCCGCGACGCCCCTTGCCAACGACGAACGTGATGACGTTCCGACCGTTGCCGAGGCGTACAAGACCAAGCTCGGCACAATGTACGAGGGGAAGATCGAGGAATTCCTCGAGGTTATGGGCCCCAAGTACAAGGGCCGGGTCCAGCTCATCTTTTTCTCGCCCCCGTTCCCGCTCAAGCGGAAGAAGAAGTACGGCAACAAGGAGGGCCAGGAGTACGTCGACTGGCTCGCTGGGCTGGCACCGCGGCTGGCGGAGCTGCTGACCGACGACGGCTCGCTAGTCATCGAGGTCGGCAACGCCTGGGACCCGGGACACCCCACGATGTCCCTGCTGCCGCTCAAGTCCCTGATCGAGTTCTCCGAGCGGGGCGAGCTCAAGGTCTGCCAGCAGTTCATCTGCAACAACCCCGCGCGACTGCCCTCGCCGATCCAGTGGGTCAATGTTGAGCGGATCCGGGTCAAGGACAGCTACACCCACGTCTGGTGGATGTCCAAGGTCGAGAAGCCGAAAGTCCGCCAGCGCTCCGTGCTGCGCGAGTACAGCGACTCGATGAAGAAGCTGCTGCGCACCAAGAAGTACAACGCCGGAGCGCGACCGTCCGAGCACGTCATCGGTGCCGAGTCCTTCTTCACGGACAACGGGGGCGCCATCCCGCCCAGCGTGCTCGAGTTCAGCAACACCAACTCGGGGGGCCCGTACCGTCGCTACCTGAAGGCTCGGGGCCTCAAGGCCCACCCCGCGCCGATGCAGGGCCCGCTCGCCGAGTGGTTCATTAAGTTCCTGACCGATGACGGCGACTTGGTTCTCGACCCGTTCGGCGGCAGCAACACGACCGGGGCTGCAGCCGAGCAGCTCGGCCGGAAATGGATCGCTGTTGAGCCGATGCATGACTACATCGAGGGCTCCAAAGGCCGGTTCGCTCAGTTCGCTGGCGAGGGTGCTGCAGAAAAACTTCCCGAGCAGCCTTAACAACTGCTGCTGCGTGCTGCCTTATATAGGTGTCACCCCTTGCGGCGGTCCAACCGGGGCCGTCCAACAGACACCAAGGAGGCAGCATCGTGACCATCACCGTGGCCGACGACCCGCTCGTCGCACAGAAGGCCCTCGTTGAGCAACTCGACAAGTCGGGCTGGGACCTCATCGTCGGCGACGCCTTTGTCCGCGGCATGCGCGACATCGGCTACAAGAGCACGTCCTACGCGCTCTCCGAACTCATCGACAACTCGGTCCAGGCCGACGCGACGTGGGTCGACCTCGTTTTTGGCTTCGTGAAGGGCCGGGCGATGCCCGCTCAGATCGCGGTCGTCGACAACGGACTCGGCATGTACGACAAGATGGTCCGCGCCTCGCTGGTGTGGGGTGCCGGCACGCGGCCGGACAACCGGACCGGCTTCGGCAAGTACGGCTATGGCCTGCCCAGCGCGTCCGTCAGCCAGTGCCTCCGGGTTGAGGTTTACTCCAAGACGGTGGGCGGCACGTGGGCCATGTCCTACCTCGATGTTGAGGAGATCGGACGGGGCGAGTGGACCAAGGACCACCGCATCAACACCCCGGCCGTCAAGGCCGCCGAGCCGCCTGCCTTCGTGGTAGACCACCTGAAGGCGAAGAACGCCTGGCCGCTGGAAAGCGGCACGGTCGTGGTGTGGGACAAGCTCGACGCCACCCGAATTGACCGTCGGCGTCGCGAGGAACTGCGCAACAACCTCCTGACCAACCTCGGCATCATCTACCGCAACTACCTCGCCCGGACGCCGATGACCGTCGACGGCGTCAAGGTCGAGCCGTGCGACCCGCTGTTCCTCACGCCCGGCTTCCGCCACTTCGACACCGATAAGGACCGGGCCATCGAGCAGCCGCCTGCGCTGGTTGAGGTGGTCGACAAGGAGTCGGGTGACGTGCGCGGGACTATGCGGATCCGGTTCTCCCGGATGCCCGCCACCTTCTTCCGCAAGCCGAGCGCCAAGAACAACAACAAGCCGTCCAAGGGCGACAACAACGAGCGTCTCGCAGTCGCCGACGCCAACAACGGCATCATCTTTCTGCGCAACGGTCGACAGATCGACGTCGTCAAGCCGCCGAAGTCGCACACCTACCTGAACGCCACGACCGACCGCTTCTGGGCCGTCGAGGTCGACTTCGACGCCACGCTGGACGACGAGTTCGGCATGACGACGGCCAAGCAGCAGATCGTGCCGTCGGACCGGGTATGGGATCTGCTCGCGCAGAAGGCCAAGATCTTCGAAGCCATCGCCACGATGCGTACGGCGTATAAGAAGGATGCCGCGACGGTGGCGGCGAAGGCCAAGAAGTCGAAGCCGGCTTCGATCGAGGCCATCGAGCATGCCTCGAAGTTCAAAACGACCCCGAAGCCCGCTGACACGCCTGCTCGCAAGGAGGAGGCCGAGCGCAACCTCAAGGAGGAGGCCCGGCGTCGGGCCGAGGAGGCGGGCATCTCGCCGGAGGTGGTGGAGCAGGAGCTCCACGCCAAGGAGCAGGAGTCGTCCCGGGCCGTCGAGACCGAGGACCTGCCGGGGGCGCCGTTCTTCCGCTGCGAGCAGCGTGGTGGCCAGCGGGTGTTGCTCCTCAACGTCGCGCACCCGTTCTACACCGACCTGTACGCAGGCCCCTCGTCGGACGCGCGACTGCGGGCCGGGCTGGAGATCCTGCTCTGGGCACTCGGCGAGACCGAGGTCGATGCAGATCCTGAGTCGGACCGGCGTCGCTTCTACGAGGCCGAACGGCCGCAGGCCTGGTCGCCCTACCTGAAGGACGCGCTCGTGTCGCTGCGCCAGATCGAGACCGTCGACGACGACCACGAGGACCCCGAGGTCGCCTGAGGCCCCGAGGTCGCCTGAGGCCCCGAGCAGCAGCTGAGCCCGTATGTCGGGCTCAGCTGCTACCGTGAGATTGAACACAACTTCATACCAAGCAGGGGTCCGTCTTCTGCGTGGGCATAGCGCCTGCGCCAACCGACGATGTCGAGCCTTCCAACAGTTCTTGCACACCCATCCGGGTGCCCCTCACGACTAACAATCCGAAGGAGCACGTCCAGAGATGGGTGTTTTGCTTTCCCCGAGCGACTCGTCGCTCGATGACCTGATTTTCGCCGCGCAGGCCGAGGCCTCCGACGACACCGACGCGATGGCGGCCATCCTCAGCCGGTTCGACCGCGACATCACCTTCATCGCGAACACGTCCGCCAGCGAGTGGAACCTGAGCCAGGACGCCGCCCAGGGCGCCCGGATGGGCCTCGTGAAGGCGGTCCGTGCTCACACGCTCGGAACCGCGGGCTTCCGGTCGTACGCCAACCGCTACATGCGCTCGGAGGCGCGGCGCGCGGTCGACGCGATGACGAGCGAGGACATCGCCCGCGACCCGGACCTGCTCCTGCTGCCCGCGCCCGAAGAGCGTCCCGGGGTGCTGCGGCAGCGGGATCTGCCCGACCAGCCGGCTCGGCCGATGGACTTCGACGCCATCGTCTCGGTGCTGTCGGTCGAGCAGCAGTCGGTGGCGCGTGACCGCTACGTCGCGGGGCGCACGGTGGCTGACATCGCCGCCGGGCTCGGGATCTCGGCGCCTGCGGTGAGCCAGCGTCTGAGCACGATCCACAACGTCCTGCGCTCCGTCGTTCTCGAGGCGGTGGCGGCGTGAGTACGGCAGGATTCCCGATTCCCACCCGTAACGTCAGCCAGCCGTGTTCCATGGTGACCGCTGCGATCCCGGCGAGCCGTAAGGGGTACCTCAAGTGAGCAATGAGAAGAAGCTCGCCGACCTGCTGTGGTCGGCGCAGAATGCCGCCGACATCGAGGCGATCCTGGCCCTCGTGGCTGCTAAGGCCATCCCGGTGGGGCGCGAGAACAACATCGGTACGATCCGCATGGCCTCCGATACCGGACTGGCCATGATCGAGCGCATCACCAACGGCATCGACAGTCTGCTGGAATTGGCGGTGCTGCTCCACCCCGGCGCCGACCCGAAGACACCGCAGGAGGCAGCCAAGCTGCTGGGTATTCCGCCGGGCGGACTTCAGGACATGACCGATGGGCAGCGCCGCGCCCTTGCGGAGCGGCTGGTCATCTCGCTGCACGAGTCGGGCAACAAGCGCCGCCCCACCATCCGTGTAACCGAGGACGGGATGGGCCAGCACCCGTCGATGTTCTACAAGACCCTGCTGTCCCTCAACGAGAACAACAAGGTCGGCAAGCCGTACACCATGGGCACCTACGGCCAAGGCGGCTCGGTCACCTTCGGCTTCAGCAAGTACACCCTGATCCTGTCGCGCCGCCATCCGGGCCTGCTCGAGGACGGCCAGGCCGATGTGGTCGGCTGGACGGTCGTCTACGAGGAACAGACCGATCCGACCAAGAACGTCCTGCCGCGCTATGTCTGGATCGTGGATGAGAACGGAGAGCCCTTCACGCTGCCGGCCAACCTGTTCCCGGACTTCGCCCACGGCGCGCGGATCACACACGTCGAGTACGACGTGCAGAACCTCCAGGGACCGTTCACGACGCAGATGTGGCAGTTCCTCCACGCCGCGTTGTTCGAGCCGGTCCTGCCCTTCATCGTGACCGGTGACCGCGCCACCGACGTCAAGAAGGCGGACGGCTCCCCGGACAGCCGCGTGGTTGTCGGCAATGCCTCCCGCCTGGCCAACATCGCGAGCGCCAAGGGTGACCTGGAACTCGGCGCGTACGACAGCCATGTCATTGACCTGGGCGACGAGTACGGCAGCGTCACCGCCAGCTGGTGGGCGCTGGTCCGGCCCGAGGGGTCGAAGTCCAAGAGCGACCCGGCGGGCTCCTACGTCGACCCCAACGCCGCCGTCTCTTTGACCCTCCACGGACAGCGCCAGGACGCCGAGCGGCGGACGTGGATCAAGGACAAGGCCAAGATGCCGTTCCTCTACAAGAACATGGTCGTCCACATCAACGCCAACGCCCTCAAGCCGGCCGGGCGCCGCGAGTTGTTCGCCTCAACCCGCGAGCGGGCCACCGAGAGCGAGCTGCGCAAGCTGATCTACGAGCGGGTCTCCGACCTCATCCGCAGCGACGCAGATTTGAAGTCGCTCAACCACAGCGAGAAGGAGCGCCTGCTCAAGCGCTCGACCGCCGCGACCAACGAGAAGGTCCGCAAGCGCCTCGGCAAGTTCATCAAGACCAAGCTGGCTGGGACGATGAAGGCCAGCGGCGGCGGCAAGGGGTCAGGCACGGGGCCGAACACCGCCGGTGGCGCCTTCTCGGGTGGCGGAGGCGGCAAGTCCAGTGGCGGTGGCGGCGGCCACGGATCGGGCGGCGGCGGTGGCCGGAACACCGACGACACCCACCTGCCCAACGTCCCTACCGAGATCACCTTTGACTCGAAGCGGATGCGACTCGTTCAGGGCCGAGGCTCGTATGTCTGGGTCAACGTCAACGGCAAGAACAACTACCTGCCCAACCACGACGACGACCTCACGATCCGCATCGAGGGGCCCGAGGATCACGGCGTCACGCTGTCGAGCCGCTCCGTGCTGCTCGGCGGCAAGTCCCGCTGGTCGTTCCTGGCATCCTCGGACACCCCGACGGGCGAGTACAAGCTCCACATCGAGCTGATGACCGCAACCGGTGAACTCACCGCCACGCTCCCCATCGACGTGGTCGAGGCCCCCAAGGAGCCGTCGCAGCCCAAGGGCGGCGCAGATGAGGAGACCGGTCCCGACGTCCGGTGGATCACCAAGGCCGAGTGGGAGGACGACTGGAACGCCAAGGTGGTCGGCAAAGTCACCGCTGACGATGAGTCCACGATCATCTGGGTAAACCGCGACTACGACCTGCTCGCGAAGGCTCTCGCCTCAAGCGCACTGACGCCCGACCAGATCCAGACGCGGGCGGACCGCTATCAGTTCCCGGTGGCTTGTGGTCTCTGGTTGCAGCACCACGAGACCACCAACATGGAGGCGCCGCCCGAGGACGAATACCTCAAGGGAGAACTGCACCGCCTGGCGGAAGCCGTTCTCGTCGCGATGGACCCTGACGTGGAGCTTGCTGGAGCCGGGAGCGAGGACTGACTCGATGGTTCCGCACTCGCCAGACTGGCGCGTTGCGGACGCATCAAGTCAGAGACGGTCGATCCACGTGTCCTCGTCGCGTTGGTCCCAGGCGGACGGGGACCCCGACTGCGTTGTCGGCGCCGGGCCTAGTGTCGACAGTACCTTCAGCGCTTCATCGTGAGTGAGGGCCCGCAACGATTCGACCGGACGCCCTGCTGCGGCCTCGATCGCCTGCCGACGCTCCGTCATGGTGCCGAGTTGGCGCGCGTCGAGCGCCTTGCGCAGGAGGTGGACCTGCCAGTCCGCGATAGGCGCGGGTGTCGCTGGGGCAGTCTCCGCCGCTGCGTCGTCGCCGAACAGGGGCATGTCAGCATCCACGTCGGGAATTGTAGAAGTCCCGGACGCCTGTCGATCCGGGCCACCCCATTGCTGAGGTGGCCACAAGTGAAACGGTGGGTCGTTAGTGGCCAAGGGTAGGAGTGCGGGCGCGGGCCGCAGGGGTCCCCACGCCAATGAAAGACGGGCTCTCAGTCGGTTGGCGTTATCCCACGCGGGATTGGGTTGTCGCAACAGGGATCGAACCGGGTCGGCGCGGGTCAACGTCCTCCGTGACGCGCGCAGACGCAGTGACGCGGATCCCGCATGATCAACCTGTAGTGCCAACAGGTCGCTGACCTGCGAGGACAGCGGTTTCGAGGCCGCCGATGTACCACTTATGTAACACGGTCGTCGGCGGCCTCGCCGTTTCCGACGTCTTTCGTCGCCTTCCGCACGTTCGCCATGGCTGCAGCGATCGCCTCGCGGGCACGCTCCGCACTCGAGGACATGAGGTGGCCGTAGGTCCGCAGGGTGAAGCCCACATCCGAGTGCCCGAGGTACGCCGACACCTCGACGGGGGAGGCGCCACCCGCGAGCAGGGTGGATGCGTACCAGTGCCTCAGCCCGTGCATCCCCGTCTCGATCTCGCCGCCGATCTTGAGCCCGGCGCGGCGTCGTGCGGTGCTCCAGGTGCGCGGGTTGAAGGCCAGGCGACTGACAGCGGCGTCGTTCCGATTGGTGACGATCAGGTGGACCGTGACCGGGATGCCGTTCTCGGGGTCGCGCCATGGCAGCGTGACCGCCTTCGCGGGGAACGTGCGCAGGTGCGCGGCGAGCTCTTCCCGAACGTCCTTGGGCAACGGGACCTCCCGCGGAGCATCGTCGTCCTTACGCGTCTTCGGCGGCGCGAACGTGAGTCGCTTCCCGACCAGCTTGACCTGCCGACGCACCCGCACGATGTCGTTGACGAGGTCGACGTCCTCGACCGCGAGACCGAAGATCTCCCCTTGACGCAGACCGAGGCCGGCTCCCAGCGTGACGGTGATCTTGTAACGGTCCTGAATGGCCGTGTGCATCTTGTCGATCCATTCGTCAGGCCACGGAATCACCTTGCGCCTCGGCGGCCTCGGCTTCTGCCTGCGGACGGACGCGTCCTTCGCCGGGTTGCTCGCGATCAGCCTGTCGTCCACGGCAGCCGTCAGGATCGATGAAACCAACCCGAAGATGTCCGCCGCGTACTTGTCGGCGACCTTCAGCGACGCGATGAGAGCACGAAGAGTGGAGCCGTTGATCCTGCGAAGCTCGACCTTGCCGATCTGCGGCTTGATGTGGAGCCGCAGCATGCGCTCGCGAATCTCGAACGTCTGCGGGTCCTTCGACGTGTGGACGATCCAGCGATCCGCGTAGGCCCCGAACGTCTCCTTGCCGGCATCCACGTCGAGGTAGGTGCCACGCAGCTTGTCTGCCTCGACGGTCCTGGCGAACGCGTCGGCGTCGACCCGCTTGAGGAACGCCTTCCTGCGTTGCCGGCTGTCCGGTTCGCGGTAGTTCACGTCGTAGCGGACGCTCTCGCGCCTCTTGCCGTCCTTCGTTTTGGTGACGACGACACGTCTGCTGATGCTGGCCATCTCGGTTCCTCGTCCTGGATCGCAGGGATCAGCGTGCGCCGCTGCGGGTCTCGAGGTGTTGCTGGACCCACGCATCGACTGCAGCCGGTTCGTAGCGAAGGTGTCGACCGACGCGGTAGGCGGCCGGACCGCAGCCCTTGTGTCGCCACTGGTAGAGCGTCGCGACAGGAATGGCGAGATACTCCGCAACCGGGACTGCTGCACGAATAGGTGACATCTGATCTGTGGTGCCGAGAGGTGCCGCTGGAAGGATGTGCACTGTGCCGAAGCCGTACCCCAGGGAGTTCCGCGACGACGTCGTTCGTGTCGCGAGGAACCGTGGGCCGGGAGTCCACCTCAAGCAGATCGCTGCCGACTTCGGCATCAGCGAGTCGTGCCTGACGAGTTGGATGAAGGCCGCCGATGTCGAGGACGGCGCGAAGCCGGGAACGACTGCCGCGCAGTCGGCGGCCGAGCGGGAGCTGCGTAAGCGGGTCCGGCTGCTGGAGCAGGAGAACGAGGTCCTGCGCCGTGCGGCCGCGTATCTGTCGCAGGCGAACCTGCCGGGAAAATGATGTACCCGCTCGTCCGCGAGCTGGCCGTCGACGGTGTCCCCGTCACGGTGACGTGCCGGGTGCTCAAGATCGCTCGCCAGCCCTACTACCGCTGGCTTGCCCAGCCGGTGACCGACGCCGAGCTGGTCGAGGCCTACCGCGCCAACGCACTCTTCGACGCCCACGGCGAGGACCCCGAGTTCGGCTACCGGTTCCTCATCGACGAGGCCGCCGACGCCGGGCAGGTCATGGCCCAGCGGACCGCGTGGCGGATCTGCTCGGCCAACGGCTGGTGGAGCGTGTTCGGCAAGCCCAAGAAGGGCAACGCCAAGAAGCCCGGCCCGCCGGTCCACGACGACCTGTGCGCCTACGTCGATGAGCACGGCGTGACCCGCCACGCCTTCACCGCCGAGGAGCCGAACCAGCTGTGGATCGGCGACATCACCGAGCACTGGACCGGCGAGGGCAAGCTCTACCTGTGCGCGTTCAAGGACGTCTACTCCAACCGGATCGTGGGCTACTCCATCGACTCACGGATGAAGTCGCGCCTGGCGGTCGCGGCGCTCAACAACGCCGTCGCCAGGCGTGGTGACGTCGCCGGCTGCATCGTCCACACGGACCGAGGATCAATTTCGAAGCAGGAAACTCGTCCGCGCGCTGGGCCGCCACGGCATGGTCGGATCCATGGGCCGCGTCGGCGCGGCCGGGGACAACGCCGCCAGTCCTTCTTCGCGCTGCTGCAGAAGAACGTCCTGGACCGCCGCTCCTGGACCACGCGCGAGGAGCTCCGGATCGCGATCGTGACCTGGATCGAACGCACCTACCACCGGCGCCGTCGACAGACCGGGCTCGGCCGGTTGACCCCCATCGAATACGAGACCATCATGACCACGCCAGCCACTCAGGCTGCGTGACCCAACCTGTCACCCGTCCGTGCAGCGGTCCCTCGTTCTCGTGCTCGGGTGGGATGCCATCAAGCTGGCGCTACTCGGGGTGAGGACGCTATTGCTTCGTTTCGTGACCCTCGTCAGGCCGAAGCGCCGCCACGATCCGGGCGGCGACGAGGTCTGCGAGCTCATGCTCCCAGACGCGAACCACAGTCAACAACAACCTGGAGCGCACCCAGAACCTCAAGTGCAAGACGACGGCGGTCACCAACTCGATCACCACGCTGCAGAAGGGCCCCAGCCCCAAGCAGCCGAACGCCTTCGACGCGATCACCACGCTCGCCGGCAACCTCGACAAGAACCCGTCCAAGCGGCCGGTCGACGTCGTCCTCCTCACCCCGCTCAGCGCGTCGGCGGGCGGCGTCGACCTCACCAAGCCGGGCACGCTCGACAACCCGATGACCGCGATCAACTCCCTCGCCAAGCAGGGGCTCATCCCGAGCTGCACCAACTACCGCTTCTACGGTGTCTCGCCGGACACCGGTCTGAGCGACGTGCAGGCGACCAAGCTCCGCGAGTTCTGGCTGCTCTACGCCAAGAAGTGCGGCGGCGAGTTCGTCGCCTGGGAGCCGCACCTGACCACCTTCCCGGTGACCGGAGCGATCTCGCGGGTCGACCGCAGCCAGATCAAGGTGCAGACCACTCCGAAGACCGTCACGGCCACCCTGGGCTCCGACGTCCTCTTCGGCGCCGACAGCGCCAACCCCCAGACGACGGCCACGCCTGCGCTCAACAAGCTCAAGGACCTGGCCACGCAGTACACCGACAAGATCATCATCACCGAGTACCCGGTCGTCCCGGGGACCAACTCCCCGTGCGACCGGGCCCTGAGCAGGCAGCGCGCCGCGGCCGTCGCCTCGTGGCTGATCTCGCACAACATCGCCGAGATCCGCATCACGACCGTCGGCAAGGCACGGCGGACGCCGTCTACCCCGACCCGACGACCGACGCCCAGCGCTCCGCCAACCGCCGCGTCGTGGCCATCATCTACACCCAGGTCGCGTGACCACCATGTCGTGGAAGACGAACGTGGTCATCGGCATGACCGTGCTCGGCGGCGTCGTCGGGGTCAACCAGATGCTGTCGGTCAAGACGCCCGACGACATGAAGCACTACCGGCAGGAGCAGCAGATCGAGCAGGGCGGCGACGCCGTCGATATGCAGAACGAGCGCAACCAGGAGAAGTTGCCCGGCGGCATCGACGCCGAGAACAGCCGGAAGCTCACGCCCAGCGAGCTGCGGTCGGCGGATCCCCACCTCAAGCCGAGGATCCGGCCGTGAGCATCCGCGAGGGCGACTGGGTCACGGCCACCGAGAGCCTGGTCTACGGCCTGCTGGGCGGCTCGACTATCAAGGCGGGCACGCGCGTCGTGGTCACCAACGTGGCGAACGGCTGGTTCAACTCGACGGCAAGCGTCCGGTGGGACGGCGGGTTCGGCACCGTGAGCACCACGGTGCCGACCCGTCACCTCCGGGTGGTGCGGCACGGCGGCGGTGTTGACCGCTTCGTGTCGCACCAGGGGCGCCTGACGGCCGCTCGGGCGGCGCTTGCGCTCTTCCTGATATGGCCCGTGATCAAGTGGGTCGTCGAGTATGTCTGGCTGAACAAGGGCTTCTCAGGGATCACTGGGGCGTTCGCGCTCGGCATGGTCGACTCCATCGACGGCTGGATCACCATGCTGGTGGCCTCGCCGGTCCACGCGGTCATCTACTTCGCGTTCCTCGGCTTGATCGGCCGCTGGGCCTGGAGGTGACCGGATGAGTCTCTGGGAGGGACCGGACAACGGGCCAGGGATCGAGGACACGCTGTACGTCCTCTACTACCTCGTACCCGCTGCCGAGGAGCTGGATCTCGTCGACGAGCTGCATGCCGATCGTGGGCGTTCCGAGCGGCAGGCGCTCATCGACGAGATCCTCGCGGACCTCCGCGACGACACCAGCCAGACCGAGGAGGACGGTCGCAGCGAGCCGGATGACAGTCAGGATGCTGTGTCATTGACGGTCGGTCAGGTCATCGGTCTGTTGGAGCACTACCTTGGGGCCGAGCTGCTGCACGAGGACGAGGATGAGCCGCCCGACGCGTGACGCTCGCGGTGCCCGGCTCGCCGTCTGCAGTGCGCGGTCGGCGAGCAGGGCGTACATGTCTTCCACTTCTCGCTTGAGGACATCAACGCCTAGGACGACCTCGGCACTGTCTGCTTCGTCTTCGCCGGTGTGGAGGCCACGAATGGCGAACTGGGGTGTACGCGCCGACCGGCGCCGAGGTGGAGTTCGAGCAGTGGAACCCCGACCCTGCTGACAGCCGATCGGGCCGCACCAACGGCTCCTCGATCGCCCCGTTGTACCAACGCCCGACCAACCACGGGGATCTTCCTGACGCTGCACGACTTCGTTGAGGCGTGGGCCGAGCCAGAACTCGATCCGGACCAGATCCGTCGCGGGGCGCTGACCCGGCTCGCCGGTCAGCGGTGCGGCTCCCTCGGCGAGATCCGAGAGATCGGCGAGCTCCATCGTTTCCTCGTTCAATCGGCTGACGCCAGCGGCGCGATGCTCATCGTGTCACCGGCCGTCGGCCGACGGCCAGCAGGCCGCCGGCGGCGAGGGCGCCACCGGCCGCAGCGATGATCGCCCACGCGCACCCGGCGAGATCGAGGCCGATGGCGTGGTCGAGGGACCACCTCCCGGGCCCGGTGGCCGCCAGGCCCACGGCCGCCATCGCGACCAGGATCGTGTACTCGCAGCCGCCCTTGAAGACGAAGTAGCCCTTGCCGCGGTGGTCGGTCAGGGTGGCCACCAGCATGAGCCCGACGAAGGCCGTCGCGGTGAGTCCGGTGAGCAGACCCAGCGCCATCAGGGCGCCCGCGCCGACCTCCGTCGCGGCGGCGAGTCGGGCGTGGAGCCATCCGGGCCGCAGGCCGAGTCCCTCGAACCAGGCCGCGGTGCCGGCGAGCCCGCCGGCACCGCGCACCTTGTTCCATCCGTGGGCGATCAGCATCGGGCCAAGGGCGAGCCGGAGGATGAGCAGCCCGAGGTCGAGGTCCATCAGAGGATGGCGCCGCTGATCTTCAGTTCGATGATCTCCTCCATCGAGTAGCCGACCTCCTGCATGACCTCGTCGGTGTGCTCTCCGTGCTGGGGGGCGCGACTCACGTCCCCCGGCTCCTCGTTGAACTGGACCGGCACCGAGACGAGCTTGAAGGGCGTCCCCTTCCAGTCCTTCAGGTCGGCGATGTAGTCGTTGGCCACGACCTGGGGGTCGGAGACCACCTCGATCGGGTGCTGCACCTTGGCCCACGCGCCGTCGAAGTCCTTGAGGATCTCCTCCCACTCCGCCAGCGTCTTCTTCTTGATCGCGTCGGCGAGCGCCGCGCAGGCCTCGACGTTGTTCTGGGTGCGCTTGGCGTGGGTGTTGAACCGTTCGTCGTCGGCGAGCTCGGGCGCACCGATGGTCCGCACGAACTCGGGCCAGAACCGGTCGGACTCGAGCATCACGAAGGTGAGGAAGCGGCCGTCGGCCGTGCCGTAGCTGTTGACCAGCGGGTTGGGTGCGCGGTCCGGGGTGTGCTTGGGGTAGGAGACCTGGTTGTAGGCGTAGGCGCCCGCGATGGTGCCGCCCATCGCCCACGCGCCGGTGGCGAGCAGCGAGCCGTCCACGACGACCGCCTCGCCGGTGCGCTCACGGTGGAAGAGGGCGGTCGAGATGGCGCCGGCCAGGGCCAGGCCACCGGTCACGTCGCCGTAGGCCGGGCCGGGCATCGTCACCGGGAAGCCGAGAATGTCGGGGCTGACGTTGTCGGCGATGCCGCTGCGGGCCCAGAAGGAAGTCAGGTCGTAGCCGCCGCGCTCGGACTCCGGACCCTTCTGGCCCGACGCGGAGCCGCGGACGTAGATCGCCTTCGGGTTGCGGGCCTGGATGTGCTCGACGTCGATGCCCAGCTTCTTGCGCGCCGACGGGCGCATGTTCGTCAGGAAGACGTCGGCGGTCTCGACCATCTTCATGAGCAGCTCGTGACCCTCCGGCGACTTCAGGTCGAGGGCGACGCTGCGCTTGCCGGCGTTGGACATCTCGAACATGTGGGCGACGCCGTCGGCCGGGACCAGGCCGGAGCTCACCAGACCGCGCATGGGGTCTCCGAGCTCGGGGTGCTCGACCTTGAGGACGTCGGCTCCCCACTCGGCGAGGATCGATCCGGCGACGGGGACGTAGGTCCACGCTGCGACCTCGACGACCCGGATACCGCTCATCACACCGACCACGATGCACACCTTTCAAACGTCTGGGAGGACGCTCAGCCACGGGAGGCAGACCTTTTCTGCTCGCACGACGGCGTCGATTTCTGACTGAGTGTACATATGAATCATGCGCTAGTGTGGCGCCAGTCACAAGATTTTGAGACGTATGGCCATGGCCATGCTTCACAGGGCAGTCTCTTCGAATGAAGTATCTGACGGTGTAGTCACTCGATGCTGACGATCAACAAGGACAGGCGGAGGAATCCCATGGCACAAGCGGAGGGGCGGATGCTCCCCGAGGTCACCCCTGACTCACGGGCGTTCTGGACGGGGGGTTTCGACGGCGAGCTGCGCATCAACCGGTGCCAGGCGTGTCGCCAGTGGATCCACCCGCCGGTGGGCGCCTGCTGGAAGTGTCGCAGCCGCGACGTCGCGCCCGAGGTGGCGTCGGGCCGCGGCACCGTGGCGGCGTACACGATCAACCATCACCCCTGGTTCCCGGCCTTCCCGCCGCCGTACGTCGTCGCGCTGGTCGAGCTCGAGGAGCAGCCGGGCCTGCGGCTGACGACCTGTCTGGTCGACGTCGACATCGACGCGGTGGAGGTGGGCATGCCCGTGGAGGTCGTCTTCGACATCCAGGACGACGTCGCGCTCCCGTTCTTCAAGGCGGTGGCGGCATGACGTTCGTCGAGGATCGTGCCGTCATCAGCGGCGTCGGACAGTCCCAGATCGGTCGGCGCATCGGCCGCACCGGCATCGACCTGGCCCTCGAGGCCGCCGAGCGCGCGGTCGCGCACGCCGGGCTCACCTTCGACGACATCGACGGCGTCGCCAGCTATCCGGGCCCGGTGGCCGCGGAGGCGGGCTTCGTGGGTGCCACCACTCACGACGTCCGCGATGCCTTCGGCATCCGCACCACGTGGCACGTCAGCGGCGTCGAGACCTCGGGGCAGATCGGTACGCTGCTCGACGCGGCCGCCGCCGTCGCCTCGGGCCGGGCGACCCACGTGCTCTGCTTCCGCTCGGTCTGGGAGGCCACCGCCCAGGCCGCCGGCCGCGCCGCCGCGCTGACCACCAAGATGTCGCGCGCCTCGGGACACTCGGAGTTCCGGATGCCGTTCGGTGCGGCCTCGCCGGCCAACTGGATCGGCATGTACGCGCAGCGCTACATGCACGAGTTCGGCCTGACCCGCGAGCAGATCGGCAAGCTCGTCATCAACTCGCGCACCAACGCGGCGCGCAACCCCAACGCCATCTATCGCGACCCCATGACGATGGAGGACTACCTCAACGCGCGGATGGTGTCGTGGCCCTTCGGGCTCTTCGACTGTGACGTCCCCGCCGACGGCGCGACGGCGATCATCGTGTCGCGGCGCGAGGCGACGGCCGGCCTGGCCAAGCCGCCGATCTCGATCGAGGCCGCCGGTGCCGCGCTCTACGAGCGCCATACCTGGGACCAGCGGTCCGACCTGACCACGATGGCCTCCCACGACTGCACGGCCGCGATGTGGGAGACGACGAGGTTCACGCCCGGTGACGTCGACTTCGCGACGTTGTACGACGGGTTCAGCTATCTGACGACGCAGTGGATCGAGGCCTTCGGCTTCGCCGAGCACGGGAAGGTGGGCCAGTTCCTCGACGACGAGGAGAACTACCGCCTCGACGGCCGACTGCCGATCAACCCGCACGGCGGCCAGCTCTCGGCCGGCCGCCTGCACGGCTACGGCTTCCTGCACGAGGCCTGCGTGCAGCTGTGGCGCGAGGCCGGCGACCGCCAGATCGCCAAGGACCTCGAGCTGGCCGCCGTCGGCGTCGGCGGTGGCCCGGAGGCGGGCTGCATGCTGGTGCGCCTGGCGGACTGAGGGCGCTGGATCAGTCGTGCGGGGCGGCGTCGTCGTCCCGCACGACGACCACGGTCTTGCCGACCGTACGTCGTCGGGCGACGTGGGCGAGCGCCTCGCGGACGCCGTCCAGCGGGAAGGTCGCACCCACCAGCGGCCGCAGCCGCCCGCTCGACCAGAGCTCGTCGAAGTCGGCGCGGTTGCTCCTCGCGCTCGCCGGGTCGTGCTCGGCGAAGGTGCGCATCTCGAAGCCGACGATGGTCACGCCCTTGAGCATCACCAGGTTGAGCGGGATCCGCGGGATCTCGTCGCTGGCGTAGCCGAGCGTCACGAACCGGCCGCCCCACCGCATCTCGCGCAGCGCCTCCTCGGCGAGCCCGCCGCCGACGGGATCGAAGACGACGTCGACCGCACCCCGTCCGATCTGCGCCTGCAACGCGGCCCGGAGTCGGCCGTCCGTCGCCTCCACGGCATGCGCCGCCCCCTGGGCGAGAGCCGCCGCCCGCTTCTCGGCGCTCGATGCCGCCGCGATCACGCGGGCGCCCAGCAGCGTGGCCAGCTCCACCGCGGCCAGGCCGAGTCCGCCGCCGGCGCCGAGCACCAGCACGGTCTCGCCGGGGGCGATGCGGGCCGCCGAGCGCAGCGCGTGATAGGCCGTGAGGTGGCAGACCCGGACGGCGGAGGCGTCGACCAGGCTCATGCCCTCGGGCACCCGCGCAGCCGAGCTCGCCGGCGCGACGACGTACTCGGCGAAGGCGCTCGGCGCGATCGCGGCGACGCGTTCGCCGATCGCCCATCCCTCCACGTCGGCGCCGAGCCCGACGACCGTGCCGGCGCACTCGTATCCCGGCACGAACGGCACCTGGGTCGTGGTCTGGTAGCGCCCCTCGATCATGAGGAGGTCGGAGAAGTTCACCGCTGCCGCGTGTACGGCGACGAGCAGCTCGCCCGGCCCCGGCGCAGGCCGGGTGACGGTGTCCAGCCTGACCGCCTCGGGGGTGCCGAGCTGATGCACCCGGGCGGCGACCATGGTCGTCCCGGCGCCGGTCTCGATGCCCATCGGGCACCTCCTTCGTCCACGAGAGTAATTGCATTCTGCCGGAACGGTAACTACATTCCCAGCCATGGACGTCGAAGCGCTCAGCAGATGGATGGACGCCGAGGGCCTGCCCGGCACGGGTGAGCTCGCCGAGGTCACGCCGCTCTCCGGCGGCTCGCAGAACGAGCTGTACGCCCTCACCCGCGGCGGCGCCCGGATGGCGCTGCGGCGGCCGCCGGCCCACGCCGTCGAGAGCGGCGCGAAGGTGCTGATGCGCGAGGCTCGGCTGCTCAAGGCGCTGAGCGGCACCGACGTGCCGCACGCGGCCTTCCGCGGCGCCACCACCGACCTCGACGTGATCGGTGCGCCGTTCTACGTCATGGACCTGGTCGACGGCTGGAGCCCCATGGGCGGTGGCTGGGCGCCGCCGTTCGACACCGACCTGGAGGCCCGCGGCGGCCTGGCGATCCAGCTGGTCGACGGCGCCGCGAAGATGGCCCGGGTCGACTGGAGGGCGCAGGGGCTGGAGGGCTTCGGCAAGCCCGAGGGGTTCCTTGAGCGACAGGTCGACCGGTGGCTCAGCCACCTGGCGACGTACAGGTTCCGTGAGATCCCGGGGCTCGACGAGACCGCGGCCTGGCTGCGTGCGCACACGCCGCGGGCGTTCGAGCCGGGCATCATGCACGGCGACTACCAGTTCGCCAACGTGATGTACCGGCACGGCGCGCCCGCCGAGCTCGCCGCGATCATCGACTGGGAGATGGCCACCATCGGCGACCCGCTGCTCGACCTGGGCTGGGTGCTGGTCGGCTGGCCCCCGGAGGGCGACGCCATGCAGCACGTCCGCTATCTCGACTACGGCGGCATGCCGTCGCGTGACGACATGCTCGAGCACTACGCCAAGGTCAGCGGCCGCGACGTCTCGCTGGTCGACTACTACGTGATCCTGGCCCGCTTCAAGCTGGCGATCGTGCTCGAGGCCAGCGTCGCGCGCCACGTCAAGGGCGAGGGCGACGACCGGGTGGCCCGCTTCGGCCCGATCGTGCTGGAGCTCATGGAGTTCGCCGCCTCACTGTCCCGCACCACCACGCTCCGCTAGCCCACGCCTCGACGAGGAGGAGACCCCATGTCCTGGGACTTCGAGACCGATCCAGAATTCCAGAAGAAGCTCGACTGGGTGGACGAGTTCGTCCGCCTCGAGGTCGAGCCGCTGGACCTGGTCTGGCCGCACGACAACTACAAGCCGCTCGACCCCGAGCATCGCCGCATCGTCGACCCGCTCAAGCAGCAGGTCCGCGACCAGGGCCTGTGGGCCTGTCACCTCGAGCCCGCCCTCGGCGGCCAGGGCTACGGCCAGCTCAAGCTGGCCCTGCTCAACGAGATCCTGGGCCGCTCGACGTGGGCGCCGGTCATCTTCGGCACCCAGGCGCCCGACACCGGCAACGCCGAGATCATCGCCCACTTCGGCACGCCCGAGCAGAAGGCGTCCTACCTCCAGCCGCTGCTGGACGGCGAGATCTTCTCCTGCTATTCGATGACCGAGCCGCAGGGCGGCGCCGACGTCTCGGGCTTCCAGACCACGGCCGTGCGCGACGGCGACGAGTGGGTCATCAACGGCTGGAAGTTCTTCTCCTCCAACGCCCGCTACGCCACCTTCTTCATCGTGATGGCGTACACCGACAAGGACGCCGGGCCGCACGAGGGCATGTCGATGTTCCTGGTGCCGGCCGACACGCCCGGGATCACCATCGAGCGCAGCCTGGCCCTGATCCACGAGCCGGCCGAGGAGGGGTCGGAGGGCTACGTGCACTACGACGACGTGCGCGTGCCGGCCACCGCTCTGCTCGGCGCGGAGGGCAAGGCCTTCCAGGTCGCCCAGGTGCGCCTCGGCGGCGGCCGCGTCCACCACGCCATGCGCACCGTCGGCCTCGCCCGGCGTGCCCTCGACATGATGTGCGAGCGGGCGCTCAGCCGCGTCACCCGCGGCCGTCCGCTGGCCGACCGGGAGACGGTGCAGACCTACATCGCCGAGTCCTACGCGCAACTGGAGCAGTTCCGCCTCTTCGTGCTCCACACCGCCTGGCTGATCGACAAGACCCAGGACTACGCGCAGTGCCGCAAGGACATCAGCGCGATCAAGTTCCTCACCCCGAAGGTGCTCCACGACATCGTGCAGCGTTCGATCCAGGTGCACGGGGCGCTCGGCGTCACGCAGGACACGCCGCTGGCCAAGATGTGGATCTCGGCGCCGGTGATGGGGCTCGTCGACGGCCCGACCGAGGTGCACCTGCGCCAGGTCGCACGCGCCGTCCTCAAGGAGTACGACGCCACCGACGGTCTCTGGCCGACCGATCACATCCCCACGAAGCTGGCCGCCGCCAAGGCGAAGCTGGGTGTGGCATGACCGGCGCGCCGCAGAGCCTGGCCGGACGGCGGATCATCGTCACCGGCGGTGCGAGCGGGATGGGCGCGGGCCTGGTGCGCGCGCTGCCGCGACTCGACGCCGCTGTCGTCTCGCTCGACGTCACGGCCGACGCGGGGGAGTCGGTCGCCCGCGAGTCCGGTGCGCGGTTCCTCGCCTGTGACGTGGCCGACCCGGTGGTGGTCGAGCAGGCCTTCGCCACCGCGGTCGAGCACCTCGGCGGCCTCGACGTCCTGATCCATGCCGCGGGCATCGCGCCGGGCGCGCCGGCGGAGGAGATCGACGTCGCCACCTGGCAGGAGGTCATGCGGGTCAACGCCACCGGCACCTTCGTCACCAATCAGGCCGCGTTCCCCCACCTGAAGGACCGCGGTGGTCGGATCATCAACTTCGCCTCCGCGGCCGGCATCCAGGGCCTGAGGGGGAAGGCGGCGTACTCCGCGAGCAAGGGCGCCGTCGTCGCGTGGACGCGCACCCTCGCGCAGGAGTGGGCGACGTACGACATCACCGTCAACGCGATCGCCCCGGCCATCTGGACGCCGATGTACGACAAGACGCGAGCCTCGATGACACCCGAGCAACTGGCCGCGCACGACGCGCAGATGGCGGCGGCGGTGCCGCTCGGCGGCCGGCTGGGCGACATCGAGCGTGACCTCGTGCCGGTGCTCGCCTTCCTCGCCGGGGAGGGTGCTCGGTTCATGACCGGGCAGATCTTCCCCGTCGACGGCGGCATCACCATGATGCGCTGACGCGCTGAGGGCATGTCTCCTTACGGGATGCCGCCGTCGGAGCGGACGATCGTGCCCGAGGTGTAGCTCGAGGCGTCACTGGCCAGGAAGAGTGCTGCGCCGACGATCTCGGGCGGGTTGCCGATCCGCTTGAGGTGGAGTCGCTCGGACATCCTGTTGGTGTAGTCCATGTCCCAGGCGGCGGCGATGTCGGTGAGGTACTGACCCGGCATCAGGGTGTTCACCCGCACCTGCGGGCCGAGCAGGCTGGCGAACCCCTCGGTCATCGCGTTGAGGCCGTTCTTCGCGGCGGCGTACGGGATGATCGAGCCCATCGGGCGCAGCGAGCCGGTGCTGCTCACGTTGATGATGCTGCCCGACCCCTGCTCCTTCATCCGGGTGCCGACCAGCTGGGTCAGCCGGAAGGGGCCCTTGAGGTTGAGGTTGAGCACGCTGTCGTACATCTTCTCGGTCACGTCGGTGACGTGCTCGTAGACCGGTGACATGCCGGCGTTGTTGACCAGCACGTCGACCCGCCCGAAGCGCGCGTACGCCGCCTCCACCAGACCCTCGATCTCGTCCCAGTGGCCCAGGTGGCAGCCGTAGGCGAGGCCGGAGCGGCCGGTGGTCTCCTCGATCTCGGCGACAACCTGTTCGCAGGCCTCGAGCTTGCGGCTCGTGACGACCACGTCGGCACCGGCCTTGGCGAAGGCGAGGCTCATCTCGCGGCCCAGGCCACGAGAGCCACCGGTGACCAGCGCGACCTTCCCGGCGAGGCTGAAGAGGTCGAACGGCGAGGTCGCGGTGGTCGCGCCCTCCGCGGCTGTGGTCTCATAACGGTCCGACGTCATCGCTCTCCTCAGAACAGAATCGGATTACTCTCTATGAAGAACGATATATCACGGTCCGGCCGGCCGGCGCCGGGTGAGCGTGCTGCCCGCGCGACCGAGCGGCGCCTGGAGAGCCAGCGTCGTACGGCGGCCGAGGAGGTCGACCGCATCCTGGCGATCACGCTCGGGCTGATCGAGAGGTCGGCGCCCGCGATGCCGTCGGTCTCGGAGATCGTGGCGGCGGCCGGCATCTCCAATCAGACGCTCTATCGCACGTTCGGCAGCAAGGACGAGCTGATCCTCGCGGTCCTGGAGCGCGGCGTGCTCCGGGTCGCGGACACGACGCGGGCGCGCATGGCGGAGGCCGCCGACCCGCGTGAGCAGGTCCTCGTGTGGGTCCGTGCCGTGCTGCACCAGGTGAGCGTGGTCGACGCGGCGGAGACGAGCCGCTCGGTCCTCGGCTACCTCCACCAGGCCGGCACCGTCGAAGGGGCTAACCAGGCGGAGCTGCTCGCTCCCATCAGCGCGCTGCTGCTCGAGCCGGTCGGCGCGCTCGGCGGCGACGAGGTCGACGCCGTCTGCATCTCCGACCTCGTGCTCGGGGCGATGCGTCGCCACCTGTGGACGAAGACGGTCCCGACGCGGGCCGAGATCGACCGCGTCGCCACCTTCGTGCTCCGGGGCCTCGGTGTGGAGGACGCGCGATGACCGGCCGGTTCGCGGGCCAGGTCGCGGTGGTCACCGGCGGCGCCTCCGGCATCGGCTACGCGCTCGCACGGCTGCTGCGCGAGGAGGGAGCCGACGTGGTGATCGCCGACGTCGAGCAGGGCGCCCTCGACCGGGCCGCCGACCAGATCGGGGCCGCCGGCGTGCTCACCGACGTCAGCCGGGCCGCCGAGGTGGATCGGCTCGCCGAGGAGGTCATGGGTCGCCACGGCCGGGTCGACCTGGTGGTCAACAACGCCGGGGTCGCGCGGGTGGCGCCGTTCGATCAGCTCACCCAGGCCGACTTCGACTGGGTCCTCGGGGTGAACCTCGGGGGAGTCGTGCACGGCATGCGGGCCTTCGTGCCGCTGCTCGAGCGCACCTCTGCCGCGGGGTACCTGCTCAACACGGCCTCCATCGCCGGCGTGCGCAACGGGCCCGGGCTGGCGGCGTACGCGGCCTCGAAGTTCGGCGTGGTCGCGCTGACCGAGACCCTCGACCAGGAGCTGCGGGCGCGCGCGTCGTCGCTCGCGGTCGGGGTGCTGCTGCCGGCGATGGTGCGCACCAACATCGCCGACAGCGAGCGCAATCGCCCGGGTGCCGATCGGGATCGGCCGCCGACCGCTGCGCGCGCGGTGGCCGACCGACCGGGCCTGCTGGAGGCCGACGTGGTCGCGGCGATCGCCGTCGAGGCGATCCTGCGACGTGACCTCTATGTCGTCACGCACCCCGAGACCCTCGACTCGGTGCGGGCGCGGCATCGCCGGATCGAGGCGGCGTTCGAGGAGGCGGCTCGGCGCGCAGACTGACGCCGATGTCAGACGACCCCACCCGAGACGGGTGTGGCGAGAGGGGTCACGCGGGAGTTCTTTCTCTTTGTCCGCCTGAAGTGGTTGACCGATGTGAGCGGCATCACTAATGTACGAAGCGTCAGAAATGCCCCGCCCACGCGGAGTTCCGCGTCAGATCGCTCGGGCTAGCACTTACGCGCCGAGGAGGCGTCATGCCGCTCCAGGACCACATGCAACTGATCTCCGTGGATGACCACGTGATCGAGCCGAAGACGCTCTGGACGGATCGGCTGCCGAAGAAGTACCACGAGGCCGGTCCGCACATCATCGAGAAGGACATGAGCCACAGCGGGGGCGACGAGGGCCTGTCCAAGGCGCTCATCGCGGCCTCCCGCAACGGCAAGGAGGGTGAGGAGCCCCAGGCCCCGCGCCTCGCCGAGGTGTGGAGCTACGAGGGCCGCATCTACCCCAACATCGGCCTCAACGCCGTCGCGGGCAAGAAGCCCCAGGAGTACGGCATGGAGCCGACGCGCTACTCCGACATGCTGCCGGGCTGCTACGACATCAAGGCCCGCATCGCTGACATGGACATCGACGGCGTCCAGGCCGCGATGTGCTTCCCGTCGTTCCCGCGCTTCTCGGGCACGGCCTTCCTCGAGCACGAGGACCCCGAGCTCGCGCTGCTGTGCGTGCAGGCGTGGAACGACTTCATCCTCGACGAGTGGTCGGCCTACGCGCCGGGCCGCATCATCCCGATGATCATGCTGCCCCTGTGGGACCCGCAGGCGGCCGCCAAGGAGATCTACCGCTGCGCCGCGAAGGGCGCCCGCGCGATCACCTTCCCGGAGAACACGGTGAGCCTCGGCCTGCCCTCGTTCTACACCGACCACTGGGACCCGGTGTTCCGTGCCGCCGAGGAGACGCAGATGCCGCTGTGCATGCACTTCGGCTCGTCCGGCAAGCCGCCGATCACCTCGCCCGAGGCCCCGATGGCGGTCATGATCGCGCTCTTCGGCACCAACTCGATGGACGCGACCGCCGACCTGCTCTTCTCGCCGGTGTTCTACAAGTTCCCCAAGCTGAAGGTCGCGCTGTCCGAGGGTGGCATCGGCTGGATGCCGTACCTGCTCGAGCGCATCGACCTGACCTGGGAGCGCCACCGCTGGTATCAGAACGTCAACAAGGAGGTGCGCCCCTCCGACCTCTTCCGCGAGCACATGTACGGCTGCTACATCGACGACTTCGAGGGCATCGCGCGCCGGGAGCAGATCGGCGTCGACAACATCCTGTGGGAGTGCGACTACCCGCACTCCGACTCCAACTGGCCCAACAGCCGCGAGTACGCCGCCAAGCTCCTGGTCGACGTGCCGGACGACGAGGCGCAGAAGATCGTCGAGCTCAACGCCCGCAAGCTGTTCAACTTCCCGCGCCTCTGAGGCGGTCGGGGATGGCTGAGAAGGACATCGACGCACCCGACTGGGTGGACCAGGACCTCCTGACGCGCGAGGAGGCCGCCGAGCGCCTCGACGAGGAGATCGTCCTGGTGCGCGAGCGCCTCGCCCGGCTGGAGGCGGATCGATCCGCGCCCGATGCCGGGTCAGCGATCGAGATGGTGCGCCGCAGGCTCGCGGCGATGGAGCAGGTGCGCAGCACGCTCCTCGAGCCGGCCGCGCACTGACCAGACAACCGAGAAGGGACCATCGTGGGCAACAGGCTTGACGGCAAGGTCGCGCTGATCTCCGGATCGACGCGCGGCATCGGACGCTCGATCGCCGAGCACTTCGCCTCCGAGGGGGCGAAGGTGGCGGTGACGGGTCGCACCGTGGATCGGGGCGAGAAGGTCGTCGCACGGATCCGTGAGTTCGGCGGTGAGGCCGAGTTCTTCCAGCTCGACGTGACGTCGGAGGAGAGCGTCCGCAGCGTCATCGAGGCGACGGTCGAGCGCTTCGGCTCGCTCAGCACGCTGATCAACAACGCCGCCCCGACCGGAGCGGTCGCGACGAGCGTCAAGCCGCTCCACGAATACTCCACCGAGGAGTGGGACGCGATCCTGACGGGCACGCTGACCGGCAACGTGTTCTGGGCCAGCAAGTACGCCTGGCCGCATCTTGCGGCCGCCGAGGGCGCCTCGATCGTCAACATCTCCTCGGGCCAGTCGATCGCGGGCTTCAAGGGCTTCAGCGCCTACGCGGCGGCGAAGGGCGGCATCAACAGCCTCACCCGCTCGCTCGCTGCCGAGGGCAGTGTCGACGGCATCCGTGCCAACTGCATCCTGGTCGGCCGCGTCGTCGCGCTCAAGGGCGACATCGGCGGCCATAAGGGCGGCGGGCGGCTCACGCGCATCGGCAACCCGATGGACATCGCGTACGCCGCCACCTGGCTCGCCTCGGACGAGGCTGCCTTCGCCACCGGCAGCCTGGTGACCGTCGACGGCGGCTTCTCCATCAACGGAGACGCGGCCGCCGAAGCCGAAGCTGCTGAGTGAGCCGACTCCCTGAGGGACCGGCCACCGACGTCGTGATCGTCGGGGCCGGTCCCGCCGGCATCACCCTGGCGAACCTCCTCGCACTGTGGGGCGTGCGCGCCGTCGTACTCGAGGCGGAGCCCGAGATCTACCCCCACCCGCGGGCCGTCGGCATCGACGACGAGTCGCTGCGCACCTATCAGACGGTCGGTGTGGTGGAGCGCCTCCTGGAGGACATGCTCCAGAACACGCCGATCCGCTACTACACCTCGTGGGGTCGGATGATGGCCCACGTCGAGCCCAGCGTCCGGCCGTTCGGCTGGCCGCGGCGCAACAACTTCCTGCAGCCGCTCTTCGAGGGCGTCCTGCGTGAGCGGGCGCGGGCCGCGGAGAGCATCGAGCTGCGGCTCGGCGCCACCCTCACCGGTTTCGAGCAGGACCACGACGGGGTCCGCGCCTTCATCGAGGAGGCCGACGGATCCCCATCGGTGATGACGGCGCGCTATCTGGTCGGCACCGACGGCGGCCGCAGCACGGTCCGCCGCGTCGCCGGCATCGAGCTGATCGGCAGCACGGCGCCACAGAAGTGGCTGGTCGTCGACGTCATCGACGACGACCTCGACGCGCCGTACTCGGCCGTCCACTGCGACCCGGATCGACCCGTGCTGGTGGTGCCGTTGCCCTACGGTCATCGGCGGTTCGAGTTCAAGCTGCTGCCCGGCGACGACGAGGAGGCGCTGGCCGACCCCGACCGCGCGCTCCGCGAACTGATCCGGCCGCGCTATCCGGCCGGCTCCCGGCCGCGAGTGCTGCGCAGCACCGTCTATTGGCACCACTCCCGCACGGCCGAGCGCTTCCGCGACCGACGGGTCTTCCTCGCCGGCGACGCCGCGCATCTGCAGCCCCCGTTCTTCGGGCAGGGCATGAACTCCGGTATCCGCGACGTGACCAACCTGGCCTGGAAGCTCGCCTTCGTGCTGAGCGGGCGGGCGGGCGACGCCCTGCTCGAGAGCTACGACGCCGAGCGCCGCGAGCACGCCAGCACGATGGTGCAGTTCGCGACCCGGATGGGCGAGCTCTACACCCCGCGCAACCGGGTCACCGAGCGGCTGCGCGACGTCGCCTTCCGCGGCGCTCAGCGGATCCCCGGCGCGCGCGACTACATCCTGCAGATGAAGTACAAGCCGATGCCGCGCTATGTGCGCGGCGCGGTGCTGCCCTATGCCGGGCCGGTCGCGGGCTCGCCGGTCGGCACCATGTTCGGTCAGCCCGACGTCGAGACGGCGGCCGGTGACCGGGTGAAGCTGGATGCCGTCCTCGGCACCTCCTTCGCCGCGCTGGGGCTCCATGTCGACCCGGCGGGTCTGCTGAGTGCGGAGCAGGCGGCCTGGTGGCGGTCCCTCGGCGCTCGCTTCGTCCATGTGGTGGCTCCGCGGAGCGGTGCCGGTCCCCAGCCGGGGGAGCGGCGCACGCGAGCGGCGGGGGATGAAGGCACCGCGCCCGGAGCGATCGTCGTCGAGGACGTCGACGGTGCCTTCCGCGACTGGATGCTGCGCCGGCCGGGTGACGACATCATCGTGCTGCGTCCGGACCGCTACGTCGCCGCGATCTGCGCCCGGGACGAGCTCGACGCGCTCAGCGGTCAGCTGCGGGCGCTGCTCGCCTGAGCCGGCTCGGGCAGGCGCGCGAGGACGTCCTCGGCGGTCACGACCCGTGCGAGCATCTTGAGCTGCTGCTGCACGAAGAACGCGTGGGCCTCCGCCGACGACCCCGCCGTGCAGTCCTCGGCCAGCACGACGTCGTACCCCCGGTTGACCGCCTCGAGCGCGAGTCCGGGGAGGGCGACGTTGGTCGAGACGCCGACGAGCACGACGGTGCGCACCCGATGGAGTCGCAGCATGGCGTCGAGGTCGGTGCCGTAGAACGCCGTCAGCCCGGTCGCGCGGCTGCTGATCAGATCGGAGGGCGCCGGACCGAGCGGCGCCGGGATCGCGACGTCGGGCGTGCCGGCGGTCATGCTCCGCGATCGCAGGGCCATGGTGCCGAGGTAGGAGTTGGGCAGCATGCCGGCCTGGTCGGGGCGGTGCTCGATGATGCAGTGCACCACCGGGAGGCCGCGGGCGCGGAACGCGTCGGCCAGCGTGGCGATGCGCTCGACGATGCCACGCGACGCCGCCTGGTCGGCGAGACCGGAGGAGACCGACCGCTCGGCGTCGAGGATGCCGACCTGGCACTCGCTGATGACGAGGGCGGGTGCTTCGTAGATGCTCACTGAGGTGACATTAGCGCCAGTTGGCTCACATCGTCACGGGCGTCCGCCCACAGATTCCGCCGTTGTACACCCTTGTCAAAAGGTGACACGACTGCCAGAATCAGGAGGTGGCGGCCGTCACTTCCGGTCGCCGTCTCCCTCTCAACCTGTGCAGGAGCGGTGTCATGGCCGGAGCAGAGTCGCTCGCCTCGAGTCCCCTCAACGATCTGACCTGGTGGCTCGCCGATCCGGCCGAGCGCGAGGCGACCTTCCGCCGACACCGCCTCGAGGATCCGCGCCCCTTCGTGCGAGTGAGCCCGCGCAGCGAGTCGGGCTTCTGGGCGCTGACGCGCCACGAGGACATCCTCGAGGTCAGCCGCCGACCCGACGACTTCATCTCCGGCGAGGGCACGCAGATCTTCGACCAGCCCGCCGAGCTGCGGGCCTATCGCGGATCGATCATCGACATGGACAACCCCGAGCACGCGCGACTGCGCAAGATCGTGTCGCGCGGCTTCGCGGTCCGGTCGCTCCAGGCCCTCCGCAGCGACATCGAGGACACCGTTCGGGAGATCATCGGCGAGCTGCCGAAGGACGGGAGCTGCGACTTCGTCACCGACTTCGCGGCGCTGCTGCCGCTGCGGATCATCAGCAACATGCTCGGCGTGCCGCGAGAGCACGAGCAGTTCATCTTCGACGCGACCAACGTCATCCTCGGTGCGAGCGACGCCGAATACATCCCCGACCAGACCGGTGCCGGCATCGGCAAGGCCGTCACCGCCGCCAGCGTCGCCCTCATCGAGCTGCTCGAGGAGCTCGCCCAGGAGCGCATCGCCTCGCCGCGCGACGACGTCATCAGCCTGCTCGTCGCGGCCGACGACGACAACCTCACGCCGGCCGAGATGGCGAAGTTCTTCATCCTCCTGGTCGGCGCCGGCAACGAGACGACCCGCAACGCCATCACCCACGGCCTCCTCGCGCTCACCGAGCATCCGGAGCAGCGCGAGCTGTGGCGCTCCGACTACGACGCCCACGCGGTCACCGCGGTCGAGGAGATCTTCCGGTGGGCCACCCCGGTGATCCACTTCCGGCGTACGGTCGCGCGCGACGGCGTGATGCTCGGCGACCAGGAGTTCGCGAAGGGCGAGAAGGTGGTGCTCTGGTACAACTCGGCCAACCGCGACGAGGCCGTCTTCGACGACCCCTACACGTTCGACATCACCCGCGACCCCAATCCCCACCTCGCCTTCGGTGCGGCCGGCCCGCACTTCTGCCTGGGCGCCCACCTCGCTCGACTCGAGCTGCAGGTGGCCTTCAAGGTGCTCTTCGAGGAGCTGCCCGACATCGCCGCCGCCGGCGAGCCCGATCTGCTCCGATCCAACTTCCTGCATGGGGTCAAGCACCTGCAGGCCACCTACACCCCTCGCTGAGGAGAGCCCATGACCGACACCGTCGTCGAGCAGGCTGCCGCGGTGCTCCACAGCACCGAGGCCGGTGTGCTGACCATCACGATCAACCGTCCCGAGGCCGCGAACGCGCTGCGCCCCGAGGACCGCGACACCCTGATCGGGCTCTTCCGCGAGGCCGACGGCGACCGGGAGGTCCGGGTCGTCGTGCTGCGTGCCAACGGACGGATCTTCTGTGCCGGCGCCGACGTAGTGCGGCTGGCGGCCGGCCACTCGGCCAACGTCAAGCGCGCCACCGACCCGATGCGCACCATCATGCAGGGCGCCCAGCAGTTGGTCGCCTCGATCCTCGACTGCAGCAAGCCCGTCGTCGCGGTGGTCCACGGCGGCGCCGCCGGCATCGGCGCGCATCTGGCGTACGCCGCCGACCTGGTCGTCGCTGCCGAGGATGCCTACTTCGCCGAGGCGTTCGTCAAGCGCGGCCTGGTGATGGACGGCGGCGGCGCCTACCTGCTGCCGCGTCGCATCGGCATGCAGGCCGCCAAGGAGATGGCCTTCTTCGGTGACAAGCTCCCGGCGCGCGAGGCGCACCGGCTCGGGCTCGTCAACCGCTGTGTGCCGGCCGAGGAGGTCGACGCGGTCGTCGAGGATCTCGTCGTGCGGCTGGCCGCGGCGCCGACCACGGCGATCGGTCTGACCAAGCGTCTGCTCAACGACGCACCGGACACCGATCGCGCCGGCTCCTTCGTCGCCGAGGCGATGGCACAGGAGATCCAGTCCTACTCCGAGGATGCCAAGGAAGGCGTGCGCGCCTTCGTCGAGAAGCGTCCGGCCGACTTCGTCGGCTGGTGAGGAACCAGGAGCCTTTCATGAGCGAGACCCCGACCAAGCCCCGCGCCGATCTGCCCACCGTCGAGGAGGGCACGCGCCCCTACTGGGAGGCGGCCAAGGCCGGCAGGCTGCTGATCGCCCGGTGCCGTGCCTGCGAGAAGGTGCACCACTACCCGCGGCCCTTCTGCCCGAGCTGCTGGAGCGAGGACGTCGAGGCGATCGAGGCCAGCGGCCGCGGCACCCTCTACACCTACTCGACCGTCTTCGTGAACGACCTGCATCCGTTCAAGGACCGGCTCCCGTACGTCGCAGCGATGGTCGAGCTGGAGGAGGGGCCGCGCCTGATGACCAACATCGAGGGCTGCGACCCCGGCGAGCTGAGCGTCGGGATGGCGGTCGAGGTCGACTTCCGGCCCCTGACCGACGAGCTCGACGCGATCGTCTTCCGACCCGCCCGCTGATCACCCCGACCGATCGATCCAAGGAGAGAGACAGACATGACCGGACTGCTCGAAGGAAAGGTCGCGCTGGTCACCGGCTCCGGCCACGGCATCGGTCGCGGCCACGCGCTCGAGCTCGCCAAGCAGGGTGCCACCGTGATCGTCAACGATCTCGGCACCTCGCTGGACGGCCAGGGCACCGGCAAGGTGGCCGACGAGGTCGTCGAGATCATCAAGGAGCGCGGTGGCCGCGCCGTCCCCGACTTCAGCGACGTCGGCGACGAGGAGCAGGTGGAGGCGCTGGTCGCCCGCGCCTACGAGCAGCTCGGCCGCCTCGACATCGTCGTCAACAATGCCGGGATCGTCCGCGACAAGACCATCTGGAACATGTCGGTCGAGGACTTCGACCTGGTCATGCGCGTGCACGTCCGCGGCAGCTGGCTGACCAGCCGCGCCGTGGCCAAGCGCTGGCGCGAGGAGTCGAAGGCGTCCGGCGGCCCGGTCTACGGCCGGATCATCAACACGACCTCCGGCGCGGGGCTCCTGGGCCACTTCGGCCAGAGCAACTACAGCGCCGCCAAGGCCGCGATCGTCGGCCTGACCCAGACGCTCAGCCTCGAGCTCGCCTCGATCGGCGTCACCGTCAACGCGATCAGCCCCGGCGGCCGCACCCGGATGGCCGCCAGCATGCCCGGCGCTGCGCCGGCGATCGAGCCCGACGAGCGCGCCGAGGACGAGTTCGACCCGAAGGACCCGTCACTCGGCTCGCCGGTCGTCGCCTGGCTGGCCAGCCCCGAGGCGGGACACGTCAGCGGCCAGGTCATCAAGGCGCTGGGGGAGAACATCCAGCTCCTCAAGGCCTGGGCGCCGGTCGCCACCGTCTCCAACGGCGGCAAGCGCTGGGACGCCACCAAGCTCGGCGTGATCATGGGCACCGACATCTTCGGCTCCCGCGCGCCCGGCCTCCGGATGGGCGGCTGAGCCGCTCCGACTGCCTGACGACGAAGCCCGCTGCGCACCCGCGAAGCGGGCTTCGTCGACTCAGGCGACTCAGGTGACTCAGCACGCTCCGGCTCAGCCCAGTGCGCCGACGACCTCGGCGCCGAAGCGCTTGACCGTCTCCGGCGTGCCGAAGTCGTCGAAGCGGACGATGGCGAGCTCGACCCCGCGGGCCCGCTCGGCCGCGAAGAGCTCGACCAGCTCGGCTGGCGTGCCCACGAGTGGCGTGCCCCACGCCGACTCCGGCATCCGCCGTGCGGTGCGGGCGGCGATCGCGTCGGGGTCGTCGCCCTCGTGCACCAGGCCGACGGCGTACTGCGCGGAGATGCGGGCCGAGCCGCGCAGCGGCGCCAGCTCCTCGAAGCGGGCACGGGCGCTGCCGACACAGTTCCACCAGTCGGCGTACTCCCTGACCAGCGGCATCGTGAGCTGCTTGCCGCCGCCGCCGATGTGCACCGGGATGCGGGGCTGGACAGGTCGGGGGAGGCCGAAGGCGCCCTGGAGCCGGAAGTGACGGCCCTCGAAGTCGAACGGCTCGCCGGTGAACATCAGGTCCAGGATCTGGAGCGTCTCGCCCAGCGCCTCGGAGCGCTCGCGCATGCTGCCCGGCTCGAAGCCGAAGGCGGTCAGCTCGGACTCGACCGATCCCCAGCCCAGGCCCAGCTCGAGACGGCCGTTGCTGACCTGGTCGAAGGTGGCCGCCATCTTGGCGAGCAGTGACGGATGCCGGAAGGGGGCACACCCGACCAGATGCCCGAGACGCAGCGTGGTGGTCGTGCCCGCGAGGGCGGTGAGCAGCGTCCAGCTCTCGAGGGTGTCGCACGGCGGGGCGCCCGGCGCGAGCAGGTGGTCCATCACCCACAGCGAGGTGAAGCCGGCACCCTCCGCGGTGCGGGCCTGCTCGACCATGGTGGGGACGTCGGTCTTGAATTGCGGGACGAAGACCCCGAACTGCAGGCTCACGGCGTCATCCCTCCACGATCCGGATCGCGCTCATCGGACAGGCGGCGACGCCCTGGGCCGCGGCCGGCTCGCTCCCGGGCGGGACGTCGAGGTCGGCCCGGGCGGCATAGCCGTCGTCGTCGAGCTCGAAGAGATCGGGGTCGGCGAGCGCGCAACGGCCGTGCGCCTCGCATTGGTCGAGCTCGATGTGGACGCGCATGCGGCTCACTCCTGGTCGGTCGGGTCGGTCGGGTCGGCCGGCGCTGTCTTCGAGGGCGTACGGCGCGGCGCGGGATGGCTCCGCAGCCAGCTGCGGAGCGCGGCTCGGTCGGTCTTCTGCATCGCCGTGAGCGGCAGCTCGTCGATGATCACCAGCCGGTCGGGCGCCTTGTAGTCGGCGAGCCGGGCTCGGCTCCACGCGCGCAGCTCCTCCAGCGTCGGCGCCTGCCCCGGGTCGGCAGGCACGACGAAGGCGACACCGGTCTCGCCGATCACGGGAGTGGGCTCGCCCACGACCGCGACGGCGCGGACGCCCGGATGCTCGGAGAGCGCGTTCTCGACCTCGAGCGGGTGCACGTTGAAGCCGCCGCGGATGTAGAGATCGCCGGCGCGGCCCACCAGCTGCAGATTGCCCTCGGGAGTGAAGCGGCCGAGGTCGCTGCTGACGAAGTAGCCGTCGTCGTCGAACGCCGCGGCGGTGAGCTCGGGCTCGTGCCAATAGCCCCGCATGACGCAGTCGCCCCGCACGCGCACCCGGCCGATCTGCCCGAGCGGCACGGAGTAGCCGTCGTCATCGGCGACGCGCACCGCCATGCCGTGCTGGGGTCGGCCCACCGTGCGGAAGAGGACGTCGGGCGGGTCTCCGGGCTCGGTGCCGCAGATGGTGGGTGACTCGGTCATCGCATAGCGCACGACCAGCGGCACGCCGAGCAGGTTGGCGGTGCGCTCGACCAGGTCGGGCGGGGCGGGAGCGGTGGCCACCACGCCGACGCGCAGGTGGGGGAGGGTGGCCCGGCTGACGCCCGGCTCGTCGAGGAGCTTGGCCCACTGCGTCGGTACGCCGCCGCCGACCGTGATCCGCTCGGCGCGCAACACGTCGTACATCCTCGAGGCCGACCAGGGGACCGGCGAGGCGACGAGTGTGATGCCCCAGGCGAGCTGGTCCCAGAGCTTGGCCATGTAGCCGGCGTGGGCGAACGGCGTCGCCGTCAGCCGGCGATCGTAGGGGGCGCTCATCACGCCGGCCGAGCGCGCGAAGGCGGCGAGGTTGTCGCCGTCGAACCACGCGCCCTTCGGCAGCCCGGTCGTGCCGCTGGTGAAGATGATCGCCACCGGGTCTGCCCGGGTCAGGTCGACCTCGGGCAGCGCGACCGGGGCCGCGCCGTCGGCCGGCAGCGAGGTCCGCGGCAGCACGTGGAGACCCGGGGGCACCGGGGGAAGGCCGGCCTGCTCGTCGCGGATCACCAACGCGGGCGCGGCGGTGGCGAGCATCGCCGTGACCTCGCGTGGCCCGAGGCGTGGATTGAGGCCGGTGGTGATCGCCCCGATCATCGCCGCCGCCGCGTAGCACACGGCGTAGTCGATGCCGGCGGGCAGCATCAGCGCGACCACGTCGCCCTTGCGTACGCCGCGCCCGTGCAGGTCGGCTGCGAGGGCGCGCGCTCGCGCCACCCAGGCGGCGAAGCCGATCCGGGTGCCGTCGGGCTCGACGTAGGCATCGAGGTCGCCGTAGGTGGCGGCGGCGGCCTCGAGGAGGTCGCGGGTGTGGGCGAAGCCGTCGGCGTCCAGCGGCGCCGCGCCGGCGCCGAGACGCTGCGCCGCCGTGCCGATCATGGCCGCCCGGAGCCCAGCAGGACGGTGCCGCTGGAGCAGAACCATCCGCCGGTGCCGCTGACGCAGGCGAT